>RRZU012016603.1_pt1 | contig 17390 bp, 12 predicted proteins | sample 2165561 | NCBI WGS metagenome assembly RRZU01 (sample SAMN10456909, study PRJNA506462) | wastewater metagenome | isolation source: wastewater sludge | place: USA: Moscow, Idaho | reverse complement strand
ATCCTAGGTATGATGCGGATTCGATAGTTATAGTATTCTAAAAAAATCACTTTAAATGTATGAAATAATGAAATTACCTGTTTTAAATAGAGTTCTAGGTTTGTCATTACTATTGTTATTTTCTTTTTCATGCGCAAGTGATTTAGATTATAATCAAGTGAATGATTTAAAACTAGAGCCTGTTTTTGTAGCTAACTTAGCGTATTTTGATATTCCAGCAAATGGATTTGTGACAAATGGTGTAGAGCAAAACCTGATTTTTGATACGGCGGATGTTGATGTATTCAAGGATAATTTTTTTAGAGATAATTTGAAAAAAGTGGAATTTCTGTTTGAAATGGAAAACACCATAAATAGAGCGTATTTAGTAAATTTAGTGTTTTTGGACAATAATAACCAATCACTTCATACGATACAATTGACTATCCCAGCGTATGCAGGTGTGGAAAATAAAGTGACTAAGACTGAAACATTTGAAAATGCCCAACTTGATTTATTAAAAAGAACAACAAACATTGCTTTTACACTGACGATGTTGCCGTTGCCAGGTAATCCATTGGATGAGAGTAGCCCAGGTAGATTAAAACTGCGTTCTGGTATAACCGCTTATTTAGTAGTAGAATGAAAAAAATAATCTTGATTTTTGTTCTAGTTGCAACGCTAAATTGTTATTCACAAAACAAACAAATTTTATATAATTTCACTTCAGTGCCACAGTCTTTGATGACTAATCCTGGTGCGGATTTCAAGTACGATTGGTATTTTGGAGTTCCTTTGTTGTCTGGGATTTCGGCAAATGTAGGTTCTAGCGGTTTTTCGGCCTATGATTTGTTTGCGGATAATGGTGTCGATTTTAATGTAAAATTACGAGAGGCCGTATTCTCTTCTACGAGAAAAGACAGAGTAGCCATCAACGAACAAATAGAAATTTTCAACGGAGGTTTTAAAATAACAGGTCAAGAAACGGATTCCTATGTTTCATTTGGGATGTATCAAGAATTTGATTTATTAAGTTATGTTCCAAAGGATTTAGCCGTTTTAGCTTTAGACGGAAATAATGACTATTTGGGTAAAGTTTTTAATTTAGGAGATTTGAGTGCAAAAGCAGAAATGCTGTCCGTGTTTCATGTTGGATTTCATAAAAATATCAATAAAAAATTTATTTTAGGACTACGCGGGAAAATTTATTCTAGTATTTATAATGCTAATTCTACTAATAACTCAGGATATATTTATACTATTCCTTCAGATACAGGAGTCTATGAACAGATGATTTATTCGCAATTACAACTCAATACCTCTGGAATTGCTAAATATAACGATGAAAATAATGATCTAAATCTGGTAAAAGACATTACCAAAAGAGCTTTTTTAGGAGGTAATTTAGGTTTGGGTTTTGATGCTGGTTTTACCTATTATCCAAAGAAAAACATACAGCTTACAGCCAGTGTTATCGACCTAGGTTTTATCAGGCATAGCAAAGAAGTGGAAAGTTTGACGTATAAAGGAGCCTATAAATACGAAGGAGTGATTCCAAAATTCAGTTCTGGAAATTCAGCTGAAAATGGATACCAAGAGTTCAAAGATGCCATTCCTTTGGATACTTTATATGCTAGTTATACCACTTGGCGCCCTGTAAAGTTCAATTCTTCGGTTCAGTATTCGTTTGATGAAGAGCGACCTGAAGATTGCAATTGCCTCAATTATGACCCGGAAACTATTTATAAAAGTGCTGTTGGCGCCCAATTATTTGTTATGTCCACGCCACGAATGCCGTTAGTCGCTTTTACCACGTATTATCGAAGAAAAGTTTTCAAGACATTGCAAATGAAAGCGACGTACACCTTGGATTCATATTCTTACACGAACATAGGTTTAGGATTATCCAGTACTTTTGGACCTGTAAACTTCTATGTTCTTGCCGATAATCTTTTAGAATATAAAGATGTTACCAAGGCAAACAGTCTTTCTTTTCAGGTAGGGCTAAATGTCATTTTTAAGAATAGTAAAAAATAAATCTCAGTTTAAAACTGGGCTTTTCTTCGTTTGAACCCTTTGTAAATTTCTATCCAAAGTACCGAAACGAGACCCACTGCAATACTCAATGCGATTTGGGAACCCGAAACTCTTTCGAATTCAAAGAAAGCAGCAAATAATGGGACAAATAACAAGCAAGCTGTCATTATAATGGTTACGCTAATAATCATCAAGACTAAATTGTTTTTGTATTTTAATGTTGTAAATATCGAATAATAAAAAGAACGATTTGTAAGTGTTAGAAAAATATTGGACGAAATTAAAGTTAGAAAAACTACTGTTCTGGTCGCACTTTCAGAGCAATTTGTTGCTACACAATATTGGTAGACAAATAAAAGTCCCAAAGTAATAACAAGCCCTTGAATGATGCTGATGATAATTTCTTTTAGTTTGAAAAATGTACTTATAAAAGGTCTGGGTTTGACCAGCATCAAATTGCGTTCCATGGGTTCATTTTCATAAATAATGGAACAGGTAGGACCCATAATTATTTCGAGAAAGATAACGTGAACCGGTGAAAAAATATTGGGGTAAATCCAGCCTAATGCCAATGGAATAAACACAATCATGATGATTGGAATGTGGATGGAAATAATATATTGTATGGCTTTTTTTAGATTGTTGTATATTTTTCTGCCCATGGCAACGGCATCAATCATTTTAGAAAAATCATCGTCAATAAGAATCAGGTTAGCGGCTTGTTTAGCAATTTCAGTTCCCTTTTTTCCCATTGCAATTCCTATGTGAGCTGATTTTAAAGCAGGTCCGTCATTTACGCCATCGCCCATCATGGCTACGATTTGATTGTTGTCTTTGAGCGCTTTTATAATTTTAAGTTTGGCTTCGGGAAACATTCTCGTAAAAATGGCCGTTTCCATCACTTTTTCTTTAAGTGTTGCATCGTCCATGGCCATTAATTGATCTCCGTTTAGCATTTTATCGGCATTTCGGAAACCAATTTGTTTGGCAATTGTCGCCGTTGTTTCGGCATTGTCACCTGTAACTATTTTTACCTGAATACCGGCGTTGTATAAGGTTTCGAAGACTTCTTTTATATTCGCTTTTGGAGGATCATAAAAGGCAACCAATCCTTTGAAAGTAAATGAGAAATCCTGTTGCTTTTTAGGGTAATCCGTCCCTGAAAATTCAGCCACGCCTACACCTAATACGCGATATCCTTCCAGAGCCATCTTAGTCATGGCAGATACAACTTGTTGTGTTTCTTTTTCGGATAGATTTGATGTTGCAATCAATGCTTCGGGAGCACCTTTGGCAGCAATAATTCGCGTTCCAATTTTATTTTCGAAAATATGGGTCATCATGGGTGGTTTTCCATCCAATGGATATTCATGAACTAATTTAAAATTAGTACGTTCATCTCCTGTTTTTAACTTCGAATAGGCATCATGTAATGCAATTTCCATGGCATCAAATGCAATAGGTTCGCTGGCCCACATAGCAAGACTAAGTAATTCGATATCATTATTATTTGCATCAATGTTGCTTTGTTTGATGGTGTCATCAGAAAAAGTGTACCACTGTGCCAAACTCATTTTGTTCTCTGTAATAGTTCCTGTTTTATCGGAGCAAATTACGTCAGCGCTTCCTAAGGTTTCGACCGTTTTTGTTTGCTTTACAATGATGCCCATTTTCATTAATCGCCAAGAACCCAACGCCATAAATGTGGTAAAAGCAACTGGAATTTCTTCGGGAATGATACTCATGGCCAGGGTAAGTGCTTTCAACAGACTATCTAAAACATCACTAGAATTATGGTAATTAATCGCCCAGACAAAACCAAAAACCACTAAACCTACAAGAGACATTTTTTTGACAAAATTCCTCATTTGAATTTGCAAAGGTGTTTTTTCTTCGACAATTGTCTCTAGACTTTTTCCTATTTTCCCAAGTTCAGTTTTGTTGCCAATAGCGGTTACCTCACAAATCGCTAGGCCACCAGTTACTATAGTTCCAAGAAAAACACTGTTGTTTTTGGAGGTTTCATTTTTATAAACAGCCATCGATTCTCCGGTCAAAATAGATTCATTTACGGAAAAATCATTGGATTGAAGAATGATGCCATCGGCAGGAATAAAGGTGCCTTCTTCCGTTTGGATAAGGTCACCTAGAACAATTTCTTCGCTTAGAATTTCAGTAATTTGGCCGTTACGTATGACTTTACTTTTGGGTTGAGATAGTTTTTTTAGGGCTTCAATTGCGGTTCTACTTTTGGATTCTTGATACAGTGAAATGGTGGAAACCAATACAATTGCTGCGCTCATAAAAATTCCGTTTCCATAATCGCCAGTAATGAAATAAATACTCGTTGCGGTGAGTAACAATAAGAACATAGGCTCTTTCACCATTTCAAATATGGATTTCAAGAACTGATTTTTTTCCGTATTGACGATTACATTCGAACCAAATTTCGTTCTCGAAAGTAAAACCTCTTCGTGAGAAAGTCCTTTTAATTGTTGGTGGGTTTCTATCATTGTAAAATAAATTAATCGAATTTTTTAGATTGGGAGCCGAGTAGTGATTTGGAACCAAAGAATTGGCATTGAACTGCAATTTAATTATTAATTGCAAAATTATAGCATTTTTTTGCTGAAAATTATTTATATTTGCACGCAATTAAACTCCAACTACAATTGCAATGATCGCACACAACTCTAAGATTATCGGTGAAGGATTAACTTACGATGATGTTCTATTAATTCCCAACTACTCAAATGTGCTTCCTCGCGAAGTGAGTATTAAGTCGAAATTTTCAAGAAATATAACACTGAATGTTCCTATTGTATCCGCTGCTATGGATACCGTTACTGAAAGTTCAATGGCAATTGCTATGGCACAAGAAGGTGGAATTGGTGTTTTGCATAAAAACATGACTATTGAGCAACAAGCTGCGAAAGTTAGAAAAGTAAAGCGTGCCGAATCCGGTATGATTATCGATCCTGTTACTTTGCCGTTGACCTCTACTGTTGCCGATGCCAAAAATGCCATGAAAGAATTTGGTATTGGAGGTATTCCAATTGTAGATGAAAATTACATATTGAAAGGAATCGTTACCAATAGAGATTTACGTTTTGAAAAAAACGGTTCTAGAGCTATTGTCGAGGTAATGACCAGCAAAAACTTGGTTACCGTTGCTGAAGGTACTTCCCTAGAACAAGCAGAAGTAGTTTTACAAGGACACAAAATCGAAAAATTACCAGTTGTAAATGCAGCTTATAAATTAGTAGGTTTGATTACATTTAGAGATATTACTAAATTAACTCAAAAACCTATTGCAAATAAAGATGTTTTTGGTCGCTTGCGTGTTGCAGCAGCAATTGGCGTAACGGGCGATGCAGTTCAAAGAGCCGAAGCATTAGTTAACGCTGGTGTTGATGCTATTATTATTGATACTGCACACGGACACACCCAAGGTGTTGTCAATGTTTTGAAAGAAGTAAAAAGTAAATTCCCTCAAATAGATGTTATCGTTGGTAATATTGCAACTCCTGAAGCAGCTAAATTTTTAGTTGAAAATGGAGCAGATGGTGTAAAAGTAGGAATTGGCCCAGGTTCAATATGTACAACTCGTATTGTTGCCGGTGTTGGTTTTCCTCAGTTTTCTGCTGTTCTTGAAGTAGCTGCGGCTATCAAAGGAACTGGAGTTCCAGTCATTGCAGATGGTGGAATTCGCTATACTGGTGATATTGCAAAAGCTATTGCTGCGGGTGCTGATTGTGTGATGTTAGGTTCATTATTAGCTGGAACCATGGAATCTCCTGGCGAAACTATTATTTTCGAAGGAAGAAAATTTAGGTCATACCGCGGAATGGGTTCTGTTGAAGCGATGCAGGAAGGTTCAAAAGACCGGTATTTTCAAGATGTGGAAGATGATGTTAAAAAACTGGTTCCGGAAGGAATTGTAGGACGTGTTCCCTATAAAGGAGAGTTGAACGAAAGTATGCAACAATTCATTGGTGGCCTTCGTGCCGGAATGGGGTATTGTGGTTCAAAAGATATTCCAACTTTACAGGAAACAGGACGTTTTGTTCGCATCACTGCTAGTGGAATCAACGAAAGTCATCCTCATAATGTGACTATTACGAAAGAAGCTCCGAATTATTCAAGATAATTTTTAGTTTTTAAAATAATAAAAAGGCATATTTAATTCCAATTCAGGTTTTAATTATGCCTTTTTCACTTTAGTACAAATTTTTAATCCGAGGATTTGGATAAGTTGTTCTTCAAGTGCTGGGAATCCCAACTGTGGTTTGTTGCTGCAATTTGGGAATAAAAATCACTCTTTAGCAACTGTTCCTGTAATTCAATTTCTTCTTTAATGGTAATCAGATAGGCCATTTTATCATGACGTTTTTCGGCTAATATCCTGGTGGTGATTTCATCATATTTTATAAACTGCCTTCCTTGTCTAGTAGCCGAGTATTTGCGATGACCTAATTCAACTAGTGCATCAACGCCCATATTTACGGCACTATATAATGTTTCTCGATAAATATTTTTGATTTTGTGATCGATTAATTCATAGGCATCATTTCTATTTCGAGCCCGAGTTAATATTTTTAAATTTGGAAAATGTTTTTTTAAGGTTTCAATTACTTGTAAATTAACCGTAGGATTATCTATGGCCGCAATAAAAAGTTTAGCGTTTTCACAACCAGCAGCTTTCAATAATTCTAATCGAGTGGCATCGCCATAATACACTTTGAATCCCATTTTTCGCAACAGATCAATTCGATCAGAATCATAGTCTAAAATGGTTGATTTTACATTATTGGCTTTTAATAAACGTCCAACCGTACTTCCAAAATGACCAAAACCAGCAATGATTACAGGGTTATCTTCGTCTATAAAATCACTTTCCTCATTTGTTTCAGTCGTTTTTTCCTTAATCCTTGCATGAGGATAAATTAATCGCTCATTTATTAATAACAAAAAAGGAGTGGCAACCATACTCATTGCGATTACTGCCATTATTTGATTGGCTAAAATATTGGGTATGATGTTCAATTGCATGCAAAAACTCATTATTACAAAACCAAACTCTCCCGCTTGGCTTAAACCAAAAGCAAACAGTAGATTTTGATCAATATTTTTTTTATTAATTCGGCTGATTACAAATAAAACGGCGAACTTCACAAATGTTAGGACGGCTCCAAAAACGAAGATAAAAAGAGGGTTTTCGACAATCAAATTAAAGTTTATTGATGCGCCAACACCTAAAAAAAACAACCCTAAGAGCAATCCTTTAAATGGAGCAATATTTCCTTCTAATTCATGACGAAATTCAGAATTAGCTAACACGACTCCAGCCATAAAAGCACCAAGTGCGGGACTTAAGCCCACCAATTGCATCGAATAAGAAACGCCAATCACCAGTAATAATGCCGAAGCAGTAAATAATTCCTGCAAACGTGTTTTTGCGATAATATGCAATAGGGGAACAAGTAGAAAACGACCAGAAAAATAGATAGTCGAAATAATTCCGAGTACAATTAAAGTTTGCAGCCAGCTTGAATATCCAGTGATTATGGATTGTGGTGCATCACTTGTTGCCTCAAGGTTTACTGTCGATAGCAGTGGTAAAAAAGCTAAAATGGGGATTACTGCAATGTCTTGAAAAAGTAAAACTGCAAAAGAGGAACGGCCTACAGATGTGTTTGACAATCCTTTTTCCTTTAGGGTTTGCAACACAATAGCTGTTGAAGATAATGCTAGCGCCAGTGATATAGCCAAGGAAGTTTTCCATTTCCAATCCATAAAGAAAAGACATCCTAAAAACAGAATTAGAGTGGTCCCAATTAATTGTGCCGAACCCAAGCCAAGAATGAATTTTCGCATTTTCCAAAACTTGCTGGGTTCCAATTCCAGACCAATCAAAAACAGCATCATTACAACACCAAATTCAGCAAAATGCATAATGTCCTGACCTTCTTGACCAATAAAACCAAGAACATAAGGGCCAATTACTATTCCAGCTAATAAATAGCCTATAATAGAACTCAACCCTAATTTTTTAGCAATAGGAACACAAATAACCGCAGCGGTTAAATAAATAATTGCTTGTAGTAAAAAATTGCTATCCATCTTATGTTAGTATTGTAGCAAACCATTCATTCAAATATTGGTGTTGCAAAATTTCATCTTTATCTAAATAATTATTTTCTAAATAGTGCAGAAAATAACCGTAAATCAAACCGTTTTTTTCATAATCTTCTGTCGCCATATTGTGGGTTCCATGCACTACAAAAGGAGGTAAATACATCATATTACATACTTTTGCGGTTTGGTTAAAGGGTTCTAGCAACTCAACAATAGTGTAACGATCACTCCCAGTTTCACAATAATTTTCTTTATCACCACCAGTTGTTATCACTTGAAAAATAATCTTATCCTGTAACGCAGTTCCTTTTTTTCCATACGCCCAGTTGTGTTCCAGTACCATATCAATCCATTGTTTCATCAATGGCGGACAACTGTACCAATACATAGGATGATGCCAAATGATTATGTCATGTTGACTTAACAATGCTTGTTCGCGTTTTACATCAATATCAAAATAGGGATATTCCTCGTATAAATCATGAAAAGTTATGTTTTCTGAGTTGGGAATGTTTTCCACCAACGCTTTATTCGCATATGATTTTTCAAAAAGCGGATGGGAAAATAGGATTAAGATTTTGTTTTTTGACATGAAAATTTATTTTAGCTTTTTTTACAAACCTAATGTGTTATCTAGTTGATTTGTAACAAGGTGACTGTTGTAAAACGTATTGTAAGGTATAAAATATTACTCGGTTTTATTGATTTAAAAATATTTTAGAAGTTTTTTTATTGCAAATGAATTTAGAAATAAAAAATCCTATCAAAATAAGAACTATAGTTTTATTTAGGAAAGACTAGGGCTACATCCTAATTTATATTTAACCTTATTGTTGTAACAAAGGATTAATAATTTTGGGCAAGCTTTGTTTGTAGCCTAATTTTTGAAAAAATTGTTTAATAATTTCTTACTTCCTACGACCCAAAGAATATCGTTTTTTTCTAAAATCATGTTCGACTCTGGATTTAAAATCCTTTTTCCGTTTCTTTCAACTCCTACAATCAAACCATTTGTTTTTTCGCGTAATTGTGAATTCTTGATGTTTTTACCAATAAATTCTTCTTCATTAAGTTCTAATTGTAGTAAAACAATATCGGCATCAGCAACTTTTTCAGGTATTTCTATTTCATTTTTATGCAAATAGGAATTAAATTCGTTGACTTGGTCGTCAGTTCCAATAACACAAATTTCGTCACCAGGAAATAAACGTTCGTTTTTGTTTGGAATATTAATCGTGATTTCTCCTCTTTTGATAAAGGCGATATTAATACCTAATTGTTCCCGAATACGTAACTCATCTAATGTTTTTCCAGCAATATTTGAAGTTGGTGCAATGGCAAAAGTAGTCATGTGACCATCCCAAGGAGTCAAATCACTGCGCCTTCTAAGAGCGTTCTTTGTTTCTCGTGCATTTAGATTTTTGAGAAAGTGGTCTTCTATTTTATGGTATTGTGCGTTTAATTTTTTGGGAAAAACAAAATAGACAACAACAGCTGCAATTAGTGCTATAAATCCAATAATAGGAGAGAAAAAGATATTTAATAAAAACCCAATGTAAAAAAGAGCTAAAACCATGCGCAATAAAACCATCATGAGAATGGGGCCACGATATTTACGCTCTTCTCTTAAAACAGCTACTTCTTTTTCAGCAATGCGTCGCAAAGAAAGAGCCCATAAAAAAGGAGATATTATTACAAGTGTTATTAATGCGCCAAATAGTTTTCCAAATTCTAATTCTTGTACTAAAGGTAAAATGTATTTAGAGGAAAGTAAAATAACAGCTACTATAATTACGGAATGGATAATTACTTGTGACAGAAAAGCGCGTACAACTATTTGCCAGTTGCTTACTAATTTTATAGATTGTGTATTGGCACTGTACCGTTCAATTCTTTTGGTCCATTTTCGGGGTAATTTCTCGTCTAAATATTCAGAAAAGGGAATGGCAAATTTTACCATAAAAGGTGTGGTAAAAGTCGTTACTGCTGATACAGCCACTACAATAGGATAGAGAAAATCACTGGTAACATTCAATGTCATTCCCAATGTTGCAATAATAAAGGAGAATTCGCCAATTTGCGATAAACTCATTCCAGTTTGCACGGATTGTTTCAGTGGTTGCCCCGAAATCAAAGCACCAATTGTTGAACTTACGGATTGCCCGATAATAACTACGACTGTTAATATAGCGACAGGAAGCGCATATTCATACAACGTCTCAGGATTAATTAACATACCAACAGATACAAAAAAAACGGCTCCAAAAAGGTCTTTTACGGGTTTTACTAAATGCTCGATGTGTTCTGCCTGAGTAGTTTCGGCAATGATTGAGCCCATTATAAAAGCACCAAGAGCAGGAGAAAAACCAACGCTGTCAGCCAAAATAACCATCATTAAGCATAAAGCAAGTGAAATGATTAGTAGCATTTCATCCGTCAATATGTTCTTTGCTTTTTTTAGTAATGTTGGAATGAAAAAGATTCCTCCAACAAACCAAATTGTCAAGAAAAAAATTAGTTTTAAAACGGATAATAAGAGTTCTCCTCCGGAAAACTGTTGGCTCACGGCAATTGTGGAAAGCAAAACCATCATCAAAATAGCTACTATGTCTTGGACAATAAGTGAACCAAGAACAATTCCAGCAAATTTTTGACTTTTTACACCCAGTTCATCGAATGTTTTTAGAATAATAGTAGTAGATGAAATGGACAAAATTACGCCTAGAAAGATGCTGTCCATAGATTTCCAACCAATCCATTGTCCCACAAAATAACCGATGATAATCATGGATATTATTTGTACTACAGCTGTAATGGAGGCGGTTCCGCCCACTTTCATCAATTTTTTAAAGCTGAATTCTAGACCTAAACTAAATAATAGAAAAATTACTCCAATCTCAGCCCAAACTTCAACGCTGCTGACTTCTTTTACCGTAGGGAAAAACACAAAATGTGGACCTGCCAGAAAACCCGCAATTAGATATCCGAGAACCAACGGCTGTTTTATTTTTTTAAATAATAAAACTGCCACAGCAGCTGTCATCAGGATTAATCCCAAATCACTAATTAAAGGTTTTAAGTGGTGTGTTGCTTGTGCTACTGCAGCTATGGTACTCATATATAATTGTTTTGTTTTTGTGCGTTTTATAAATCAAACATCCTCGGGAATGCCTTTTAATATTGCATTTTTATAAAAATAATACATTTCATTCTTTCCTGAAAGCTTATTTTTGTTTTAAATTATCCAATTCTGACAAAGTGTAAAAAATCATATCGTTACGTTGTACATAATTGCAGATTAAATCTAATGTTTCCATTTTAGTCTGATAGTTTGCGGTTACATTTTTTACAGGTTTATGACCAAATACGATCAGAATTTTGTGTTTTCGTTTGGCAAAATCCAATAACTTTATAATATAGGAAATGTTGAAATTAGGATGATCCGTATCTATTCCTGTAGCGAAAACGAGTTGCTCATTACTAAAATAACAATTTTGATAAACAGGATCCTCTGTGCCATAGGTTGTTCCTCTTAAGATTTTGAATTTATCCGAAAGCCCCGCATCAATCGCGGTATTTCTAAAACCGAATGGATAAGCAAAGGAAGATACTTTTAAAGAATAAAAACGCATCAAGCGAATCATTGGGTCTATTTCTTGATGAATGTAGACTTCTATTCCATTTTGGGCAACAAATTTTGTTGCATCCAGATGATTGTAGCCATGACCAGCAATTTCGTGCCCTTTGCTTTGTAATTCCTGGAGTTTGATTATTTCAGAATGATTTAAAGTGCTTATTTTCGAAACACAAAAAGTAGCTTTCCAGGCATAATGACCTAATTTTTTATCAGCCTCAAACCATTCGTTGGCGTAGGAATCATCAAAGCTTAGTACAACTCCCGCTTGGTAAGGCGGTTTGTTTTTGGCCATTGTTTTTTTATCTTCACAAGAAAATAAAAAGAAAGTACAAACCAATATGAATTTAAAAAGGTTCTTGTTCATAATTGGTTTTGTACTTTTTAGAGGTAATTTTTTATATTCCTAAGAAATTGCTTGGAGTGATTTGCATCAACTCGGCTTTAATTTCAGCTGATACATCAAGCGTTGCAATAAAACCATGAATAGCTTTTTTGTCAATCGCCTCATTGGTTCTGGTCAATCCTTTCAACGCTTCATAAGGATTTGGATATGCTTCTCTACGAAGAATCGTCTGAATCGCTTCAGCAACAACTGCCCAGTTTTTTTCTAAATCTTCATGGAATTTAGATTCGTTCAATAGCAACTTGTTCAATCCTTTCAAAGTAGCTTCAAAAGCGATTAAGGTGTGTCCCATTGGTACACCAATATTTCTTAAAACCGTACTGTCCGTCAAATCACGTTGTAATCTGGACAAAGGTAATTTAGCAGATAAATGTTCGAAAATGGCATTCGCTATCCCTAAATTTCCTTCCGAATTTTCAAAATCAATAGGGTTTACTTTATGCGGCATTGCCGAAGAGCCTATTTCTCCTGCTTTGATTTTTTGCTTGAAATATTCCATCGAAACATACGTCCAAATATCTCTATCTAAATCGATAATAATCGTGTTGATTCTTTTTAACGCATCAAAAAAGGCTGCAAAATGATCGTAGTGTTCAATTTGTGTAGTAGGGAAGGAGTGGTGCAAACCAAGGTTTTCTTCCACAAATTTACCACCAAATTTTCTCCAGTCAATTTGTGGATACGCCACATGATGTGCATTGTAATTACCAGTTGCTCCACCAAATTTAGCTGCAAAAGGAATATTAAATAACAAACGCATTTGCTCTTCTAGGCGTTCTACAAAAACTCCAATTTCCTTGCCCAAACGAGTAGGGGAAGCCGGTTGTCCGTGTGTTCTTGCTAACATTGGAACAGCCGCCCATTCTACACTTAAATCCTTCAATTTTGAAGTCAAAGTAATCAAAGAAGGCATGTACACTTTCTCGAAAGCTTCTTTTGTAGAAAGCGGAATTGCAGTATTATTAATGTCTTGAGAAGTCAATCCAAAGTGGATGAACTCTTTATATTGAGACAAACCTAATTTCTCAAAAGCATCTTTGATAAAATATTCTACCGCTTTTACATCGTGGTTGGTCACTTTTTCGGTTTCCTTGATCCACAGCGCATCCTCGGTAGAGAAATTTTTATAGATGTTTCGTAAACTTTCAAATAAGTCAGGATTTACGTTAACAAGCTGAGGTAGAGGAGTTTCGCACAAAGCGATGAAATATTCAATTTCAACCAATACACGGTATTTGATTAAGGCTTCTTCAGAGAAAAACGGAGCCAGCGAAATAGTCTTGTTTCTATATCTTCCGTCAATTGGCGATATAGCATTCAATTCGTTTAGAGTAGTCATTGTTTAGTTGTTTGTTCGAAAGTCACAAATATAAAGCTTTCGAGACTAAATAGAAAACGAAAGATTTTTTAAATAAACTTGTTAAGCTTATTTTTTAAAATTTTCATTCCTACCGAAGCCATTTCTGGAATAATTTCTAATGGATTTCGAAGATTTGGAATTTTTATAGGTTTAGGATCAATGTAAAAAATAGGCGTTTCCTGAGTTGTAAAATCGATTAAGCCCGCCGCAGGATATACTTGTAATGAGGTTCCTATCACCGCAAAATAATCCGCACTTTGAGTTAATAGTATCGCTTCATCAAGCGCAGGAACTTCCTCGCCAAACCAAACGATATGCGGACGCAATTGGTTTTTGTTGGAATCAAAATCACCAAAATTCAAATCGTCCAGCCAATCCAGTATGTAATTTGGATTCCTAGTACTTCTCACTTTCAATAATTCGCCATGAAGATGCAACACATTAGTACTTCCCGCACGTTCGTGTAAATCATCTACATTTTGCGTGATAATAAAAACATCGAATTCATTTTCTAATTCGGCCAAAATTTGATGACCTAAATTAGGTTGCACTTCTTTGAGTTGTTTCCGCCTTTGATTATAAAAATCGAGCACCAAAGCAGGATTTCTATTCCAACCGTCGGGAGTTGCAACATCCATAACGTTATGACCTTCCCAAAGGCCATCGCTGTCACGAAAAGTCTTGATTCCGCTCTCGGCACTGATTCCAGCTCCCGTTAATACTACTAATTTCTTTTTCATTTTTATAATAATTGGGCGTGACCACAAGGGTCGGGCTTTCGGCTTTATCTTTTTTTGGCAAAAGCCCAAAAAAAGGATATCGCCTCTATCCCTCACGCAAATTAGTTAAACAATCACAATTCAGTTTCAATTGAAAAATTCGAAATTTGGGTTTCAAAAACCAATTCCCGAAGTGATAAAGCTACTCTTTTTTACTACTTTTGCCAAAAAAAATCCGAAATGATTGACATCGATTACCTTAATTTTCTTGAAAACATACTGACGGACAACCGCAAAGAGAAATTCCTGAAAGTTTTGGAAAATAGAACGAAACATTTTACAATTGCTGTCGAAGATATTTTTCAAATGCACAATACGAGTGCAGTGATGCGTAGTTGTGAAGTTTTTGGAATCCAAGAACTGAATGTAATCGAGCAGCGTTATGGTAAAAGAATTGATAAGGAAATTGCGATGGGTGCTCAAAAATGGGTTGACATAAATACCTACGACAGTATTACGAATTGTGTTGATACATTAAAAAGTAAAGGCTACCAAATCATTGCCACTACACCGCACGAGAATGATTGTTTGATGGAAGATTTTGATATTAGCAAACCAAGTGCCTTGTTTTTTGGAACTGAAAGAGATGGTTTATCCGAAGAGATTTTGAAACGCGCTGATGGCTTCCTTAAAATTCCTATGGTTGGTTTTACAGAGAGTTTGAATATTTCCGTTTCGGCGGCAATCATTATTCAAAACTTGACCAATCGGTTGCGCAATTCTACTATTGATTGGCATTTATCCGAAAACGAAATTTTAGAAAAGCGTTTGGCTTGGGCCAAAAATTCGATTAAAGACATTAAGCGAATTGAAGAACGGTATTTTCAGGACAATCCAAAATAGGAAAACACATAATTACATTATATTTTTTTAGTAGTTGAGTCATTGCAAGGAACGAAGCAAGCACATCCAGTATTTCGGAAAATTAGGTGACAAGTTTACAAAAGTAGCTCGTCTTTAGTTTAAGAAACTGCGTTACAAAGGCTACGATTTTGATGCTGTTATTATTGCAAAATATAGAGCTCTTGTAAATACATCTGCCCAATTCACTAGCCTTAAACGTACAAAAAAAAACACCTTCTTTCTCGCAAAATTTATATTTTCTGCTCATTTTACACTTTTTCGTAAATATAATTATCCCTAAAACAGCAAACTACAACTTTTGTAGGGTTGTAGTTTGCTGTGTTTACTCTCGTTTGTGGTTACAAGCTTAAAGCTCGCATTAGCTTTTCCTAATGCTCCTGACGGCTGGGAAGCAGCTTAGTTTTACAATTATTTATGCGTCTGAAATTTCTGGTTCAACAAGCTTAATTAATTTATCAAGCGATTCTTGCCACCCCAAATAGCACATTTCTAACGGAATTACTGAAGGAATATTTTCCTGAACAATTTTAATTTCTGTTCCCACTGAAACTTTGTTTAGTACTACTGAAGTTGTCATTTTACCAGGTAAATTCGGATCATCAAATTCTTCAACGTATTGGATAAATTTATTAGGTTGAATTTTTGAAATTATTCCACCAAATGAATGCCGCTTGCCAGTCGAGAAATTTTCAAATGACATTTTGAACGCTCCACCCACTTCTATTTCTATCTTATGTATTAAACACAGAAAACCATAAGGCGGAATCCAAGATGCATATGCTGTTGGGTTCGTAAAAGCGCGAAAAACCTTCTCAGGATTCGCTTTAATAACACGATGCAATGTGACAGTTTGTGTTGGCATTTTTTCAAGATTTTAAATTACATTAAAATTAATGATAATTTATTACAATCAGCTGGTTTTTAACATTTTAGGCGTTTGTTTTTTTGCTACTTTGAGATGGTGTGTGGTTCGTAACCCTTTTAATTTTCGGCTTTGCAGAAAATTAATCCCAAATCATCAGAGACGAGTTTGATGGTTTTTTAGGCCGTAATGTAGCACAAGTCCCATTTTCGTTTAATGTACCCATAAGGATACTTTTTGTATATCGCTATTTTAGGACGGACTTAGTACAAGCATCTTAAAAATTACTCCAAAAAAAAAGAGGACACTAAATCCTCTTGAAATGCTACTAAATTATTTGTTGGAAACACTACAGTGTTAGCAGCATATACTGGGTTCCGCCTGCTTGCCATGGAGAATTCAACATGAGTGGTACAACTTCAGCAGTTTCCTATCGTTCTGGTGTTCGTGCTACGCATGCGCCAAATCTCTAGTTGTTGGCGGGCTGGTTTTTAATTATTAATCCAACTATAGTATTTTATATTATTCCAACTTTGAATTGCAATAGTAACTCCGGCGTTTTTTTCAATATTTTTTAAAGAATAATCATGAAGTATATCAGCCAAAGTTTTGAATTCTTTAAAATCCGAATAAATAAAGAATTTAGAAGGATGATTAACCCAATTTCCAGCAGAACTTTTAGGATAAGGTATTCTTCCTTCTCCTTCGAATTTAAACTCCGTGAAGGCAGGATTTTGTTTTAAGATTGTTAAAAAATCATCGTAACTGTTTGTATTATTTGTGTTTGTTCCACAAACGTAAGCAAATGAGTTTTCTGGAATTCTAAAAGTTTTATTGAACAAGGAACTTGTAAAGTTATTTTCAATAAGTGTTATAGAAATTTTTTCTTGGTTAATTTCTATAGCGTATTTATCAATTACTTTTCCATTTATAAAAGTAATTTTTTTAGTGCTTTCCGGTAAATCAATATAAGAAATTGCTGGTCCAATTGCAGTCAAACATACTTCGGGTTTAACTATTGCATCAAATCGTATAATTAATTCACTGCCATTTGAAAATTCGGATATGGATAAACCATAGTTTATACAAGGGAAATTTACAGAGGTAATTAATTTTAGTTTCAATAAAGGCTTTTGTACTTCGTTAGTACTATATATTTCTTCGGGCATAAAATTTATTCCAGTGGCAATTGAGTTTCCTATAATAAATTTAGAATATTCTGTTTTATCTGTTAGACCATCATCAGTAATACAGCCAAATACTATTGTAGATAAGATTAATAATGCTATTTTTTTCATATATTCTCTTTTATAGAAGATGATTAATTTTGT
>RRZU010756333.1_pt1 | contig 17390 bp, 22 predicted proteins | sample 2165561 | NCBI WGS metagenome assembly RRZU01 (sample SAMN10456909, study PRJNA506462) | wastewater metagenome | isolation source: wastewater sludge | place: USA: Moscow, Idaho | reverse complement strand
AAATCTACTAAGCTGACGACATTGGGGCAAAGCCCCGTAAATCTATCCCCCAAGTGTTCACGCCAAAGGCGTGGACACTTAGGGGATAGCCTGAGTAATTAGATTATTTTTAACTAAGTACTTGTGTAAGTATACAATTTTTATTATAATACAAAAGACAGTTCGAAATCCTCCTGTCTATAAAAAAAACTAAGGCGATAGCTAATTAGCAATTGAGAAAGGAAGCTATTATGAAAAAAATTGGAATTACGACAACAATACCCGTAGAAGTTATTTTTGCAAGTGGGAATACTCCTATAGACTTAAATAATATTGTTGTTAGCAGTAGTGATATGGAAAAACATATGGAAACTGCAGAAAGAGAAGGATTCCCTAAGAGTATGTGTGCTTGGATAAAGGGAATTTTTGGAGTGTGTATAAACGAAGGAGTCAGCGAAGTAGTTGGAGTTGTAGAAGGAGATTGCTCAAATACAGCCTCTTTAATTGAAATATTAAAACTACATGGAATAAATGTAGTAGACTTTTCTTATCCTAGATCAAGGAAACTACCAGATTTAAAAAAGAAAATCCAGAGCTTTATGGATATTTATGAAGTAAGTGAAGTAGAAGTTGAGTGGTGGAGATTAAGGTTAAATATTATAAGAGAAAAAGTAAAAGAACTAGATGAACTTACAAAAGAAGGAAAGGTATCTTCTTACGAAAATCATTTATTTCAAGTAAGTTGTTCAGATTTTTGGGGAAATCCAAACAAATTTGAAGCGGAACTTGAAAAAGTGCTACATGAAGCCAGAAGCAAAAAAGAAAAAAGGAATTTTTTAAAATTAGCCTACTTGGGAGTTCCTCCTATGACTAGCGATTTTTATGATTATATAGAAACTAAAGGAGCTAAAATTGTTTTTAATGAAGTTCAAAGAGAATTTGCTTTTCCAAGATATCAAAAAGCTAAAAATATTTATGAGCAATACTTGGATTACACTTACCCTTATTCTATGGATTTTAGACTTATGAATCTTGAAAAGGATTTGGATGAAAGAGATATTACTGGAATTATTCATTATGCTCAAAAGTTTTGTCATAGAGCTCTTGATAACATTGTCCTTAAGGAAAAATTACCTTATCCTCTTATCAATTTAGAATCAGATAGAGAAAATAAACTAGATGAAAGAACTAAAATTAGATTAGATGCTTTTATTGAAATGCTGAAGGAATATTAGCATGAGAGTACTAGGAATAGATTTGGGAAGTAAAAGAGTTAAAGTTTGCCAAATGAAAAACGGAATAATTGAGAAACAAGATAAGTTTGGCACAGTTGATTTTTATAAGAATTATTGTAAAAATATTCATGGGAAAATCCAAGTAGATTTTGAAAAATTAGGATTTTTAATGGGAAGTATAAATATAGCAACTGGTTATGGTAGAAATAATATGAGTTTTCATGGTTTTGAAGTAATAAGCGAGCTTAAGGCACATAGCTATGGAGCTATGTTTAGCACTGATTTAAAAAACTTTTCCCTTCTTGATATGGGAGGGCAAGATGTAAAACTTATAAAAGTGGAAAAAGGTATTATTGTAGACATGGAGCTTAACGAAAAATGTGCTGCTTCTTGCGGGAGATACCTTGAAAATATGGCAAATGTTCTTGAAGTTTCTTTAGATGAATTATCAGATTATTATGAAAATCCAGTGAAACTTAATTCAACTTGCGCCATTTTTTCTGAATCAGAGCTTATAGGAGAAATAAGTAGAGGAAAAAAGCTACCAGAGCTTTGTGCAGGGATAAACTACTCACTGTACAAAAGACTGAAGCCCATGCTAGATAGACTTGTAGGGAAATTGCTCTTAGTAAGTGGCGGAGTAGCAAAAAACAATGCCATTATTAAATATTTAAAAGAAGATTATAATGAAGTGAAAGTTCTTGAAGAATCTGATTTTGTAGGAGCTTTGGGGTGTTGCACTTATGGAAATATTAAATTGAGCAAAGCAAAAAACTAATCTATCTCAATAGAAATGCCTGAGTAGATAGGAAAAAAATTAAAATTATTGGTAAGTTCTCGTGACTTACCTTTTTTTATAAAGGACTTTTACTTGACAAAATTAAGAATTTGTTTTAGAATGTATACTAAAACGATTGAAAATTAAGGAGTATTTATGTGGCAAAATTTTTTTGATAAACCTAAAAAGAATTATAACCCTTATATGGAAAGAATGAAAGAATATCCTTTTTATATACAATGGGACAAAGAACTTATAAATAATACTAAGGGAAAATGGAATGAATTTTTTGGAAACGATAATGGTATATATCTGGAGATAGGTAGTGGTCAAGGAAATTTTACTGTAGGAAATGCTTTAAAATATAGAGACAGAAATTTTATTGGAATAGAGCTTAAGTTTAAAAGACTTCATATGTCGGCAGTGAAAGCTAACAAAAGGAGTCTTAAAAATATAACTTTTATAAGAAGATGGGGTCAAGAAATCCCTGAATTTATAGGAGAGGGAGAAATTTCAGGGCTTTTCATAAATTTTCCAGATCCTTGGGATGGAAATGAAAAAAATAGAATAATAAGTGAAGAATTATTTAGGGGAAGTCTTAGCAAAATACTTAAAAAAGATGGGAAAATATTTTTTAAGACAGACCATGATGGATACTATGAAGATGTACTTAGATTAATGCCGAGTATAGATGGATTTAGGGTTACATATAATACTTCAGACCTTCATCAAGATGAAAGAGGAAAAGATAATATTAAAACTGAATTTGAGGAACTTTTTACTAAAAAGGGAATAAGCACAAAATTTATAGAAATTACTAAAGAGTTTTAATTGAGGTAAAAACACATATGTAAAGAAAAAACACTTGACAAAATATTGAAAAAATGATAAACTCTGGGAGCTTAATATGGAATTAGATGAATTTTTAGAAGTATCAATACTTTTAGGTTATTACCAAAATCTATTAAGTGATAGACAAAAAGAATATATGATAAAACATTTTGAAGAAGATTTGTCTCTTTCAGAAATAGCTAAAGAGTATGACATATCAAGGCAAGCTGTTTACGATAATATTCGAAGAGGTATAAAAATACTTAGAGAATATGAAGAAAAACTTTCTTTGTACCAAAGAGATAAAAGAATTATAGAAGAACTAAAAAAACTAAAAGAAAATTATAATGCTGAGAAATTAGACGAGATAATTGCTAACCTTCACAACTAAACGAGGTGTAAAATGTTAGATAGCTTAGGAAGTAGATTTCAAGATATTGTAAAAAAAATAAAAGGTAATGGAAAGCTTACAGAAACTAATATTTCTGATGCTCTTAGAGAAGTAAGATTAGCCCTTTTGGAAGCAGATGTAAACTATAAAGTTGTAAAAGATTTTATAGGGAGAATCAAAGAAAAGGCTTTAGGAGAAGCTACACTTAAAGGAATTAACCCAGGTCAACAATTTGTAAAAGTTGTTCATGATGAATTGGTTGATTTGTTAGGTGGAACTAATGCAAGACTTACCAAAGCACCTAATGGAATAACAGTAATAATGTTATCTGGACTTCAAGGAGCAGGAAAAACTACTTTTGCCGCAAAACTTGCAAAGTTTTTACAAAAAAAAGGAGAAAGACCTTTTCTTGTGGGAGCAGACGTTTATAGGCCTGCTGCAATGAAACAATTACAAGTTCTTGGAGAAAGTATAAAAGTTCCTGTATTTACAATAGAAGGAAGTAAAGATGCTGTAGAAATATGTAGACAAGGTATGGAAGCAGCAAGAGAAAGAAATGCAAGTTATGTGCTTCTGGATACTGCAGGAAGACTTCATATAGATGAAGCTCTTATGAACGAACTAAAAGAAATCAAAAAAATTGTAAGACCACAAGAGATACTACTTGTTGTAGATGCTATGACAGGTCAAGATGCAGTTAATGTTGCAAGTAGCTTTAATGAAGCACTTAATGTAGATGCAGTAGTTCTTACAAAACTTGATGGAGATGCTAGAGGTGGAGCAGCCCTTTCAATAAAAGCAGTAGTAGGGAAACCTATTAAATTTGTTGGAGTGGGAGAAAAAATGGATGATATAGAATTATTCCATCCAGATAGACTAGCTTCAAGAATACTTGGAATGGGAGACGTTGTTTCTCTAGTTGAAAAAGCTCAAGATATTATAGATGAAGATGAAGCAAAAAGACTTGAAGAGAAACTTAAAAAACAAGAATTTGATTTAGGAGATTTCTTAAAACAACTTCAAGGAATAAAAAAATTAGGTTCTTTAGGAAGCATATTAAAAATGATTCCTGGTGTAGGAGATTTAGGAGATCTTGCTCCTGCCGAAAAAGAAATGAAAAAAATAGAAGCTATGATTCAGTCAATGACTAGGGAAGAAAGAGAAAATCCTAAAGTAATTACTGCTAACAGAAAGAAAAGAATAGCTAAAGGAAGCGGAACAGAAGTTTCTGATGTTAATAAGCTTCTAACTCAATTTGAACAAATGAGAAAAATGATGAAAATGTTAGGTGGAGGACAAGGCATGCCGAATATGGGTAAAATGCCAAAAATGCCTAATTTTCCGGGAAGAAAATTCCCATTCTAAACAAAAGTCACAATTTGCAAAGCAATTAAAAAATAAAAAATAAAATAGAAGATAAAAGGAGTAAAAATCATGGTAAAATTAAGATTAACTAGATTAGGAAGAAAACAAGCACCTGTATACAGAATAGTTGCAATGGAAGCATTATCAAGAAGAGACGGTAAAGCAATAGCTTACTTAGGAAACTACTATCCATTAGAAAACTCTAAAGTTGAGTTAAAAGAAGAAGAAATATTAACTTTATTAGGAAATGGAGCTCAACCTACAAGAACAGTAAAATCTATATTAGATAAAGCTGGAGTATGGGCAAAATTCGAAGCTTCTAAAAAATAGTTAAAGCATAAAGACTGGGAAACCAGTCTTTTTTTTAGATAAAAATGTACAAAAAAGGGGAGTTTAGTATGAATAAATTGGAAGAAATATTAGAATTTAATAGAAAATTTGTTGAAGATGAGGAGTATTCTAAATACATAACATCAAAAGATCCAGATAAAAAAATGGTAGTTTTATCTTGTATGGACACAAGATTAACAGAATTGTTACCAAAGGCTATGAATTTTAAAAATGGAGATGTTAAACTGATTAAGAATGCAGGTGCCACTGTTATGCATCCTTTTGGAAGTATTGTTAGAAGTATACTTGTGGCTGTTTATGAGTTTGAGGCTACAGATGTGCTTGTTGTAGGTCACTACGGATGTGGAATGAGTAACTTAAATGCAAAGGTTACACTAGATAAGGCCATAGAAAGAGGAATATCTCCCGAAGTAATAAATACTTTAAATAATGCAGGAATTGATGTTAATAAATGGCTTAGAGGATTTGATTCAGTGGAAGAATCTGTTAAGGAATCGGTGGAACTTATTAAAAATCATCCTTTAATGCCAAAGGATGTTAGAGTACATGGGCTACTTATTGATCCGCATACAGGTAAGGTAGAAGTAGTTGTGGATGGGTATGTAAAGTAGATATATTTCTTAAGGAGATAATTTATGAATTTTGAAGAAAAGTTAGTTCAACTTAATAAAAAAATAAATCAAAAATACTCTGAAATTATAAATATTAAAGGCTCAGTTTTATTATCGAATAAGAAAATTCGAAGAATTCAAAATGAAATAGTATGTTTAAATGGTGAATTTTTGGAAATAGATGATAGGCTTACTAAAAATAGTATTCTGGAAAAAATAAATAATGGGACACAAACTGAATATTTAAGACAATTATCTGGAATAGAAATTATAATAGTTAAAAGAAATATGGCCTTTAGTGGCTTAACAGAAATAAAAAAGCTACTAGATAGCTTAAATCAGCAAAAGCAATTTGAGACAAGTACAGTTATTGCATTAATTGCTTTAGTAGTTTCGTTTATTTCTATTAACAAATGAATAAGGGTGCAGGGACGAATAGTCCCTGCTCTTTTGATTTTAAAGGTTTTTTATTTGTTTAAAAATTTTAAAATTTTTTTCAAAAAATATATTGACAAAAAAAACAAAAAGTTGTATATAATAATTGTTAGCAGATACGACATATGAGTGCTAAAATAAAAATAAAAGGAGTTGATTATTATGGCAGGATTGATACCATTTAACTGGAGAAAAAATACTTTAGCAGGCCCAAATACTTTCCAAAATATGTTAGAAGACTTCTTTAATGATGACTTTCCTTCAATAAGAAATCTTCAAAATGAGAGCTTTAAAATTGACCTACAAGAAAATGAAAAAGAGTATATAGTAGAAGCAGAATTACCCGGAGTAGATAAAGAAAATATTGATTTAACTCTTGAAGAAGGAAGATTAAGAATCTTTATCAAAAAAGAAGAAAATAAAGAAGAAAAAAATAAAAATTACATACATAGGGAAAGAAGATGGAGTTCTATGGAAAGAACTATTTTACTTTCAGATGTAGACGATAAAGCTCTTAAAGCAAAACTTGATAATGGAATATTAACAATCAATATACCTAAGAAAGAAAAAGCAGAGAAAGCCGTAAAAATAGAAATTTTGTAAAAGTCCTCTGCAAAGAGGACTTTTTATATAATAAAAAGGAGTTGATAAAATGAAATTTCTAAACAAAAAAACCTTAATTTATGCAGGGATAATTACTGCAATTCTTGGAGGAACAGGAGCGTATTTATATGCAAAAGAAAAACAAGAAGAAAAAGTTGTAATAAAATATGTAGACCCATTTGAATATTTTGATAAGATGCATGAGAAATTTTTTAATGACTCGTTTTTTATGGAAAACAGAATAAGTTACAATACTTTTAAAATTGATTTAAAAGAAAACGATAAAGAATATATAGTAGAAGCAGAAATGGCAGGAATAAAAAAAGAAGATATAAAAATAAATTATGATAATGAATACTTAATGATATCAGTATCTTCAAGTCAAAATACTGAAAATAAGAGTGATAATTATATAAAAAAAGAAAGAAATTTTAGTGAACAAAGTAGAAGTTTTTATTTGCCAAGTGTAAAGAAAGAAGAAATTAAAGCTAAATTGGAAAATGGAATATTAAAAGTAATATTACCTAAGGGAGCAAAAACTAATAAAAATACTAGTATAAAAATAGACTAGGAAAAAACTTGACTATTTGTTTAAAAAACGTTATCATTACTTAGCACTCTTTAATAAAGAGTGCTAATAAAAATATAAAAATTACTTTAGGAGGTATATTTATGACAATTAAGCCCATTGGAAACAGAGTTTTATTAAAAACTGTGGAAATTGAGGAGAAAACAAAAGGAGGAATCATACTTCCAGGAACAGCAGCAAAAGAAAAACCAAATACAGGTGAAATCATTGCAGTTGGGACAGGTAAAGAGCTTGAAGGTCTAAAAGTAGGCGATAAAGTTGTTTACGAAAAGTATGGTTTAACTGAAATAAAAGACGGAGAAGAAAAATATCTTATAGCTGATGTTGAAAAAATATTGGCAGTAATTGAATAATTGAAAATTTATAATTGAAAATTGATAGTTAAAATCGTAAAGATTTATCAACTTTCAACTTTCAATTATCAACTATAAAATTTTTGGAGGTAAAAATGGCAAAAATATTAATGTTTAATGAAGAAGCGAGAAAAAAACTTGAAAAAGGTGTAGATACACTAGCAAATGCAGTAAAAATTACTCTGGGGCCAAGAGGTAGAAATGTAGTTCTTGAGAAGTCTTTTGGTTCTCCCCTTATAACAAATGATGGAGTATCTATAGCAAAAGAAATAGAACTAGAAGATCCCTTTGAGAATATGGGAGCACAACTTGTAAAAGAAGTAGCAACTAAAGCAAATGATGTAGCAGGAGACGGGACTACAACAGCTACAGTTCTTGCTCAAGCTATGGTAAAAGAAGGCTTGAAAATGATTAGTGCTGGAGCAAATCCTATGTTTGTAAAAAAAGGAATTGAAAAAGCAACTAAAGAAGCAGTAAAACATTTGCAAGAAAAAGCGAAAAAAATAGAAGGAAATGAAGAAATAGCTCAAGTTGCCTCTATATCAGCAGCAGATGAGGCTATAGGAGCTCTTATAGCAGAAGCTATGGCTAAGGTTGGAGAAAATGGAGTTATAACTGTAGAAGAAGCTAAGTCCCTTGAAACAACTTTAGAAGTTGTAGAAGGTATGCAATTTGACAAAGGATATGTGTCAGCTTATATGGTAAATGATACAGAAAGAATGGAAGCTACTTTAGATAACCCATACATATTATTAACAGATAAAAAAATCTCAGTTATGAAAGATATCTTACCTATATTAGAAGAACTTGTGAAAACAGGAAGACCTCTTTTAATAATTGCTGATGATGTAGAAGGAGAAGCTCTTACTACTTTAGTTGTTAATAAATTAAGAGGAACTTTAAATGTAGTTGCTGTAAAAGCTCCTGCATTTGGAGACAGAAGAAAAGCAATGCTTGATGATATTGCTGTAATTACAGGTGGAGAAGTTATAACAGAAGAAAAAGGAATGAAACTTGAAGAAGCAACTCTTCATGACCTTGGAACAGCTGTAAAAGTAAAGGTAACAAAAGATAATACAATTATTGTTGATGGTGGAGGAAATCCAGAACTTATATCAGCGAGAGTTGGGCAAATCAAAAAACAAATTTCAGAAACTACTTCTGATTATGATAAAGAGAAACTACAAGAAAGACTTGCAAAACTCTCTGGTGGTGTAGCTGTAGTAAAGGTTGGAGCTGCTACTGAAACTGAAATGAAAGAGAAAAAATTAAGAATAGAAGATGCACTAAATGCAACAAGAGCAGCAGTAGAAGAAGGAATAGTTCCTGGTGGAGGAACAGTTCTTGTTGAAATTGCAAGAGAAATGAAAGACTTTGTTCTTGAAGGAGAAGAAGGTATAGGAGTTGAGATAGTAAAGAAAGCTCTTATGTCACCACTTAGACAAATTGCAGAAAATGCAGGTCTTGACGGTGGAGTAGTTGTAGAAAAAGTAAAAAATAGTGAAGATGGTATAGGATTTGATGCAGCAAAAGAAGTTTATGTAGATATGGTTAAAGCAGGGATTATTGACCCGGCTAAAGTAACTAGATCAGCTCTTCAAAACGCAGCTTCAGTTTCGGCCTTACTTCTAACTACAGAAGTAGTTGTAGCAAATAAAAAAGAAGACAAGCAAGAAAATCCAATGGGTGGAATGCCTGGAGGAATGGGAATGATGTAAGGACTCAATGAGTCCTTATTTTTTTTATGAATTAAATATGGGTAAAATACCCATAAAACTTTGCAATTCCATCAAAAATAAAGTACAATTAAAGAAAAAAATTAAGAGGTGTTACATGAAAAAATTTATACTTTTATTATTTATTTTTATTTTGGGCTTATATGGGCAAGAAGAAAAGATTCTAACTAAAGAAGATTTAGATAAAGGCTATGCTGGTATTGGAGTCTATAAAGATACTAAAGAGACCTTGTATAAAGGTGAATTTATGAATGGGAAATCAGAAGGAAGTGGAAAAACACTTTGGAAAAATGGTGATACATACGAAGGGCAATATTCTGATGGGAATATGGATGGGTTAGGGAAATTTTACTATAGTAATGGTGATATTTATGAGGGTTATTATCAGAATAATAAAAAAGTAGGTCAAGGGACTTATACTTGGGCTAATGGAGATAAATATATTGGAAACTTTGTTGATGGAAGAAAAGCAGGTATAGGAAAATATATAATAGCTGGAGAAGTATATGAAGGAATTTGGGATGAAGAGGAAATAAGAGGAAAAGGTAGATTAGTTGATAAAAATGGCAATATATATGAAGGGAATTTTATTAACGGCTATATAGAGGGGAAAGGAAAAATATTCTTTTCTAATGGAGAAAAATACGAAGGAAACTTTAAGAAACATTTAGCTGAAGGAAAGGGAATTTTCTATTATATAAACGGCGATAATTATGAAGGAAATTTTACAGGTAATAAAAGAGAAGGCCAAGGTAAATACAATTGGACTAATGGAAATGTATATGAAGGAATTTTTGAAAATGGAGCATTAAAAAATGGGAAATTCACTTATACTAATGGAGAAAGTTATGAAGGGCAATTTAAAGATGAAAAAATAAATGGTTATGGAATTTTTACATATAAAAATAAAGATGTATATAGAGGGAATTTTGTAGATGGGAAAAGAGATGGAAAAGGCATTTACTATCATTCAAATGGAGAGATATTTGAAGGAGAATTTAAAAATGAGTTTAGAAAAACGGGTAAAGTAACTTATGTAAATGGCGACATCTATGAAGGAGATTTTAAGGATAATAAATCAGAAGGTCAAGGGATTTACTATTTCAAAAATGGAGATAAATATGTAGGTGCTTTTGCAAATGGATTTAGGTCTGGCTTTGGTACTTTGATTCTTTTAAATGGAGACAAATATGAAGGCAGTTTTGTAGGAAATAAATTAGCTGAAGGTAAAATATATTTTAAAAATGGAGATTTATTTGTAGGAAAATTTGATGAAAAATTTATTACAATTAACGGAACTTATACTTATAAAAATGGAGATAAATACAGAGGAATTTTGCTTGAAGGTAAAAAAGAAGGGCAAGGAGCCTATACTTTAGTTAATGGAAATAGAATAGAAGGGAATTTCAAAAATGATATTTTAGTTTCTGGAAAAATCTTTTATCCTAATGGAGACTTGTTTGAAGGTACTATAGAAAATTATACAGCTCAAGGTCAAGGGGCTTATACCTATAAAAATGGAGATAAATATACAGGGGCTTTTGTAAACGGTGAAAAACATGGGCAAGGGATTCTTAAATATAAAAATGGAAATGTTTATGAAGGAACTTTTGCAAAAGATAGACAAACAGGAAAAGGAAACTTTACATGGACTAAAGTTGCTAACTATAAAGGAGATTTTGTTGACGGACTGCCTCATGGAAAAGGGATTTACACTTGGCTTACTGGGGAAATTTATGAAGGAGACTTTAAAAATGGTCAGAAGTCTGGAAAAGGGAAATTTACTTGGATAACAGGGACTGTTTATGAAGGAGAATTTTTAGAAGATTCGATAAATGGAAAAGGAAAAAAAATCTATGATAATGGCGATATAGTAGAAGGAATTTGGGCTCAAGGTAAAATAGTTAATAAATAAGAGCTAGGTATTAAAATTCATCAAAGTATCCATCCTTAGATAAAAAAGTAAAAAGAGTACAGTTAGAAGTTCTAGAAAACAGTAGAATAGGGAAAAAAATATATGAAAAAACAGGCTTTGTTCATAAATGCTCCTTGTGGTACAGATATTGAACTTTACAAGAGGAGCAATTTATTATATAATATACTGAGTATTGACAAATTTTAAGGAGAAGAAATGAATTTTAAGGAAAGAAGAAAAAGAAGAGACTTATTATTTGCAATTCTAGGGATTACGCTTCTTATTTTTATTATGAAGACCCAGCTAAATTTCATAAGAGCAGGAGTAAATAAAGTAGTTTTGCCAATAAAAATTCTAATATATAAAAGTACAGAAAGTGCAAAACAGACTGTAAATAATTTGCAAGATTTAAATAGAATTTTGGAAGAAAATAAAGAGCTGAAAAGAACGAACTTTAGACTAGAAATAGATCATGACTATATAAATGAATTGCAAGGAGAGAATAAAAGACTTAAAGAAATTTTAGATATAAGAGATACTGGGAACAGAGATTTTATTGTAGCAAATATAAGCTTTAGAGACCCCCTAAGTGTTTACGATGAATTTATTATAAATAAAGGTTCTCGTGAGGGTATAGAAGAAAATATGAATGTTATTAATAGAGATGTTCTTGTAGGAAGGGTAATAAAGGTTTATGAGGATAAATCTATAGTAGAGCTAATTTCAAAATCTGAAAAATATACCTCGGTTATTATAGGGAAAGACAAATATTTGGCTATTTTAAAAGGAAATAATTCTAAAAAATTAAGTGTTGAAAATGTAGAGACTGATGCCAATATTGTTGTTGGGGATAAAGTATACACTTCTGGAATAGGTGACTTATATGAGAAGGATTATTATATAGGAACTATTTCTAAGGTGGAAAAAAGAAAAGAAAATTTGTTTCAAGAAATTGAAATGGAGTTACCTTTTAATATATTTGATTTGAAGGAAGTAATAGTAATTAAGAGGGAGAAAATATGAAAAGATTTTTAATGTTATTTTTGGTTATGGTTACTTTTGTTTTTGGTAATTCTTTGAGCAAGATAAATACTTTAGAAGCAAAAGTTACTGAAAAAACCTATATAAATAAAAATAGTAAAGAAAAGGTTTACAAGTTTCAAATGAAATATCCAGATAAGGTTTATAAGGAGATGTTGAGTCCTAAAATTAATTTAGGCGAGACTTATACATATAATGGAAACAAAAAGAGAGTTTATTATCCTATGTTAAAAGAAAGTTTCTTTGAAACTATAACAGAAGATGAAAATTATATCTTGCAGGCTATAAAGGCTATTAAGCAGGGAAATAAAAACTACACATTAGAAAAAAAGGAAATTAAAGAATTCGATTTAGGTGAAGGAATAAAAATAGTATTTTTAAGCTACAAAAAGTTTGACGGAGTTAATTTTCCTACTAAAGTTGAAGTTTATGAAAATAAACGTATGATAAGTGAGCTTTTATTTAGTGATGTAAAAATAAATAAGAATATGGCTGATAGTATATTTAATATTAAATAACTGAAGTTACCACCTAAAGGTCCACGCTGTTGACGTGGGCCTTTAGGTGGTTAAAGTTGCCGCAAGGCTCCTATAAAGTAAGGGAGATTCATTGTTAATCCTTATAAAAATGATTTTCAGGTATTTTGCATAACTTCAGTTAAATAAATTTTTAGGGAGTACAATGGAACTTATTAGTATGGAAGCTCTAGTTATAGGAAAACAAGACTTGGGTGAAAGCGATAGATTTATAACTCTTCTCAATAAAGACCATGGGAAAATAAAAGTTCTTATAAAAGGTATAAGAAAAAGTAAAAACAGAGAGATTTATGCTACTGAACCCCTTGTAGTAGGAGAGTATAAACTTAGGAAAAAAGGAGAAACTTATATAAACAATTCCTTTTCTCTTATAAAACCTTATTTAAAAATTAAAGAAAATTTTTTTAAACTGGAACTTTCTTTATATCTCCTAAAATTAGTAGAAAAAATTACTTATGAAAATATTAATTGTAAAAAACTATACTCTACTAGTTTAAAAGCTCTTGATTATATAGAGAATACAAGGGATAAAAACAAAATTCTAATTATGTTTAGTTTTTTTATGTATAAGATAATTGAATATGAGGGATTAAAGCCTAAAATTTTAGGGAAAACTTACTTTAATTATGAAAAAGGATATATTGATGATAGTGGAGTAGGGATTAAGTTAGAAGCTAATCAATATAAATATATTGAATTTCTAAATTTTGTTGACATTGATGCAGTAAATGAGTTAAAATTTAGTGATATAGAAATTTTGAAAACTATAAATATTTTAGAAAATTATTTAAATAGACACTTGCATTTAGAACTAAATATTATTAATTACTTCAGGGAGGAAAAATGAACTTAGAACAAATTACTGAATTTATTACAGTTGAAGCTATTGATTTAGACATGAAAGCCACTAATAAAACAGAGGCTATTTTGGAATTAACAAAATTATTAGAAAAAACAGGAAAACTTGATAGCTTTGATAAAACTTTGGAAGCTCTTAAAGATAGAGAAAAATTAGGAAGTACAGGGATAGGAAAAGGTGTTGCTATACCTCATGCAAAAACGGAATTTGCAAAAGATTTAGTTATAGCTTTCGGGGTAAGTAAGCAAGGAGTTAATTTTAATGCTGTAGATGACGAAAAAGTTAATATATTTTTTGCCTTTGCATCTCCCTTAAAAAATAGTCAAACGTATCTTAAAATACTTGCAAGAATTTCAAGGCTTATAAGAAATGATGATTTTAGAGAAAAACTTTTAAGTGCCAAAAATCCTCAAGAAATTATTGAGCTCATAGACTTTGAAGAAAAAAATTAGGTGAATAATAATGAGATGCCCTTATTGTAAAAGTGATGATAGTAAAGTGATGGATAGTCGAGCTTATTCTAATGGTTTTTCAATAAAAAGGCGTAGAGAGTGCTTGAATTGTGGTAGGAGATTTACTACCTATGAGATATTGGAAGAAAATATTTTTTATGTTATAAAAAAGGACGGCACCAAGGAAGAGTTTAATAAAGATAAAATTTTAAAGGGTTTATTACGAGCAACTGTAAAAAGAGATATAAAATTAGAAGATTTAGAGAATTTGGTAGATGAAATAGAAAATGAATTGCAAGGAAATTATAGTGGGGAAATAAAAAGTGATGTACTTGGCGAGTTAATAATGAAGAAATTAAAAAATCTTGATGAAGTAGCTTACGTCAGATTTGCTTCAGTTTATAAAAATTTTACCGATGTAAAATCCTTTATAAAAGAAATAGAAGAATTAAATAAAAAGGGAGATTAAGGTGCTAAAAATTGTATTTTACGGAGTAGCAATAGGAATTGCTAATATTATTCCAGGAGTATCTGGGGGAACTATTGCTTTTATATTAGGAATTTATGATAAATTGACAGGTGCAATAGGTAATTTTTTTACTTGCACTAAGGATGAGAGAAAAGAATATTTGAAATTTTTAATACCTTTATTTGTTGGAGTAGGAGTAGGGATACTTATTTTTGCTAAGTTAATTGAAATATTATATAAAAATTATCCAGAGCCAACGAGCTTCTTTTTTATAGGATTAATTATTGCTTCAATTCCAATAATTTTAAAAGAAAATGAAGGAAAAATTAATAAAAATAGTATTATAAGCTTAGCGGCAGGAATTTTAGTTGTTCTGATATTTTTAGCATTTAGAGAACCACAATCTATAAATGAATTAAGAACAGATTTTAATTTCTTATATTATATGAAATTACTGTTATGTGGAGCTTTTGCGGCAGCAGCAATGATTATTCCAGGAATAAGTGGTTCTATGCTACTTTTAATATTAGGAGAGTATTACAATATTCTTTCTTTTATTAATGACATGAAAATAATGCCATTAATTTTTGTTGCAATAGGTATACTAATAGGAATAGTACTTTGTTCAAAACTAATAAGTTATTTGTTTGCGCACTTTAAAAATGCTACAATATATGGAATATTAGGTTTGATTTTAGCTTCTATTCTAGGAATTTGGCCTGGATTTGGGCAAGACAATGCATTTATAAATATATTATCGGCAATTTTTGGAATTACTGTAGTATATTTTAGCGAAAAATTTAGTGTAAAGAAGTAGGAGGGGAAATGAAACTTTTCGGAAATAATTTCAAGATACTAGAAAAAAGTATGGATGCATATACTAAAAGAGCAGAGGCTTTAGCAGATAACATGGCCAATGTAAATACTCCAGATTACAAAAGGAAAGATGTACAATTTGAGTCATTTTTACAAAAAGCTCTTTATGAGGATGGTACGTCTGTAATTGGAAGAAGAACAGATGAGAAGCATTTTAAAATTGGTATAGAAAATAAATTAGATAATTTAGAGACTACTTTTGTTGAAGACAAAAATACTAAAATGAGATATGATGGGAATAATGTTGATATTGAAATAGAAAAAGTAGAACAAACTAAAAACAATATTAGATATCAATTTGCAACCAATAAAATTAGTGGTGGGTTTACATTGCTAAAAAGCGTTATAAAAAGTAGATAGGGGGAATTATGGGAATTTTTAATATTATGAATACAAGTGCCTCAGGACTCACAGCTGAAAGACTGCGTATGGATGTTATAGCAGATAATATAGCAAACTCTCAAACAACTAGAACAGAAAAAGGTGGAGCTTATAAAAGAAAAATGGTTGTTTTTGCTGAAAATAAAGAAAATTTTATAGTGCCTATGAATATCACAAAGGATAAACTTCAAACAAAGGGTGGCGTTAAAGTTGTAAAAATTTCTGAGGACAATACCCCTTTTACAATGGTATACGACCCAGAGCATCCAGATGCGAATGATAAAGGATATGTTGCCATGCCTAACGTAAATACAGTTAAAGAAATGGTAGACATGATTACAGCAACACGTGCTTATGAAGCAAATGCAACAGTTATTACAAATGCAAAATCTATGGCGACTTCAGCTTTATCAATAGGAAGGTAGGTATTAATAAATGATTTCAATAAATAATGGAATGGGTCTAACTCAATTAAACAACATAACAACAGAAAAAACAGAGAAAAAAGATATAGGAGCTAAATTTTCGGATATACTTCAAAATGCTCTTGATGATGCGAATAAGTTAAAAATTGAATCAGATAAATTAACAGAAGATTACATACTTGGGAAAAATGATAATCTTCATGAAGTTATGATATCTTCACAAAAAGCAGAAGTTTCAATAATGTTTGTTACAGAAGTAAGAAATAGGCTTATGGATGCATATCAAGAATTTATGAGAATGCAAATCTAGTTGGAGGAAATTAGGGAAATGGAAAATTGGCTAAAGCAAGTAAAGGAGAACTTTAATAAAGTATGGCAAAGCTTATCAAAGGCTCAAAAGATTACTTTAATGGGAGTTTCAGTTGCTTCAATAACTGTTATTATATTTTTGGCATTCTTAAATACAAGAGTAGCTTATGAACCTTTATTCACAGAATTGGAATCTAAAGATGCTGCTGTTATAAAGGAGTATTTAGATAAAAAAGCAATAAAATATAAAATAACTCAAAATGGTTCTGCTATTGAAGTAGATAAGAATGCAAAATATGGAATAAGACTAGATATTAGTAAAGAGGGACTAATGCCAACTAACGGTACAGTTGGTTTTGAGATATTTGATAGTGCAAAAATAGGTGCAACAGAATTTGATAAAAAAATGATGTATCTTAGAGCACAAAAAGGGGAACTTGAGAGAACTATTGGTGCTTTAGAAGCAGTGAAAAAAGCTTCGGTTAGTATAACTCCAGCTAATGACTCACCTTTTGCTGAAGAAAAAGAAGGAGCAAAAGCCTCAGTTTTAATACAGTTAGAGCCAACAGGAACTCTAAATGAAGAAAGCATAAAAAGTATTATAATTTTAGTATCCAATTCTATAGAAGGATTATCCCCTGAAGATGTTAATGTTGTAGATACAGGTGGGAATATACTTTCTGATAGGGTGGAATTATCAGATAATGGGAATGTTGTTAGTAAAAAAAGAATAGATTTAGAAAAAGAAATAGTAAAAAATTTAGAGAAAAATGCCAATGGAGTTTTGAATGTATTGGGTGCAGATAACTTTAGAGTGAAAATATCTGTAGAGCTTGATTTTGATAAAGAAGTGAGTAGTCAAGAAACTTT
>RRZU011359955.1_pt1 | contig 17392 bp, 16 predicted proteins | sample 2165561 | NCBI WGS metagenome assembly RRZU01 (sample SAMN10456909, study PRJNA506462) | wastewater metagenome | isolation source: wastewater sludge | place: USA: Moscow, Idaho | reverse complement strand
TTCAAGATGGATGAGCATGGCAATCCAACTTTGGAAGTCAATGATAAGGGTGGTTATTTTGATTTGGCACCGACAGATTTGGCGGACAATACTCGCCGGGAGATTGTTAATGTCTTGACCCAAATGGGCTTTGAAGTGGAAGCTAGCCACCATGAGTGTGCAGTTGGTCAGCACGAGATTGACTTTAAGTATGATGATGTTTTGAGCGCTTGCGATAAGATTCAGCTCTTTAAATTGGTGGTCAAAACAATTGCTCGTAAGCATGGAATGTATGCAACCTTTATGGCCAAACCTAAGTACGGTATTGCTGGTTCAGGTATGCACTGCAATATGTCCCTCTTCGATCAAAATGGTCAAAATGCCTTTTACGATCCAAAAGACCCTAGAGGCATGGAATTGTCAGAAACAGCCTACCACTTCCTGGGTGGTCTCATGAAACATGCTTATAGCTATACAGCTATCATGAATCCGACGGTCAACTCCTACAAGCGTTTGGTGCCTGGTTTTGAAGCCCCAGTTTATATTGCCTGGGCTGGTCGGAACCGTTCGCCACTGATTCGGGTTCCTGCTTCCCGTGGCATGAGCACACGGTTGGAATTGCGCTCTGTTGATCCGATGGCCAATCCTTATTTGGCTCTGGCAGTGCTCTTAGAAGCTGGTTTAGATGGTGTTGCAAATAAAATTGATGCACCTGCACCAGTAGAAACCAACATCTATGCCATGTCAGCAGCTGAACGGGCAGAAGCAGGTATCATCGACCTGCCATCTACCCTTCACAATGCCCTCAAGGCTTTGCAAAAGGATGAGGTTGTTCGTAACGCTCTTGGAGACCACATCTATACTAACTTCTTAGAAGCAAAACGTATCGAGTGGGCTAGCTATGCCACCTTCGTTTCCCAATGGGAAATTGACAACTATTTGGATTTATATTAAAAAAATGGTCCGGGGGACCATTTTTTCACGAGCCAGAAAATAAAAGGGCGAGTAATGGTCCGGGGGATACAAACAGTTTGGGAAACTGTTTGTACCCGAGCCTTGAAACAAGAGAGCGAGGCAGTTTGGGGGTCACCTCTTTCAGCTGGTCACCTTGTCATAGGAAGTGACCATGTAGTGGAGGAGAAAACGGGAAAGTCAGTATCGTTTCAGAAAGGAGACATCAGATGCAGGATTGGATTCAGGATATCTTTGCGGAACAGTACAGGGAGGCCTTTGGAGATAAGAAAGCTGGTCCTCTTGAGCCAGAAAGCTTTTATCTTGTTGAAGAGGTGGATGGTCAACGAGTGGCTGTCTTGCAGGCCCAACAGACTTTGGAAACAGCCCATATCAAGGCCCTGGTTGTCCAAAAAGAATACCGAGGTCGGGGCTTGGGTTTGAGCCTTTTGAAACAATTGGAGGTGAAAGCCAAGACTCGAGGAATCAAGAGTATCACCCTGTCGACCAAGTCCTATCAGGCCAAGGACTTCTATCTCAAGGCGGGCTATCAAATCTATGCGACCCTGGAAAATGTCCCCCAAGCAGGCATAACCAAGTACCATTTTATAAAGTGGCTGTCTGAATGACGGTTGCTTTTTTGGTTGGAATGGGAAGTTGCAGACTTTCATGCTCAACGAGGTCAGATAATTGGTCAGTAGCGGGATCGCAATGATATCACTGGGAAATGGATTATGGCTTATTGGACAAAAACACTCCTGAATCAGAAGTTTGATTTCAACAGGAGTGCTTTTTGTGTTTTGGCGGATGGTAGTGTTTCGACAAGTCCAATAAGTGTTAATTTCCCACACTGGTGAACTTGGTCATGCCATAGCGGAAAAGTTTGTAATGGATGGCAAAGACGACTGCGACAACCAGCGGTAAGGCCAGTCCCCACATGGATAAATCCAAGAAATAGAGGGCCGGGAAGTAGGCTGTAAAGGCATAGGGGAAGATGAAAACCAGCAGGAATTGGATGATTCGTGGATAAATGTTGATTGGGTATTGGGCCATCTGGTTGAGGGAGAAAATGCCTACCGTGATCGGGAAGGATTCGACAATCCAAAAGGCCAGGGCAGTAGGTCCCAACTGAATGGCTGCATAGAGCAGGCCGATACAAATCGTGATAAAGACCAGCAGGAGAAGTTTCCAGATATTCCAGTCCAAACCCAGTTCATTAGAAGCCTGAATGAGGGCGATGGAACCTATAAGGGTGGTTCCGATTCCCTGGGGCTGGATTCGTTCACAAATGAGCTGAAAGAGGGGATTGACTGGCATGAGGAGGAGCCGTTCAAACTCTCCTCTTCGGATGTAGCGACTGCCAAACATCCAGAGATTGTCAAAGAAAATCAGGTGAATGGACCGCCCTACCGTTGCGATGCCATAGATAAAGAGCATCTGACCGTAGTTGAAGCCAGCAATTTCCTTGATATTTCCAAAGAGAATGTTGAGGAAAATCAGATAGACAATTTGCTCCATCAAGGAGGAGAAGAGGCCGATAAAGAAGTCCACTCGAAAGGACATTTGGGCCATCATGAAGACCTTGATATTATAGAAATAGAGGCTGATGTATTTTTTCATTTTAACCTCCAAAAATGGTAATGCGGCGCTTGGCTTGGGCCCAGAGAATGGCAATAAAGCAGACGAGAATGGGAATCCAGAGGACTTGTAAAGCCAGAGCGGTTAGGTCACTTTCCTGACCGAGGAGAATCGAAACGGGGACATTGACGGCATAGTTATAAGGCAGAAATCTCAAAATCTTTTCCACAGCCTCTGGGTAGAAACTGAGGGGCAAGAGAGCGCCGGAAGCCAGATTGAAGAGGCCTGTTCTCAAGAGCATGACACCCCAGGCATTGACCGTGAAAAAGGCCAAAAAACCAAAGGCCATATCTAAGAGCAGGACGATAAACATCCCAAGGATTGAACTGAGCAGGAAAATCAGAATGGTTTTGCCGTCTGGCAAATAGAAATCTTGATGGACAAGCAAGATGCCTAAAAATATCAGGGAAAATTTGAACAATTCCAGGAGCTTATGGCCTAAATCTTTGAAAAAGAGGGCGACGATAAAGGAATAGGGCCTGAGAAACTCACCAGCAATACTGCCCTGAATGATACTGTAAGACAAATCTTCTCCCAGCGAGAAGGAATTTAAACTGGCCAGGAGATTGGCGAAGATAATATAGGTGGTAAAGGTTTGCAGGGTGAAGCCATTCACCTCGGGCTGCGTGAAGAAGATGGTCTTCCAAACGTAGAGAGCCACCAAGATTTTGACAGCCAGTGAAAGGAAGGTTGCCACAAAGAAAGCCTTATATTGCAAGGCTGTCATCATGGTCAGGCGGGTCATGTAGAGATACTTACGCATGGATACCCTCCTCATAAATCTGGCGGACCATGCTTTCGATTTCCAATTCCTTCATGGTGACATCTTCCACTGAAAAATGATTGAAGACTTGCTCAATGACCTGGGCGCTGGTCCAAAGCTGGCTTTGGTAGTGGATTTCAAAATGAAAGTCGTCCTTGCGCTCAAATTCCCAACCCTCCAGCAGCAAGTCTTTCTCGATGGCTTTTTCGGTGGAAAAGAGGATGGTTTTGATGGTGGAAAACCGTTCCTTGAGCCGGGTCAGAGAGCCATCGTAGACCTTTTTCCCCTTATCAATGATAAAAATCCGTTCACAGAGACTCTCGATGTCCTTCATGTCATGAGATGTTATCAAAAAGGTGGTTTGGTATGTCTCGTTCATGTAGCGGATAAAGGAGCGGATAGTTTCCTTGACACTGGCATCCAGGCCGATGGTCGGCTCATCCAAAAAGACAACGGCAGGCTGGTGGATAAAAATGGCTGCAAATTCACAGCGAACCCGCTGGCCCAGGGACAGATTGCGGATGGGCTGCTTCATGATGTCTGCCAAATCCAACAAATCGATTAAGACTGCCAACCTTTCTTGAAAAAGATCATCTGGAACATCGTAAATTTTGGCATGAAGAATAAAGGATTCCTGCACAGGCAGATTCCAATCCAGATGAGATTTTTGCCCAAAGAGCACCCCGATTTGCTTGTTCACCGCCTTGCGGTGCTCTTGAGGGTTGAGCCCATTGATGCGAACCTGGCCCTGGTCGGGATAGAGGACTCCCGTCAGCATTTTGATGGTGGTTGACTTGCCAGACCCGTTGGACCCGATATAGCCGATCATTTCCCCCTTTTCGACTTGCAGGGAAATGTCCTGGACAGCCGGAATCGATTTTTTCTTGGGCTTGAAAAAGGCTGTAATAGAACCTTTGAGCCCGACTTCCTTTTCGATAATGGGATAGGTTTTGGAAAGATGCTCTGCTTGAATCATGTCATAATCTCCCTTAAGAAAACGTTTGCGCAATTTATTATATCATACTTTTTTAGTATACATTTATGAAAAATTGTTGAAAACAAAGGCTGGCGATGGAAAAGAATATTTATGGTAACATTTTTATCAGAAAATCGGTCATATATTGAGGAGATTCTTCTTTCCCTCTGTTAATCCATGCTTGTACAATTCCAAAAAAGGCATGTGAAAAATAGATACTCCGATATTCTTTCTCAAGTGGGGGTAGGTCTTCCTTTCCTAAACGTTCTGCCAAATCGTTTTCAACAAGCAATCGGACTTTGTTGATAAGAAAACTTTGGATTTCCTGTGTACCATTATGGGTAAGTAGAGCTGAGAGCAGCTTTTCACGATAGAGTAATTCAAAGATTTCTAAGAAAGATGACTGGCGATTGCTGTCATAGCGATTAAATATCACCTCTAATTTGTGAAAGAGACCTTGTTGATAAGAATCGATCAATTCATATTTATCCTTATAGTGAGTATAAAAACTGGAACGACTAATGCCAGCTGTCTGAGCTAGATGCGTGGTTGTAATTTCGTTAAAACCTTGAGATTCTAAGCAGGTTACCATTGCATCCAAAATAGCCTGCCGAGTCCGTTCTTTTCGATTATCTGTTCCCATTGTTTCTCCTTTTGAACATTTTTAGACACATTGTCTAAAAACTGATCTTCTTACTTGATTTTGAAATGGATACTTGTATAATGTATTTTATCAGTTTTTGGACAGTATGTCTAAAGGAGAAACCTATGATAGAAAAAGTGAAAGAAATTTTCAAAAAACCAATGACCCTGCTCACCATTCTAGGTGTCGCCTGTGTACCAGCTCTCTACAATATTAGTTTTCTAACTTCTATGTGGGATCCTTACGGGCGCTTAGATCAGTTGCCTGTGGCAGTTGTCAACCAAGACAAGCCAGCTACCTTTCAGGATAAGACCCTGACCATTGGTGATGACATGGTGGACAGTATGAAAGAGAATAAAAGTTTGGATTTCCACTTTGTTTCAGAGACCGATGCGAAAAAAGGCTTGGCCGAAGGAGACTACTACATGGTGATTACCCTGCCAGAAGATTTATCAGAGAAAGCTTCCAGTCTCTTAACTGACCAACCTGAATTGCTAACGATTTCTTATCAAACCTCTAAAGGACACAGCTTTGTTGCTTCCAAAATGAGTGAATCGGCCATGGAAAAGCTAAAGACATCTGTATCTGAAACGATTACGGAAACCTATACGAGTGCAGTTTTTGATAGCATGGGAGAGTTGCAGACAGGGATGGTTGAAGCGGCAGACGGCAGCCAACAATTGACAGATGGAGCTAGTCAATTGGAAGCAGGAAGTCAGACGCTTTCAAGCGGGCTATCTACCTTAACTTCTTCCGGTCAAACTCTCGTTACAGGGGCAAATCAATTGGTTACAGGTCTTGTTGGCTACACTGACGGAGTGAATCAAGCCGCATCAGGAAGTCAAACCCTTTCAAGTGGCTTGACGACTTATACAAACGGAGTCGCTAGTCTTGCTTCAGGTGCGGAGCAATTAAATGCCAATTCTTCTCAACTCATTGCTGGGGTGGGGCAACTTCAATCAGGAGCAAGCCAAGTCGAGCAGCTTGTTACAGGTGCTAATCAATTACAGGCCGGTTTGGAGCAGCTTGCAAGCTCAACTAGTCTGTCTGCAGAGCAGTCTAGTCAGATACAGGAACTCTTGGCCGGGCTCCCTCAATTACAGGCAGCTATCAATCAATTAAATGATAGCGTCTCAAGTCTCGGAGGTGTTGCCGTAGATACAAGCAGTTTATCGAATTTATTGACAGAGATGGGGGTTCAGGCTCAAGGGATACTTACGGCAGCACAGGCAGATAAAAGGGCCAGTATTGAAGCCTTGCAAGCAACTGCTACCTATCAAAACTTGACGGCGGATCAGCAAGCTGAATTAGTAAGTGCCCTCCAAAATTCACCATCCACAACAGCGATAGCAGCCCAAGCGATTTTAGATCAATTGTCACAACTTAGTCAAGCCTTGGCTAGTCTACAAAGTCTTTCTAGCATGGGAACACAATTGAGCCAGTTGCAATCAGCCGTGGGGCAAATCAATGCGGCTGCCAATCAAGCTCTACCAGGAGCAACAACTGCCATAGAGAATTTATCTACTGGCTTGAGTCAAGTCAATACAGCCTTGACCCAACAAGTTCTACCAGGGACTCAAGCCTTGACGAGTGGTGTGAGTCAACTTCAAACACAACTGTCAAGTGGAGCAAGTCAACTCATGACAGGGGTCACCGCCTATACAACAGGTGTTACCCAATTAGCAGCAGGTGGGGCCAAGTTGGTTGCAAATAATAGTAGTATTCAATCTGGGGGAAGCCAATTAACAGCCGGTTTGTCAACCTTGGCAGCCAACTCTAGTCAACTTGTCAGTGGCTCAGGACAGCTGGCTTCAGGTAGCCAGCAATTGATTTCAGGAGCAGATCAGCTTTATAACGGAAGTCAAATATTAACAAGTGGTATTTCAAGCCTTCGTACTGGTAGCGAAACCCTAACAAAGTCGCTTAGTGATGCTAGTCAACAATTATCAGTTGTCTCTGTAGATGAGAAAAACGCTCAAGCAGTTTCACAGCCAGTAGCCTTAGAGCACAGAGATGAAGACAGCGTGAAAACCAACGGTGTGGGTATGGCTCCTTACATGGTATCAGTTGCGCTGATGGTTGCGGCTTTATCAGCAAACGTTATTTTTGTCAAACACCTTGATAATCGTTCCTATAAAACTCGTTGGGATTGGGCTAAAGGAAAACTGTTGCTCAATGGTACGATAGCCAGTCTAGCAGCCCTTATTCTTTATGGTGTTCTTCTCTTGATTGGAGTAGACCCAGCTTATCCTCTAGCAACCTTAGGATTGATTTTTCTAGCTTCGTGGACCTTTATGGCCCTTGTTACAGCCTTGATCGGTTGGAACAATCGCTTCGGTTCCTTTGCAAGTTTAATTATCTTACTTCTCCAACTCGGTTCAAGTGCTGGTACTTATCCGATTGAACTCAGCCCTCGTTTCTTCCAAGTCATTCAACCCTATTTGCCAATGACCTATTCCGTTTCAGGACTCCGTCAAACCATTTCTATGGTTGGAAATAGCAGTCACCAAGTATGGATGCTTAGTCTCTTCTTACTTGGATTTATGGGACTTGGGCTTATCATTTATCAACCAACCAAAGAGTAGTTTCATTGGACAATAGCAGAGCAGGTTTCCTGTTTTGCTATTTTTAAGCAAACCGATTGACATATCGAGAAAAACGATATAATAAACTCATAGAAACTATTGAAATCTTCAAAGCCTTAGCTAATGAACATCGTTTGCAAATCTTAAACTGGTTAAAACATCCCAAGGATTACTTCGTTAACGAACTGCATGCGGAAATTGACGAAGAAGCGGTCGGAGCTTGTGTGGTGGTGGGGAAGATGTGGTCGCACCGAGCGCCATTGATTTTTTTCTTAGACGATCCTATCCGTGAGCTGGACTGGACGCTAGGGTTGAAAGAAGCTTTCAGTCGAGCAGATTCTCTCGGTTTACCAAAAATGCCCGGTGGAGAGAGCATTTATCAGCTCCACACAGGGCAATTTGATATGTTTAGAAAGTTAAACTTACACCCTAACCTCCTTTGTCAGTTCCCATGCAATACTAGCAGCCACGTTCCGCATCTGATAGGGACTTTCTTGGAATCCTTGATAGGCCTAAGCTTGTAGGAGATGAAATATGACTTCGATGGCGAATTGCTGCTGATAGATATGATGGAAGTGGCGGAATTCGATCAAGGAGGACTGGTCGATATGAGCAGTCCAGGATTGCTGCAGCCAATGAAAAATCTGGTTTTCATTGAGAATAGCAAGGAGAGCCTTTTTTGCCAAAAGTCAAAAAAGGCCTCGGTCATATAGATAAGGAAGTACAGCTATTTACTTTTACTTCCTCTTAGTCATTTTATTTAATTGTTTTAGTGCGACAAACCGGCAATTTAAAACATTGTAGGTTAGCTTCATTATATATACTACATCTGAAATGCCGTTATCCAAAAACATATTCCGGCTATAAGTGAAAGTGGGGTCATAACAAATCTTTCTTTCCTGCTTTTTGAAATCATGTTCATAATAGTATTCAAAGATAGGTAAGCAGCAAAGAAGAAACAAATATATTTAGTAACCTTAAAAGAGAACCACAAGGGAATAAAACCTCCGGCTTGTAAAATAATGATCATTGTAAAAAATTGGATAGCCACCGAAATGACGGCTGCAACTCTAAGGTTCTTTGGTAAGATTTTATGTTGTCCACCCATTGTAAATTCGCCAAAAGGCAAACCGCAAGCAACAAGAACTGTCATAGTTGCTATAACTCCAAATATTACTGGACCTAATATTGAAAACATAAATCAATATTCTCCCTTCGCAAAATATAAAAAATTCCAGTTACAGATTCTAATTTGTTAATTTCTCACCCTTTTTATTATATCATTTTTCCCACATTTTGTCATTGCTATTGTAGCTGGAATTCAGTTGAGCATTGCAGAACATCAGCTAGGAGTGGCAGAGAGCCAATTGGAAAACCTACCCGGAGAACAGCCTTCTATGATGTTAAATAAGAGGGTGGTTGTGTGCTCAACTGCTGATGTGTGCTCCCTTTTGAGCAGTTGATGACCTGGCTTAATTATTGTTGAAGCCAAATCCTTGCCAAGTGGATTTCTTCATGTTATACTTGTTCTTGTAGTTGATACAAGTTCAGAAAGGAGCGGCTATGGATACCAAATTTTCAGTAGCCCTGCATATTCTCACCATGATTAGCGAGAGCAGTGATGTCATGACATCGCAGGCTCTGGCGGAGAGTGTTGGCACCAATGCCAGTTACATTCGTAAGGTGATTGCACTTTTGAAAAATGCAGGCCTTATCCAGTCCCAGCAGGGCAAGGCAGGTTATGAGCTGAGCAAGGAGCCCAAGGACATCTCGCTATTGGACATCTACTTTGCGACTCAGGAAGTCAGCCATATCCAACTCTTTCAGCAGCACCAGCATGCCAATCAGGCCTGCCCTGTCGGCCGGCATATTGAAGGCGCTGTGAGCCCGATTTTTGCCAGTGTTGAAAAGCAACTGGAAGAAGACTTGGCCCAGCAAAGCTTGGATAATGTGATTGAGAACCTTTACGCAGAAGCCAAACAAAACCGCATCTGACTGGCTTAGTCAGATTTTCTTAGAATACAGTTAGACCTGTATCAGATACAAGTTGTTAAATAAAAGGAGAAACCATGAAAGCAGCACAACACACATCTTATAACAAAAACAATATCGCCCTCAACCTGACTGACATTGCCAAACCGCACATCAAACCAAACCAGGTTCTGGTCAAAGTGACCGCAGCAGGTGTCAATCCTCTGGACAATATGATTTCTCGCGGAGATGTCAAAATGATTGTTCCCTACAAACTGCCACAAACGGCTGGCAATGAGGTCGTTGGCTTGGTCGAAGAGGTCGGCTCAGGCGTGACCAGCTTTGCGGTCGGTGACCGTGTCTTTGGCCGTCTTCCCCTCGACAATATCGGGGCATTTGCCGAGTATGTGGCGGTGGAAGCAGCTGCCCTTGCCAAAGTCCCTGTCTATCTGACCGATGTGGAAGCGGCAGCCGTTCCCCTGACGGCCCTGACCATTATGCAGGCACTTGACCTCATGAGTGCTGAGGCTGGCAAGACCATTTTCATCTCAGGCGGGACAGGCGGTGTCGGCGGTATGGCCATTCCGATTGCCAAGGCCAAGGGCCTGACCGTCATTACCAACGGTGATGGGGCAAATGCAGAGCGGGTATTGGCACTGGGGGCTGACCAGTTTATTGACTACAAGACAGAGGACTACACCCAAATCCTCTCCCAAATCGACTATGTACTGGACACGCTGGGCGGTGCAGAAACCGAAAAACAAATGTCTATCATGAAAAAAGGCGGTCAGCTGGTTTCCCTTCGGGCCATGCCAAATGGCGATTTTGCCAAACGCATGAACCTGCCAAAATGGAAACAAATCCTGCTTGGCTTGGTCGGTCGCAAGTTTGACAAAATGGCGGAAAGCTACGGTGTGCACTACCATTTTATCTTCGTAGAAAGCAATGGTCAACAGCTACAAGAAGTGGCAGATATTTTTAGCCAACTCGAAATCAAACCCTCCATCGACACCGTTTACCCATTTGAAGAAGTCAACGCAGCCTTAGACAAGGTCGCCAACGGTCGTTCACGCGGAAAAACTGTCCTCAGTTTTGAAAAATAGGAGAAGTCATGACTTATATCACAAGCAAAAATCAATACATAACAGTCGCGGGCCAGCAGATTGCCTACCGTGAACTGGGCAAGGGTAAGTCCAAACTGCCCCTGGTCATGCTGGTCCACTTGGCCGCAACTCTAGACAACTGGGATCCCAAATTGCTGGACTTACTGGCTGAAAAAGAGCACATTATCGTCCTAGACCTGCCTGGCGTCGGAGCCAGTCAGGGCAAGGTAGCTCCTACTATTCCAGGAATGGCAGAGCAGGCTATTGCCATTATCAAGGCCTTGGGCCATGAGAAAATCAATCTGCTCGGTCTTTCTATGGGTGGTTTTATCGCCCAAGAAATCGTCCGTCTTGACAGTCCCTTGGTCAACCGCTTGATTCTTGCAGGAACAGGTCCTCGTGGCGGTGTCGAAGTCGATAAGGTGACAGGAAAAACCTTCCGCTACATGCTGAAGGCTGGTTTGGAGCGTGTCGACCCGAAACGCTACATCTTCTACAATCACGATGAAGCAGGCCGACTGGAAGCTGAAAAAGTTTTGGGTCGTATGGGTCAAAGAAAAGCTGAGTATGCAGACAAGGCCATGGAGGTCCCAGGATTTTTGACCCAGCTGAAGGCCATCAAAGGCTGGGGCAGAGAGCCTCAAGATAATATGGCCTTTATCACGCAACCAACCCTGATTGTCAATGGCGATAAGGATATGCAAGTTCCGACTGAAAATTCCTATATCATGCATGAGAAAATCAAAAACAGTCAGCTTATCATTTATCAAAATGCAGGTCACGGCTCTATCTTCCAAAATGCAGAGGAGTTTTCAAAAGAGTTAGTCGCATTTGTGGAGGAATAGTCCCTGTTACTTTTGACGATACAAGGCCTGCAAGCTTCCTAAAATCACCCCAGCCTGTTCTTGAAAGAGTTGGTTGAGATACTTGTCTTCTTTTTCTTTTGCCTGTATAATAGTCTAAAAACAAAAGGAAATCAAATGAACACAAAAGATTTTTACTGGGTTCGAGAACCCAAAAACTACCAGATTTCAGATCAGGAAATCAGAATCACCACCCAGGCCCATACCGATTTGTGGCAGAAGACCTACTACCATTTTATCAATGACAATGCGCCCCTGCTCTTGATGGACACGGAGGAAGAGTATTTTTCCTTTACAGTCAAGACAGACTTTTCCAATAGTCATACCCGTTTTGACCAGTGCGGCGTCGTGGTCTATCAGGACTCGGAAAACTGGATCAAAGGCTCGATTGAATATGAAAATGAAGACTTTCAGCACTTGGGCAGCGTCGTGACCAATCGTGGCTACTCCGACTGGGCCACTCAGGAAATTTCTGCCTCCGTCAAGTCCATCTATTACCGTTTGAGCCGCCGGGGTAGTGATTTTTGCATCGAAAACTCCAAGGATGGTGTCCATTTTGAGCAAATGCGGATCTGCCACCTGCATGAAGGTAGCGGTAAGATCCATTTCGGCATCTATGCCTGCTCACCAGAAGACTCTTCCTTTGAAGCCGTCTTTTCGGAAATGAGCTTGACTGACTGCAAATGGCTGGCCCATGATGGCCAGCAGCCAGATGAAAAATAGCCTCCAAAGACTGAACAGGCGTTCGGTCTTTTCTTTCGGAAAAAAAGAGCTGAAAAGCCAGTTTGCCAATCAGTAAAGGCATATGCTACAATAATAAAAAACGTTTTTCGGAGGAAACATGAAAACAGGAACGGAAAAAAAGGTGGAGAACAGTTGGGCCTTTCGAGGCCGGGTTATCTGGCTCTTTACCAAGTACCAACTGCTCAGCAAGGGGCTTTTGGCCCTGGTCATCTATCCCTTGTATTCTCTTGCCATTGATACCTTTTTAGGGCTGTCGGGACGGACAGGGATTTCCAGTGGTGACTACCTATCCTTTCTCTTGAGTTTTCAGGGGCTTGGCTTTCTTTTGGCGACCTTGGTCCTGATGGTGGTCTTGATTGGCCTGGATATTAACACCTTTATTTTGACCAGTGCCCTGATAAAAGAAGGCAAGATTGAGATGACGGCAAGGCATATGCTCTGGCTGGGCTTGACCTCGCTCAAGTCTCTCTTTAGTCCAGCAGGCCTCTTGCTCATGGTCTATGTGTCCCTGGTTTTCCCGCTCTTGGGCCTGGGTGTGACCATCGGTCCCATGAGGCAGTTTCAGATTCCCAACTTTATCACCTCGGTCATCTATGCCAACCCCCTCTACCTGTCCCTCTATGCAGGGGTTCTCTTGGTTTTGACCTACCTGAGCTACCGTTTTCTCTTCACCTTCCACTATGTTCTCATTGAAGGGCAGGGCATTAGACAGGCGCTCACATCCTCTTTGGCCTTGACCAAGAAACAGGGACGGGCTCTGATTAAGCGCCTGATTGGGATTTTTGTGAAAAATGGCCTTCTCTACTTTGTGCCCCTCTTTATTGCTTTGATAGCCCTGCTTGTCTTTGTTTTGGTCAGTCAGGCAGAGCAGACCAATCAAAGCCGTCTCTATCTCTTGTTTATCCTCCTTGCAGTCTTGGAAATTGTCAGTTTTCTGACCTTCCTCTTCCCGCCGATGATCATTTATCGGGTAACGGATGCCTTTTATGATTATGAAGAGGCTGAAGGTCGGACTCCTACGGTCACTCTTTCGACCAAGGCGAGCCAGTGGCGGGCAGATAGTTTGCCAAGCATTCGCCTCCGCACTAAGTTCTTGGTGACCAGCCTTCTCTTGCTCATCTTAGCAGGGAATTTTGGTCTGTCTTATCTGCTGGTTCAGGATTTTGACATAGTTTTTCGGGCCAATAGTGAGATTGAACTGGTTGCCCACCGTGGCGGTGGTGACTTGGGGGCTGAAAATACGATCGCAGGCATTTTAGCCGCTGCCGAGGAAGGTGTGGCCTGGTCGGAAATTGATATTCAACGGACCAAGGACGGCCACTATGTCCTCAATCACGATGGTGATTTTCAACGTGTTGCAGGCGATAGCCGCAGTTCTAGCCAGATGACCCTGGCCGAAATCAAGGAGTTGCAGGTTGCGGATACCTTTGACAGCAGCCGGCCAGCCCAGCCTGTTCCGACCATTGAGGAGGTGATCGAAGCCAGCAAGGGCAAGATTGGCCTCTTTATGGAGCTGAAAGGAAAAACAGCTGACAAGCAGATGGTGGATGATATGGTGGCCATGGTCAAGGCTTACGGTGTTGAGAAGGAAGTGGCTCTCCTGTCCTTGGATTACAGCCTGATTACCTACATTGAGGAAACCTATCCTGAGATGGTGTCTGGCTATCTCTATTACTTCTCTATCGGTCAGACTGGGGCTCTGCAGGGCGACTATCTGATTATGGAAGAGGCAGAAGCCAGCTATGAGAAAGTTTCAGACCTAAAGGCCCAGGGCAAGAAAGTCATCGTCTGGACAGTCAATACAGAAGAATCCATCCAACGCTTTGTCAACTCAGAGGTTGACGGCATCATCACCGACTACGTTCTGGATGTCAAGGCTGGCATCAAGGCCCGTGATGAACGAACCGATTTTGAAGTCATTGTGGATGCGGTTCTGGGAGAATAGCCCTCTTAAGCTGGCTGTAGGATTGCAAGAAGATATTGGATGCGGAGCTGACACCTGCACCAAGGTAGCGGTAAGATCCATTTCGGCATCTATGTCTGCTCACCAGAAGACTCTTCTTTTGAAGCCGTCTTTTCGGAAATGAGTTTGACAGACTGCAAATGGCTGGTCCACGATGGCCAGAAGCCAGATTAGAATTGAAAAAGTACACTAGGAAAAACATGCCTAGTGTACTTTCTTATATTTTATGAAATTCCAGACTATAAGACTGAAAATCACTAGTTGCAAACGGAATATGGATACCGGAATAGACCAACTCCGCTCCAGAAAATACCCTTCCGAATTGGTCCTTATAATGTGCATTTGGGTCAAGATAGGGAATCTTGAGAATGGCATGGAATTGAGAGACCTTGAAGAGATTTCTAAAGGCAAATAAGTGATAGTGGGATTTATCTGGACTTTCAAACAGCCAGGCTGTCTGATTACTGGTGAAGGGAGATTTCAGGCGGTAGAAACGGCCATTTTTTATAAGAAGAAGATCTCTAAACCAGTAGCAGTCGATACAATTATCCACTTTTTACAACCCTATCCCGATGAAGCCCCCTGGGATAGGGTTTTCTTTTTAAAAGAGGATGACACAGATGTAGATGGCACTGGAGTGTATCAAATCAAGTCAAAAGGGTCTGGTGTTGATGTTGATTGAGTAAAACAATCAAAAAGATACTGAAGTCCCTAAAAAAGCCTCCATCCAAATTGTCAAACACAACTGGATAGAGGCTTTTTCTTTTCTTAGATTCTTTGACCAGATTTTCCTTATGCTAAGCTTGAGCAGGTGGCCCTTTGCCAAGACAAGGCTCGGGTACATGGTCACTTTCCAATTTCAAGGTGACCAGCTGAAACAGTCACTTCCCTGACTCTTAATAATGTGAGCTGACTAGCGTCCGCTTTTATCTCCCGCTTCAAAAGGTCCCCCGGACCTTTTGAACTCCCCAAACTGTTTGTATCCCCTAGAGCTATTGCCCTTTCTTGTTTTCGAGGGCAAGTTAAAAAGCTCCACTGGAGCTAGTTCGCTTTCGGGTTTCTGGGCTCACGTTAAAAAGCTCCCCCGGAGCTAGTTCGCTTTCGGGTTTCTAGGCTCACGTTAAAAAGGTCCACTGGACCTTTTTAATCATCTGGTGTTAGGATCATCGGGATGATGATGGGTTCGCGTTCGGTTTTTTCATAGAGGAAGGGGCGCAGGGCATTGACAATGGCTCCGTTAACGCTTTGGATGCTGGCATCCTTGTTTTTGAGGGCGATACGGATGGCATTGAAGAGGATCTGCTGGCTTTCTCGGATGAGCTGGCCGGATTCGCGCATGTAGACGAAGCCTCGACTCATAATGTCCGGACCTGCTAGAATCATTTGGGACTTGAAGTCAACAGTGGCTACGGCCAGGACAACCCCGTCTTCGGAAAGGTCTCTGCGGTCCTTGAGGATGGCAGCGCCGATTTCACCAATACGGTTGCCATCGACATAGATGTCTTGGGCGTTGAAATGGCCGGCAATGCGGGCGGTATTCTTGGTCAAAGCCAGAACATCGCCGTTCTCCATAATGAAAATATTTTCTTTTGGAACCCCTGTATCCACAGCTAGGCCGGCATGGATTTTCTGCATGCGGTACTCACCGTGGACAGGCATAAAGTATTTTGGCTTGATGAGGCGAAGCATGAGTTTTTGCTCTTGCTGGCCTCCGTGTCCAGAGGTGTGGATGTTGTTGATTTTGCCGTGGATGACTTCCACACCAGCTTCAATCAGGATATTGATAATCTTGTTGACTCCAGTTGTATTTCCTGGGATGGGGCTGGAGGAGAAGATCACTGTATCGCCAGGCTGTAATTGGACTTGGCGGTGGGTTCCGTGGGCAATGCGGGAGAGGGCGGCCATGGGCTCGCCCTGGCTACCCGTACAGAGAATCAAAATTTCACTGGCAGGGTACTCCTTGATGGCATTTGGTTCGATGAAGGTATCCTTAGGAACCTTGATATAGCCTAGTTCGATACCGTTTACGATAGCCTTTTCCATGGACCGTCCAAAGACAGCAATCTTGCGTCCGGTTTTCACGGCAGCATCCGCAGCCTGTTGGAGACGGAAGATATTGGAGGCAAAGGAGGCAAAGATGATGCGGCCATGGATGCCTTCGATGATTTTGGTAATGGATTGGCCAACGACTTTTTCTGAGTTGGTGAAGGTTGGGACCTCTGCATTGGTCGAGTCTGAGAGCAGGCAGAGGACGCCTTCTTCTCCCAGGGCAGCCATGCGGTGGAGGTCTGCCGGTTCACCGACAGGGGTAAAGTCAAACTTGAAGTCACCGGTACAGACGATTTTTCCTTGTGGGGTGTGGATCACCACTCCCAGAGGTTCTGGGATGGAGTGGGTGGTGCGGAAAAAGCTGACCTTGAGCTGTTTGAAGGTCAATTCGGTATTGTGGTTGATTTCGTGAAGGGTGGCATCTCGAAGCAGGCCATGCTCTTCTAATTTCCCGCGGATGAGGGCCAAAGCCAAGGGCCCAGCGTAGATGGGAATATTGGCTTGTTTGAGGAGGAAGGGAATGCCTCCGATATGGTCTTCGTGGCCATGAGTGATGACCAGTCCCTTGACACGGTCGAGATTGTCCACGATGTAGGAGTAGTCGGGAATGACATAATCAATACCCAGCAGGTCATCTTCTGGGAACTTGATACCCGCATCGACGATGATGATTTCGTCCTGATACTCGATGCCATAGGTGTTCTTTCCGATTTCTCCCAAACCACCGATGGCAAAAACGCCAACTTCCTTTGGTTTTAGATGAATAGATGACATGAATTAAAACTCCGTAATTGTAAAGTCAGCATGAGATTTCTCATACTCGAGGTGATTGTCTGATAGTAATTCGATAAATTCGATATTGTATTTGGTATTTTGTTCGACCAATTGGCGGGCAATGATACGGCCTTCCAATTCTGTGGCTGCATCCACTTCTAAATAGAGAGATTTTGTTTGCTCGCGGCGTGGAGATTGGTCCTTAGTCTCTTGGTAAAATACTTTGTAAATCATTGATTTCCTTTCTTCGGGCCCTATTTAACTATGAAAAAACAGCAAATAGGGTTTCTACTTGTTTTTTCTTATGCAGTTTTCTGGAGTTGTTTTGGTGAAAAAGGACGATAGGTCAAGACTATTTGTCTTCCACCATGTTTTCTATGAAACGTTGCA
>RRZU011953298.1_pt1 | contig 17393 bp, 9 predicted proteins | sample 2165561 | NCBI WGS metagenome assembly RRZU01 (sample SAMN10456909, study PRJNA506462) | wastewater metagenome | isolation source: wastewater sludge | place: USA: Moscow, Idaho | reverse complement strand
TTTATTTTACCTAACATATTGCCACTTTTTTATACCTAAATATACACTTTTTGGCAATTTAGCAGATATGGTTTTAACGATGTTTCAAAATAAGTTATTAACAATCAACTTGTTGACTTATTTTTAAGGGTTAACTAATTAATTTAAACAAAATGAACCCGATACAATTTCGGGTTCATTTTGTTTAAATTGGATTTAATTGTGCTGTTCTAAAAACAAATCTCAGATTGCGTCAAGCATTGGATAGTTTTTATCTCGTTAAATTACCTAAATCGGTATTATTTACGGGACCAAGTTCTGTATTTATATCCTTTAAAAGCATAAAATATAATCATAAGGTAGGCAGGAAGCAGCATTAAATAAGCTACTTGATTTCCACTTTTTGCTGTTTCTGCAATACCATTTGTCTCATTTGCTAAATTAATTGACTCGGCCAATGCACCATAAACTAGAGGGAAAACCGCTCCTCCAATGATTCCCATAATCAATATTGCACTAGCTATTTTGGTATATCCACCTAAGTCCTGTAGTGCCATAGGCCAAATTGCCGGCCAACAAAGCGCATTGGCAAGCCCTAACATTGCCACTAAAAGAATTACTAAAGGTAAAGGGGGTATTCCAGGGAATTGAATCATTATATCAGGAGAAACTGTTACGATTAGAACTACCAAAATAAAACCTAAGATACCTGAAGCTTTTAGTGCTTGAACTTGAGAAACATACTTTGGAATTAATGTAATTCCTAAAACATACCCTATTACCATTGCTGTCATGGTAAATGAAGTTAGTTTTAAATAAAAATTACCAGCATCTCCATAAACTCCTAATTGTTTACCAAAACCACCAATTGAATCTCCAGCTAAAACCTCTGCTGCCAGATATAGCATTAAGGTAATGACTCCCAAAACCAATTGAGGGAATTTTAATGCATTTATAATTTGTTTAAAAATACTCATGTGGGCTACATTTCCGTCTTCATCCAAATCAATTTCTGGGAGTGGAGATAATTTTACCAACAGTGCTAAAACAAGGATGATACCTCCCATATAAATGTAAGGCGTTTGCAATTGTAGCGCAAGTGTGTCTAATGCCGCTGATTTTGCAACAGAATCAAGAGCCGCAATTTTATCAGCCGTATAATCCTTCATGTCTGACAATACCAAAGCAGTCAATACTAAAGGCGCTATAAATCCTGCTAACTTGTTGGCAATTCCTAATACACTGATTCGAGCTGCGGCACTTTCTCTAGGACCAATTACGACCACGTACGGATTAGCAGCGGTTTGTAAAATTGCTAAACCTGTACCCATTACAAATAAAGCCACTAAAAAGAAAAGAAATGTGCGTGTTTCTGCGGCAGGATAAAACATAAATGCCCCCAAAGCAATCACAACAAGACCTAGAGAGACTCCGTTTTTATAACCTACTTTCTCTATTACCCAGGAAGAGGGGATAGCCATTACAAAATAGGCAATATAAAAGGCAAAAGCTACAAAATAAGCCTGCGCCTGAGATAATTCACATGCTAATTCAAAGAATGGAATTAGTGGACCATTTAACCAAGTTACAAATCCTAAAATAAAAAATAAAGCGGTTAAAATAACCATTGGAATTACCGTATTCCCTAGCGTATTATTGGTGGAACTTTTGCTTTGCGACATATTGTTTGTTTATAAGGTTTACAATTCCCAGTTTAATTCTGAATACTGTTTTTTTAAATAGGCTTTTACTTCTGCGATGTCTTCTTTGGCAGTTAAATCAGGTACATGTTCAGAGAAGGGTATGCCTAATGTGGTATTTGGGTGTTCTTTTACCGCATTCAAAAGTACGGTTGGCAATTCTTTTTCATCTCTTTCGGGATGAACGGGACAGTTCTTTAAATAGGGGTATATAAGATTTCCTTTGAATTTAAAAGCATTCATACTCACCCTTAATTTTCCTTCGGCATCTTTGTAGCTTTCTAAATTAGCAGCGGTTGGTTTTTCGAGTATGTCTAATAATTGATTGTTTTCATCTAGTTTTGCAATGGCAAAACGTGAAATTCGTTCTGACGAAAAATCCATTGCGTCTCTATCATAGCTTATAAAGGCATTAGGACTATTGGTTTCCCTGAGCGCATATAAGGCTTCAGTAGAATATAAATTATCGCTATTGCAAACGGAGTAATATTGAGAATTCAATTCCGGATACTGCTCGACAGCTTGAAATAAGGCATCGGCAGTACCAAATGGTTTCACTCTGCCTTCTGGTATATATTGAATGGCAAAAGAGATGTTTAAACCGTGAAAATTATTGTTTTTATTTTCAGTCCCGTAAAATTCTTTAAATAGGTCGCCTTGCTCACCTATAATAATATAGATATTTTTATATCCTGCTCTTTTAGCATTCAATAAAAGATAATCTAATAATGGCCTGCCATTTGGACCAACGCCAATTAACCCTTTGCTTCTTTCATTTGCTTGTGCAATTTCTTCTTCGGTCAAATTATCTAATGCAACTTGTTTTTTCATTCTTGAAGAAGCGCCACCAGCTAAAATAATTAGATTATCATGCATACTCAATTTTTTTTAAATTTTACTATTTGCTATTGTTCTTACCCCAGGATCAACGGTCACTGTATATGCTTGTATTGCCCCTGCAGCTAGTATTGCATCGACTATTGGAGCTTCGTTTCCGGGTTCAGCCAGAACTACAATGCTACCGCCACCACCGGAACCTACTATTTTTGCACCGTAGGCACCTGCTTTTAGTGCGGCATTAATCATGGCATCAATTCTGGGAACTGTAATTTTCAACAAATCCCTCAATACGGCATGATGTGCATTCATCAATTCACCAATTTTTTTTAAATCAAGTGTTGGTTTCTGAAATTCCTTTAAAGCAAGTTTTGTATAATGATGGTTTTTAATTGCGCCTTCGAAAAACGGAATCAATCGATCTGGTAAATAATTGCAATATTTTTTTAAGTCTGTGATTTCTGTTTTGTTTAAATCAAAGTCTGCAAAATTTTGCTTTATAATATCAATTGCCAGTAATGCATTTTCTTTCAAATCACCAAGAACGCCAATAGTCTCTTTAGGGACTCCCGAAACACCAGTAATTAATCCTTTTAATTCTGTTCCGATTATCGTACAAGAAAAAGGAGTTTTGGTGTCAATATGCACAATATTGCCTATTCCTATGCTATAGTGATCCATCATTCCGCCCGGTTCTCCGTGTTCTAAAACCTCAGAAGTATACCCCATTTGCGCAATGAACTCTGGAGTAACTTGATCGTTTACACCAAAGGCTTCAATTAAAAAATTAATCCACGCCAATAATAAGGCTGATGAACTGGATGTGCCGGAATTAATGGGGATATTTCCAGTTATTGTAATGTCATATCCTAGATTAGGAATACATCCATGTCTTCTCAAGACTCTTAGTGAAGAGGCAAAATAGTCTCGGGGCTCTAATTCTGAAAAAATAGAATGGATATCAATGACTCTAACTTGATCGATATCATTCATAATTAAATTAAAAACCTGCTTGTCATTAGGAACTGCAGTTAATTTTATATTTCTATTAATTGCACAGGCAATTACCGGTAAACCTAAATAATCTTGATGGTCTCCAAAGAGACAGGTTCGTCCAGGTGCTAATGATGTAATTTCTTTCACTTTTGAGTACTATTAAATCACTGAAATTGTGGTAATTAAAGTGTTTTTTGTTTGTATAAATATTTTTTTAAGTTTTAATAATGCGAATCTATTGATTAAATATTAATGAAACAAATAAAAATAAAAAAATGTGCTCGAACACATATTATTCGCATGGTCGACCAGCTTTTTTTAACTTGGCGTTGAGTTTTTATACAAGTAATGTTTTGTAGGAAAGAAGGTTTCCAAATGGATATCGAGCAGATACAATATCTTTGCTCTTAATTTACCTTCCATGTAACCTTCCATAAAGAAAAAAGAATCCAAAGTTTTTATATATTTGCTCCTTATGAATAAAAAACACACAATTAAAGATATAGCTAAATTAGCAGGCGTTTCTAAAGGGACTGTTGATAGAGTCTTGCATAAAAGAGGGAAAGTATCTCCAGCTTCCCTTGAAAAAGTGAACGAAGTTTTAAAAGTTATTGACTACGAACCAAATCTTATTGCGAGGAATTTAAAGAACAATAAAGTTTATCGTATCAGTATACTTCTTCCAGATCCAGAAATTGACCCTTATTGGCTTGCCTGTGTTAAAGGTATTCAGGATGCCATACAAGAATTTAAGGCTTATAATTTAAGTATTGTAATTTTTTATTTTAATCCCGAAAAAAAGAAATCCTTTTTGAAAACCAGTGAAACGGTATTGGAATTAGGAACTGATGCAGTATTGTTGACTCCCTTATTTCATAAAGAAACGCTGGAAGTCATCCAGAAATTTGAAGCTAATGATTGTATAGTTAACACTTTTAATAACCAAGTCGAATCCAGTTTAGTCAAAAGTTTTGTAGGCCAGGATTTATTCAGAAGTGGGCGTGTAGCTGCTAAATTGTTGGATTTGGTTGCAGATCCAGGTCAAATTGCAATTATTCATATTGATGAAAACTACAAAAATGCAGTTCACATGCAGGAAAAGGAAAGAGGTTTTAGATCCTATTTTGAAGAAAATGAAAGTTCAGCATATATTTTAACAAAATTAAAATTAAAAAATCCAAATGTTGAACTTAATTTCAATACTTTCCTCAATGAGAACCCGGATTTATCAGGAATCTTTGTTACCACTTCTAAAGCCTATCAGATTGCTAAAATAATCAACGAAGCGAAAAGTAAAAAAATTAGCATTGTTGGATATGATTTGATTGATGAAAATATGATTTATCTCCAGCATGGAATAATTGATTTCATTATTCATCAAAACCAAAAAAGACAAGCGTATCTAGGGGTAACATCTTTGGTAGAATATTTCCTTTTTCAAAAAGAAATTCCAGAAAAAATTCTTTTACCTATTGATATTGTCAATTCGGAGAATGCGGACTATTATATTGATTAGAATCATTTTATAATGCTATTCAGTGCAATTGAAAAAGTGAATGACACGTTTTATTTCAATAAATAAAAAAATCAGATAATAGTCCTAAAATGGATTCTATCTGATTTTCTTATTATAAAAGCTTTTTCTATATTAAAAAAAGTCTGTTGGGTCTATTTTACATTCTGTTTAGTTCTCTATAATTATCAAATCATCCAAAACAAAATCAGACTCTTTGCCATTCAGTTTTTCGATTCCAAACCAAGTGTTTCCGCTTTCGGAAGCCAAGAAAGTGAAAGAAGCAATTGTTGGCGTAGTTACTTTATTTAGAACAATTGACATATTTGTTTTTGTTCCGTCTCCGTTTACCAAAGCATAATCTGATCCAGAAGTTTCATAACTAAAAGTCACAGTATATGATTTACCTGCTTTGAATCGAATAGTTTGCGGAATGGTTTGTAGTAACAAACCTACTTCTTCACTGTGCGCTTTTAAGGACCAATTTCCGTTAATTACATCATCAATTGGTTTTTCATTCCATCCTTTTTGGGTATAAGGAGCGTGTAATTCGGACAAGTGCACTCTTGGGTCGTTTACACCTCCCGCTGGTCCTTTGATAAATGGGTATAAACCATCAGGGATGTGTTCAAAATTTTCTTTAAAAAACACATTCAGTGGTTTTGATTGTTGTTCTATTGCCACAACACGAATGTCATCAAATGTTACTACGTTAGTACCTTTATCAACATTTAAAAATAATTTTGCAGTAGTTTGACCTTCTAGAATTTTAAAGTAAACATACATACGTTGCATGTTGGTATCGTGTTTCGAATCGGCTGAAATATAGTTTTTCCATAGAGAATTATTGGCATAAGTACTTACTTCTTGTCCGCCATAGTCTTTTACTCCTAAATAAGCTCTACGGTCTCCAGTTGTTGCTACATAAACCGATGCGTAATACGTTCCTACTTTTAATCCAGTAAGTGTTTGGCTTACTGTTGCTGGTGTTGTGCCATTTATTTCCAGTTCGTATTGACCAATTTTATTACGAACAACAGTAACTCCAGCACCTTCTACAGTCCAGTTTTTTAAATTTCCGCTATTAAATCCAGGGTCTTTAATGAAAGTTCCTTCTCCCCAAGTCATTGCTGAAATAGCTTTGCTTTTTGTTTTATCCAAAACGTAAGGAGTGTTTGGTTCTGCATTAAGTACAATTTGACCATTTTTCACTTCAACTTGCTGCGCAAATTCTCTACCTTGATCAGTAAGTTTATACAATACCACCGTTGCTAGTTTTTTCCAGCTTTCAGGTAAATCCCAAGTCGTTGTTCCTCCCGCTGAATTCCAGTGGTATAATTTTCCTTCAGTTAGTGGATTCCAAGGCAAAAGATAAGTGTCTCCATTTAAAACGATTCGACCATCTTTAGTAATAGTTCTCTTGTCAGAAACCATACTCACAGTAACGTTTTTATCAAAGGTTATGGAGTTTTGCTCCCAAGTTAGTATTGGGAAATGTTGCAGGTATTTTGTTGAAAGATTGGTTCCAAAAGTCATCTTAATACAATCATCGAAATTATTTCTACCTTGCCATCCTTCAAAATCTTTCATTTCTGTTCCGCCAAGCAAAGGATGTCTGGCGATCCAAGTATCTTTTTGATGATTGCGAATGAATCGAACAATTTGACTGTTGAATCCTTTGATGTCTTTTCCACCGTAATCATAATCTACCGCCCAATGGTTCCAAACAGCATCATATTCATGATCAGTTGGAAATTCTGTTGTTAAAGTTAGACCCAACGAATGGATTTCACGCCCCAGTTTTTTACTGTCCCAACTTCCTTTGGCATACCAAACATCACAATAAATAAAACCAAGTGAAGGAACCTGATTCGTTAACGATTTAAGTCTTTCCATTCTATTATTAGAAGTTGCATCATATCGCTTATTGATATAATAGGAGGGATCTAACCAATCCCAGCCTTTTTTTGTTTTGTCAACTAATGAATCGTTAAATGCAGTGGCTTCGGGGTAGGATTCGGTACCATTAATGTGTACACCCATAAATGCATTGTATTTAATCGCTTGTTTACATAACATTTCCATCTCTTTGGCACCACCTTGTCTTTTTCCAATGTCTCCATAATCAGGATGTTTAGAATCATGCCCTTCTGATCCGTATCCTTTTAGAATCACAAATTGACCTAATCCATCCGTATTGAGAAAAATTCTTTTGGTCTCATCTAATGTTTTTGAAAATGGATTTGTTGCCTGGCTAGCAAAGTTCATAGGGATACGTTGTACTACTAAATTGGGTATTTTTTCGCTACCCATAGGATTGTTCATGATATTTCTATAGGCAATTGCCCCATCTTGCCAGTCTATTTTTTTATCGTTGTTTGCATCATCGGTGATGACAATCTTAGCCACAGGAAGAGGATCTGTTGTTTTCATCCCTTTGGCACGGTAAATCCATGAACCACTCCATATTCCTGTTCTAGAATAGTCGTCTTTTTTTATGGTTTGTTTCAAAACGCGATCATTATCTGATTTTTCCCCTGTTGAATTACTCCATAAACTAGCGGCTAGTTGGTCGTTATTAACGATCGCATAAAGATAACCTTTTGCAATGCTGTCTTTTGCAATGGTTGGGGTAAGTGGTACAAATACATCAGCTGTTCCCTTAACGGCAGTAAACATTTTTGCACCAGCAAAAGAAGCTCCATTTTGAGTGCTTCTCACTGTTAGTAAATTGTGGTTGGGAATTTCGAAAGAGCTTACTTTAAAAGTTCCTTTTTCTTCAATTTTCGTGACGTTAAATTCTACGGTATTAGCAACAACTTTGATTTTAATTCTTACCGTCACACTGATTTCTGGAATGTCTAATGTATAGTTGGCCTCATTTTTTACTAATGAAAAAATAGTTTTTGGACTATACAATTTTTCGTTAATCATCACTTGTGATAATTTATCCTCTTGTCCGTAAAAAATAGTTCCGCTTGAAATCCAGTTGTATTGTATTATTCTTGGAAATGAAGTGTCGAGAGATATTCTAAGAGTTTTTGATTCTAGGGTTTGAACGCCCTCTTTTTCGATAGGAAATCGGTTGTTTTTGGCGACACAAGATAATTGAAAGAGGAGTAAGAAAAGAGCACTAAGGGTGAATGATTTCATTTTTTTATGGTTGAGTTAATATTTTTTAATTAATGTTGGTCATTTATTAGTTCATTTATATCTAAAGGATTAGTAGTGATCTGAATAAGGGTTACAACTGTTTTTATAAAAAAAAAGCTGGGATATATTTAAAATCAGAAATGCTATTTGGCACTGTAGTTATTTTACTATTTTTATGGTATGCATTGCTAGTTAGCAAGAGATAAAAATAGGTCTGATAATTTCCAAAATGACATGTTATACTTAATGTTTACTACACAATTGGTATAACTCTGTTACCAGTTTTGAAAACTATTTCTTTATTCATAACGAAACTAAAAATTAAATTTCAATAAAACAAGAAAATACAAAACAATGTGTTCGAGCACATTGTTTTGTATGGTTTTGTAAATTTTTTAAAACGAGTTCCTCATAAAGCATATTAAAGTGTCAAAACAGGCAAGAATATTAAAAATAAATGTATCCGAAATTAACGCAAAACTCCGAGTATAGTAGTAAGAAACTTATTGAATATGCTCCAATACATGATTTATATTTTCGATTAACTAAGGTTTTAAACGGCAGATTATCTAGAAATATAGTTAAATTAAAGTTAACATCTTGCCTTCGTTGAATTGTCTGGTACCTTGTTCTTATTTACGGGTATTGAATGATGAGTTTTATTTTTTTATTTAAATTAATTATAATTTTTAGGCGAGTATTCATCAATTTAGTTTGTTTTAAAAGTTGTACACTATTGTTTTTTTTAATGACATATAAAAAAAGCGCAGAGGGTGTATAACAATGATTAGCAGGAGTTGCGAGTAAAATAAACATCCAAGCATAAAAAATGTGCTCGAGTACATAAATTTATTGTGTTCGAGCACATTTTTAACTATTTTTCTTGTTTGTTAAAAAAAGAATCTATAGTTTCTTAATATCTTAAGAAATAATAATTTTTTTTAAGCTCCTATTTTTACATCTTTTGAGGGTCCTAAATCAAATTTTTTTGTTAAAACATTCTTAATCAAAAAGGATGTATGCAACATATAATAAAGAAGAATCAAAAAAAATAATTACTAACTAAAACCATTTCAAGAGTATGAATTTACAAAACAAACCCATAAATGAGAGGCTTCATGGGCTTTCGCATAAAGTGGTGCAATTTGCGAGCATTTCGTTGCTAACTCTCGCTTTGCCAGTTTCGGCAACTGAAATTTCTACTAACGACTTAAAAATCGCTACTAAAGAAAAGAACAATTCTTTAGTTTATTTGACTAAGGAGTTAAAGGATGATACAAGTTCTTTTGTAGTCCAAAAAAAGATCACAGGAACCGTTTTTGATCAAAATGGACAAACTTTGCCGGGTGCAAACATTGTAGTTAAAGGAACCTCTATTTCAACACAAACTGATATTGATGGTCAATTTAGTATTGAGGTGCCTGCTACTGCTACCACATTGATAGTTTCTTTTGTTGGTCTGGATGATCAAGAAGTTGCAATAAAAAATACGCCGCTTCGTATTACTTTGAAAGAAGCGGGACAAAAACTAGAAGAAGTCGTTGTCGTAGGTTATGGCAAACAAAAGAAGGTAAATCTTTCTGGTGCAGTAAATACGGTTAGTACGAAAGCATTAGTGAACCGTCCAGTGACGTCTTTAACTAACGCCTTGCAAGGTGCTGTTCCAGGTGTAAATATTCTTAGTCGTCCTGGTGATGTTGGTAGTGATATGGGATCTATAAATATTAGAGGAAGAGGCAATCTGGGAGCTTCAGAAGCGCTTTATGTAGTGGATGGTATTCCAGTAGGATCAGGTGATTTTTCGAGAATCAATCCTAATGATGTTGAAAGTATATCTGTATTGAAAGATGCGTCGGCTTCAGCAATTTACGGTTCTCGAGCTGCTTATGGAGTTATTCTTGTAACTACTAAAAAGGGGAAAGAAGGTAAAATGGCAATCAATTACAATACGTATTATGCAACGCAATCTGCGATTGTATTGCCTAAATGGTTGGGAGCGTACGATTATGCTACTTTACGAAACGAAGCGGCTTTAAATGCTGGAAAAGCTTTAGTCTATACGCCTGCTAATTTGCAAGCAATCCAAGATAAGTCTAATCCAGACCGTTTTCCGGATACCAATTGGTACAGTGAGGTTTTGAGAAAGGCAGCACCAATGTCTGAAAATCAAATCAGCATCTCTGGTGGTGGTGATACTCGTTATTTTGTAAGTGCATCGATGTTTGAGCAAAACTCACTTCTTCCGGGTAAAGACCTTAAGCGTTATTCATTCCGGTCAAATGTAGACTCTAAAGTAACGGATAAATTTAAAATAGGTACGAATATTTCATTCATACGTGATGGGTTTGACAATGAAAAAGGTAATATAAGTTTTGTAGCACTTAATAGAATGGTGCCATTAATGGTGCTTAAACAATCTAACGGCCAATGGGGAAGTGTAAATGGCGGTAGAATTGATGGCACTTTAGCTAAAGACAATCCGGTACGTACCTTAGCAGAAGGTGGTAGAAATGATTATAACTCTAATAGATTTTTAGGATCTGTAAATGGTACATTCACTCCGATAAAGGGACTTGATGTTAACGGACAATTCTCTTATAACTATTATAATAGCTTTACGAGCTCTTTTATCAATGAAATGACTCCAATACTGAATTTCGACACTGGAAACCCTATTAGCGGTACAGCAACTAGTCCAAACAGCCATACAGAAGGTTGGGTTACTACTACTAATTTACTAGCGCAGCTTACAGCTAGTTATGAAAAAAGTTTAGGGAAGCATTATGGTAAAATTTTAGTAGGAACTTCTCAGGAAGATATGAAAAATAGATCACTTACCCTTACCCGTAAATCTTTTGTTACTAATGGTTTGAATTCTATAAATGCAGGATCATCAGATCCTTTGAATACAACAATAGATCCAACTAGATCAGGTATTGCCGAGAATGCTTTTCAATCTGTTTTTGGACGTTTTAACTATGCTTATGATGACAAATATTTATTTGAGTCTAGTTTAAGAGTTGATCAATCTTCAAAATTTGCACCAGGTCATCGCAAAGGAGTTTTCCCTTCGTTCTCTGGAGCTTGGAGAATTTCTCAAGAAGATTTTATGGAATCAATTGAATGGGTTTCTGAATTAAAAATAAGAGCTTCTTGGGGTAAACTAGGTAGCGTTAGCAATGTAGGAAATTATGATTTTTATGATGGATTAAGTACAGGTGTTGGTGCTATTTTAGATCAAGGCAAGCTAGATGGTGTTTTCCTTGGAAAATTAGCAAATCCAGCTCTTTCTTGGGAAAAAGTAGACATGACTAATGTTGGATTAGATTTAAGTTTATGGCAAAACAAACTGAATTTACAATTAGATGCTTTTGATAGAATGACCAATGGAATATTATTAGTTAATCCATCATTACCAGATGAAGCAGGATTAGCTGGGAATTTAAGTCCTTCAGTAAATTTGGCTAAAGTTGAAAACAAAGGAATTGAAATGTCACTAACACACAACAATCATATTGGTAACTTTAACTTTTCAGTAGGTGGTAATTTCAGCAGAATTTGGAATAAAGTAGTTAACCTAGGTGATCAAGGTGATCAGATAAATGGAAATTGGATTAACCGTGTTGGTCAGCCTATTGGTTCTTTTTATATGTGGGAGGCTGAGGGATTATTCGCAAATAGCGCGGAAGTAGCAGCACACGCAACACAATCAACTGCAACAAAAGCGGGAGATATTAAATACAAAAATCAAAATGGTGACAATGTTATAAATGCAGAGGACCGTGTAGTGATGGGGTCGGATGTACCTTACATTACTTATGGTGTGAATATCACAGCTAATTATAAAGGTTTCGACTTCTCATTATTGGGACAAGGTGTTACTGATGTAAAAGTATATTTAGACGCTGAAGCTTCACAAGCATTTTTTAATGGTGCTGGTGCTAAAGAATATGTATTGGACAGATGGACAGTAGACAATCCTAATCCAAATGCTGCGTATCCACGTTTATTAAGCTCAGCTGATAATACACAAAACCTAAAACAGTCTAGTTTTTGGTTGTTTAATGCTTCTTATTTTAGGATCAAAAGCTTATCATTGGGTTACAGCCTTCCAAAGAGTTTAACTTCAAAAATTAATGTTCAAGCTATCAGAGTATACGGTTCGAGTAACAATCCATTTACTATAAAAGGAGATAAAAGAATGAAAGACTTTGATCCTGAAATGGCTTCTACAAGGGCTTCGTATCCACAGCTTAAGACTTTCTCTTTCGGGTTGAACGTATCTCTATAATAATTCTTAATACTAATTTTATGAAATATATATCATATAAAATTGCGGCTATTTTTGCCATTGCTACGCTGACAGGCTGTAGCGACTCTTCTCTAGATAAATTACCACAAGACCAAATATCGAGTACTACTTTCTGGACTTCTGAGAAAGAAGCTCGTTTGGCATTAACAGGATGCTATGCTTATTTAGAAGGCGGCTACTCTAACATTTATAACGACGGATCAGCTGACAATGCTTATGCCCAATATCCTTGGGAAAGTACAGCTACAACAATTGCAGCTGGTGATATTGACGCATTATCAGTAGACCAAGGCTATAAATCTCGCTATACTGCTATTCGTCAGTTTAATTATTTTCTGGACAATGTAGATAAAACACCTATGAATGCGGATCTCAAAAAGAGATTTATTGCAGAAGCACGAGTTTTAAGAGCGAATACTTATTTTGAATTAGCGCGAATTTTTGGAGCAGTGCCCTTACTTAAAAATGCATATGCTGATCCATTGGAAACTGGGGTAGCTCCAACTCCTGAAGCAGAGGTAGTTGCATTTGTTTTGTCTGAGTTAGGGAGTGTAGCGGATCAGTTACCTGCAAATTATGCTGGTGGGACAAATAATGAAAAAGGCCGTATCACAACGGGTGCTGCTTGGGCAATCAAAGCTAGAGTAGAATTACACTATGAAAAATGGAATGAAGCTTCAATAAGTGCGCAAAAAGTAATGGGAATGGGATATCAGTTGTTTAGAGTTACTGCTTTATCAGCAAAAGATACTCAAGACGACTATTCTAGCTTTGTCACTTTTGCAAATGCAGCTGAAAGGGAAAAATTTTATAAAGGATTAGCTAGTTATGAGCAACAATTTTGGGCTTCAAATGAAAGTAGTAAAGAAGTTATTTTGGCTTCCCAAAACATTAACAATTCTTCATATGAATATGGTAATGGATTGAATACTTTGCTTCCTCCGTCAAATTTGGGAGGGTGGAGCTCTGTAACTCCAACTGTTGAATTAGTAAACGCCTATTGGGATAAAAATGGTAATGTTTTTACACCACCTTCAGCAGCGCAAAGAGCTACTAATTACAACAATGGTGTGCCAAATGCTGCTTATTACGATGAGTTTAAAAACAGAGATACTCGTCTTTATGCTAGTATTTTATTTCCATCGAATCCTTGGGATCGTTATAATTCAGGTTATAAATTTACATGGGGCAGAGGAGGAAATAACAATAGTAAAACAGGTTATAATTTTAGAAAATTAATAGATCCTGCTTATACAACTTCAGAGTGGGATGGAGCTCAAGATTTTCAAATTATTCGTTTCGCTGAAATTTTACTTACTTATGCTGAAGCTAAAAATGAATTCTCTGGTCCTGATATCTCGATTTACAATGTATTAAATGACATTAGAGATCGTGCAGGAATGCCAGCAATTGACCCGATTTTGTTTGCTACCAAAGACCAACTTCGTCAATTGATACGCAATGAAAGACGAATTGAATTAGCTGGTGAAGGGCAACGTTTTTTCGATATCCGTCGCTGGAATATTGCTAGTGATGTAATGAAAACCACCAATGACATTACTAATAACAAGGCTCAAGAGCGTAAATGGCTAGCTAAATTTAATAAAATGCCTTATCCGCAAAGTGCTGTAGATCATAATGCAAATTTAAAGACTGAACAATCAGCAAAAGGATATTAATTTACCCGTAATAAAGAGTATTTCTTTTGGTTAGTTGAAAAGGTATTATCGTATTTGTTTATATACTTATGATGATACCTTTTTTTTACGAATTTAAACGGATTGAGGAATTAAGTATTAACGTAACGTAACCTCGATGATAAACAGACTAGAATTAGATTTAAAAGCAGATTGTAATAATTGACTAATATAACTGCACTAATACATTTGCTAAAGAATTAAATCTCATTTTCGAAAACCTGTTACTAAGCCAAAAAAACATAAACTTCTTTAACTCATTGACTTTTCTTCATATCTAATTGGAAAGGACAAGTGAAAATAAAGTTAGTTATTGCATGAAGCAATTGATTTTTTTTAACAAAAAGTAATTGAACTGCATATACAAGTAGTAACAATAAATACACCAAAAACTATGAAAAAACAAATGCGCCTATTATTCTCTTTGATTTCTATCATCATTTTTCAGTCTTGTTCTAGTAACGATCCGGAACCCAAACCAACACCGGCACCAACTCCAACCCCAACTCCAGTGGCAGAGTTCAACTATACGAGCAGCAATACATACAATTTGAATGTTGTGTATTTTGTGCCTAATGACGTTACGCCTCCTAAGGATTATCATCGTCGTTTAAGTGAGATTCTTTTAAGTACGCAAGAATTTTACGGCAAGGAAATGGAGCGCAACGGATATGGGTATAAACCATTTGGTTTGTTAAAAGATGATATTAAAAAAAGGATCAAATTAATTGTAATAGCTGGAAGTAAGGGAGGGGCTGGATATCCATATTCTGGTGGAAATGGAGCAGTTCAAACAGATATTAGTAATTACAGAGCGGCTCATCCTTCTGAGTTTACTGGAGATCACTATTTAGTAATTATACCTGCTACTACTTATGACGCTAATGGAGAGCCTGGTGGTGTTCCTTTTTATGGAATTGGTAAATATTGCTTTGCTTTAGATTATGCTGATCAAGATGTCAAATATTTAGGAACCGATGGGGTCTTAGGGGTTAGAGCTACTAAATGGATTGGTGGGATGGTACACGAACTGGGACATGGATTGAATTTGCCACATAACCGTCAGAGATTTACATCTGATAGTTCATTGGGTATGGCATTGATGTGGGCTGGTAACAGTACATGGGGTAAATCCAAAACATTTTTGACCCCTGCTGATTGTGCCGTTCTGAATAGAAATCAGATTTTTAATACAGGTAATGATGTCTTTTATAACAGTGTTACTGCTGCTGTTACTACTATCCAAGCAAGCTATGACAGCACTAAAGCTGCTATTGTAGTTTCAGGAAAGTTTACTACTAGCTCTCCAGTTACAGATGTAATATATTTTAATGACCCTAATGTGAATAGCGAAGGCACCGGTGTTAATAAAGATTATAATGCTATTTCTTGGACTTCAAAACCAATTGGTACAGATGGATTTTCAATCGAAATGCCTATTGTTGATTTGGAATATAAAACGGATAATATTCCTTATGAATTAAAGGTCAAATTAGTACATCAAAATGGAAATGTAACAGAGACAATTTATTCTTATACCTTTTTGGACGGTAAACCAATTCTAAATTTTTCTACTCGTGCCGAATTAGCTAAGACTGGATGGAGTGTTGCTTCATTCAGTTCTGAAGAAGCTACTGGGGAAGGAGCGACCAATGGAGCAGCTACTACTTTAATTGACGGAAGCACTGCTACGTATTGGCATTCGCAATGGAAAGGTACTGCAGCAGTTTATCCCCACGAGTTTGTAATTAATATGGGAAGTGCTAAAACAGTTAATGGATTTACGATAACTCAAAGATCAGGATTGCAACGCGCCATCAAAAATGCAGAACTTTTTACCAGCACTGATGGAGTCAACTTCACTTCTGCCGGAACTTATACGTTTGCCAATACTAATGGTTCGCAGTATTTTGATTTCGCAGCGCCAAAAACGTTCCGTTATTTTAAAATAGTTGCCAGTAACGCCTGGGATGGCACTCAATTTGCATCCCTTGCCGAAGTGGGGATGTATTAAATGTAAGAATGCAGTGTTCTTTTAGTTATAAGAATACTATTTTGATATCTGAAATAGGATTTTTGCTGCTTGAAGAATCAACAATTTTAAAATAGTAATTATTTTATAGAAAAGCTCGAACTGGACAGTTTGAGCTTTTTTTATGTATGCAAATGATTTTTAATTAAAAATAAACGAACTAAAATATGCAGATTTATTGGTTCGAAAATTACCGCCGCCCTTTTTTGTTTTGCAATTTTAAGCCTTTTATTCAATTGAGATTTTCTGTAATTAAACAATAAATCTGGCAGAATTTCCGAACAATCAACTAAGGGTCAAAATTAAATAATTTAACGTGTTTAAGACGCCTATTTAGTAAACCTGTTTCGATCTAAAAAACAATGTTTTACCTTTTTTTTATTGAATTAAAAATGAATTTTCTTTTAGGATGTTATTCTCGTTCAATTACTTTTCACATCCGTATATACAATTGATCAAACGATAAGTACTGAAATTTAACATTTTATAAAAACTGCCTAATTTTTAATGACTATTCTTTTCTTGTAATAATGCTAAAAAACAGCCACCAATTCACGAATGAAGCTAGGTGAAGCCTATTAAAACAATGGATTTGCAAAATTTTAGTTCGGAAATGTCGTGAATTCGTGGCGAAAAAACCTAATTAGTCCGCAAAGCAAACAGTCATAATAATTTTATTACTAAAAAAAACATTTCTCAAAGCACAGGTGTTCTCGAGCACATTTTAGTGGTTTTACTTGTTTAATAAAAATAAAAGCTATAGTTTCGTCATGTTTTCTTAAATAAACGTTATTTATTGTAGTACAAAATTTGATGTTTTTGAAAACGGAACATTCGATTATTATATAAGAAAGATGTTGTGAAAAACAGCCGTTTGATTAAGAATAAAAAGTAAATTCCTTATTAGAAATAAGTACAAAAAAGTAAGATGAATAATAAAATCTTTACAAAAATAGTTGCAATAGCATTATTGATTTCACTTACTGCTTGTAAGGCTAGCGGCCAAAGTGGTAAAACTGGTGGAGATAATTTTAAAATGAAAATTGAATTTTATTTACCTCTTGGTGGAAATGCTTTTAGTTCAACTCCGTTTGCAAAAGTTAAAACCATTACAAACAATGGAATTTCGAATTGGACTAATTCTGAAGAATATTATACCGCTTACTTTCGAATT
>RRZU012021369.1_pt1 | contig 17401 bp, 12 predicted proteins | sample 2165561 | NCBI WGS metagenome assembly RRZU01 (sample SAMN10456909, study PRJNA506462) | wastewater metagenome | isolation source: wastewater sludge | place: USA: Moscow, Idaho | reverse complement strand
GGCACGGTCTCGGAGTACTCGCTGGCCGCGGCGACCTCGGGGTCGGTGGCGGAGTGCGCGTCGCGGGCCTTCGCCTCGTTCATGCTGGCCATGGCCGGGACCGTGGTGAAGCGGCCCGACAGCCACCACCACGAGCCGACGCCCGCGCCTGCGGTGAGCAGCAGCACGAGCAGGAGCGCGATGACGCCCCTTCGTCGCCGGTGCACCGGGTCGTGGGAGATGTGCAGTTGCGGAAACACCGGCGTGCGCTGGCTGCGCGGAGCGGCCGGTGACGGCACGGGGGAGGCCTGCACCGGCACGGGTTCCGGACGCCGCTGGGCCACCGCGACCCCCGCGGGGGCGGGGGCCGGCTTCTCGGGGCGCCACTGGGGCTCGCGGTTGACGATCACCGTCTCCGGGGTGAGCGACGAGGCGGGGCGCGGTCTCTCCCTCGGGCGCAGCCGTTCGGTCACCCCGTCGTCCGGGCTCGCGGGCAGGATGGCCGCGGCGAGCCGCGGATTGTCGCCGCCCGCGCCGCGCGCCAACTCGTGGCGGATCCGTCGGACGGCGGAGAGCAGCTCCTGCCCGTCCGCGATGCGCGCTCGTGGATCGCGCCTCGTCGAGGCGAGCACGAGCGTGTCGAGGTAGTCGGGGATCGGCCAGTCGAACGTCTGCCCCAGTTCGCCGAGCCGCTCCGAGGGCTTCTCGATGTCGACGTTCACGTGCCGGTAGGCGATCTGGTAGTTGTTCTCACCCGTGTGCGGCTTCTTGCCGGTCAGCATCTCGAACAGCACGACGCCCGCCGAGTAGATGTCGCTGCGCCCGTCGGGACGCGAATGGGTGACCAGTTCGGGCGGCAGGTAGCTGGCGGTGCCGACGAGCACGCCCGTGGCCGTCATCTGCGGCGAGCCGACCTGGCGGGCCAGTCCGAAGTCGGCGACCTTGACCTGTCCGCGTTCGGTGATCATCACGTTCTCGGGCTTGATGTCGCGGTGCACCACGCCCGCCTCGTGGGCGGCGGCCAGCGCGGCTGCGATCTGCTCGAACAGCTCGAGCGCGCGATCGGGGGGAACCGGGGCCTCCCGGCTGATCAGGCGGCGCATCGTCTCGCCGTCGATGAACTCCATCACGATGTAGGGCTGGCCTTGCGAGCTGCCCTGGTCGAAGATGCTGACCACGTTGGGATGGCTGAGCACCGCGGCCGATCGGGCCTCCCGGTCGAACTTCGCGGCGAACTCGTCGTCCTCCCCCAGATCGCTTCGCATCACCTTCACGGCGACGACGCGCGACAACCTGAGGTCGCGCGCGCGATAGACCGTGGCCATGCCACCTCGTGCCAGCTTCGCCACGATCTCGTAGCGGTCGTCCAGCACCTGGCCGACCAACGGGTCGAAAGTGCTGTTCATGCCACTCCATGCACGGTCGGGGAAGGAGGCCGTGTGAGCCCGTCTGCCTGTCGATTGTATGCGGTCCCCGGCCATGGGCGGACCTGTGGACGCGGCGAGTCGCGGCGCGGGCGACGCCGGTATGACCCCGGGAACGCGGCCGAAGACCCAGGCCCGTGGAACAAGAGCGATCCGCCGCACGCGCGACGCGTCTGCTCACTAGAGTGTTGCCAACCGCTCAGACCGATGGAGGAGCCCATGACCGCACTGGTGCCGTTGACGACGCGCCTGAGGATGGCCCGCGTGGCCGTCGTGGTGCCCCCGGAGTTCGCGGGCCCCGAGGCGGCGGATCTGGCTGCCCACGGCGCCGACCTGCTGGTGCTGTCGAAGGGCAACCGCAGCGTCGAGGAGGCCGTCGAGTCGATCCAGGTGGCGCGCAAGAGGCTCTTCTCGCTTCCGACCCTTGTCGCTGCCGACGACCTCGAGGTCGCGGCACAGGCCTGCGCCGATGTCGTCTTCCTGAAGCGGCCCGGCTGGCGGCCCTTCGGCTACCGCAGGCCGCACGAATACTCGCTCTTCGGCCGATCCATCGACGGAGCCTCCGACCTCGACAAGATCGACGCCGACCCGTTCGTGTTCGGCTTCGTCGGGCCGGCCGTCACCGACTCGGGCGTCAACGATGAGATCGCAAGGACCGCTGCCGCCGCGCCACCGGTCGGGCTGCCCGCCGGTCCGGTGTGGTTCGCCGCCGGAGGGATCTCCAGCGTCTCCGTCCATGACGTGCTCGCCGCGGGCGCACGGCGCGTGACGGTGTCCACGTCGATCTTCCGTTCGGCCGACCCGAACGCCGAGACGCGCGCCATCGCCGACGCGGTGAAGGCGGCCTGGGACGCAGATCCCGGGGCGCAGGCCTACTCGAGCGATGCCTTCGCCGGCTGACCCCACAACCTCGGGGTCTCGCCGCGGATGACCGCGGTGACCCACCAGATCACCTCGATGGCCGCCATGCCGATGAGGCCGACGATCACGCCGAAGCCGATGGTCTGGGGATTCGACACGTCGAGGCTCAGCCAGCGCTGCGAGACCGGCAGCGCGAACACCGTGAAGTAGAACCCGTAGGCGAACGCGACGAGCGCGGCCCTCCACCACACGTAGGGCCGGGCGACGACGCTCAGCACCCAGGTGGCCGTCATGATGAGCGTGATCAGGGTCGCCGTCGACGCCTGCGTCTGGATGTGGTCCGGCACCTCGTGCAGTCCTCGACTGCTCAGATAGGTGGTCAACGCGCCGGCTGCCACCACGATGCCGCCGGGGATCGCGACGGCGAGCGTGCGACGCACGAAACCCGGACGTGCCCGCTCGCGGTTCGGGGCGAGGCTCATCAGGAACGCGGGGATGCCGATCGTGAACCAGCCGACGACCGTGACGTGCAGCGGGAGGAACGGGTTCGGGATGCCGAGCAGGCCGGCCGCGAGCGCGAGGATCACCGCGTAGATCGTCTTGGTGAGGAAGAGCTTCGCGACGCGCTCGATGTTGCCGATCACCCGGCGTCCCTCTGCGACGACGTGCGGCAGCGAGGCGAACTTGTCGTCGAGCAGGACGATCTGGGCGACGGCGCGGGTGGCGGACGAGCCGGAGCCCATGGCGACCCCGAGGTCGGCGTCCTTCAGCGCAAGCACGTCGTTGACGCCGTCGCCTGTCATGGCGACGTTGTGCCCGCGCGACTGCAGGGCCTCGACCATCTGACGCTTCTGCTCGGGGGTCACCCTCCCGAAGACATCCGCGTCGTCGACGATCGCGGCGAACTCGGGCCCCGGCTCGGGCAGGGTCCTCGCGTCGACGACCTCACCGATCTCGACGCCGAGCGAACGGGTCACGGCACCGACCGAGGCGGCGTTGTCGCCGGAGATGACCTTCACCTCGACGCTCTGCTCCTGGAAGTAGCGCAGCGTGTCCGCGGCATCGGTGCGCTTGACCTGGTCGAGCACCAGCAGCGCCTTCGGCACCACGGCGCCCGGCGCAGAAGCGGAGTCGACCCGCTCGGAGGCAGTGGCGAGCAGCAGCACCCGGCGCCCCGTCGAGCCGATCTCCTCGGCCCGGTCTGCGACCTCACCTTCGCACAGCACGTCCGCCGCGCCGAGCAGCCAGGTCGCGTGCTCGAACGTCACGCCGGAGAACTTCTTGGCCGAGGTGAACGGTGCCCGCGCGAGGATCGGCCACGGGCGTTCGGCCGGCTCCACGACGGCGTCGATCGCCTGCATGGAGGCGTTGGGGGTTGGATCGGCGGCCACCAGCTGCGCAAGGGCCGCGGACACCTCCGCGGGGTCGGCGTCGAGGTGGATGATCTCGCCGAGCGTCAACGCGTGCTCGGTGAGGGTGCCCGTCTTGTCCGCGCAGACGACGCTGACCCGGGCTAGGCCCTCGATGGCGGGCAGTTCCTGGACCAGGCAGTTGCGTCGACCGAGCCGGATCACGCCGAGCGCGAAGGCCATCGACGTGAGCAGGACGAGCCCCTCCGGGACCATCGGCACCAGCGCGGAGGTGGTGCGAAGGACCGCCTCCTGCCAGGTGGTGTCCGGCTGGGTGAACTGCACCACGATGTTGAGCAGGCCGACCGGGATCAGCAGCCAGGTGACGTACTTGAGGATCTTGTTGATGCCCTGCCGCAGTTCGGAGCTGACAAGCGTGAACTTGGCCGCCTGGGCCGTCAACTGCGCCGCGTAGGCGTCTGCGCCGACCTTCTCAGCCCGGTAGCGGCCCGTGCCGGAGACGACGAACGAGCCGGAAAGGACGCGGTCGCCGGGCTCCTTGGCGAGCGCGTCCGATTCGCCGGTCAGCAGCGACTCGTCGACCTCGAGGTAGTCGGCGTCGACCACCACCCCGTCGACGACGACCTGTTCTCCCGGCGTGACGACGATCAGGTCGTCCAGGACGACCTCGTCGCGCACGATCTGCCGCGCGACCCCGTCGCGGATCACCGTCGGGTGGGCCTCGCCGACCACGGCGAGGTTGTCGAGGGTCCGCTTGGCCCGCAGCTCCTGGATGATGCCGATGGTCGAGTTGACCACGATCAGCAGCCCGAAGATGCCCTGGATGAAATGGCCTGTGACGGCCACGCACATGAACAGGACGAAGAGGATCGCGTTGACGCGGGTGAGCACGTTCGCGCGGACGATGTCCAGCGTGGAGCGCCCCGACCTGGAGGGGAGAGTGTTGACCTGTCCCCGCGCGACGCGGTCGGCGACCTCCGCAGAGGTCAGGCCCTGGACGTCAACGGGCACGGTTGACGCTCCGGTCTGCCAACGCGGAGAGGGCGGTCCGACCCTCCTCAGCCATGGGGGTGTCCGCGAGCAGCCGCTGCGCGTGGTGCCAGTTGTCGGCGATCGTCGACTCGACGGAGCTCAGCGCCCCGGTCGACTCGATGATCTCCCCGGCGCGGCGCACGTCGGCGTCGGTGATGCCGGGGGCGCCGAGGATCGAGTCCAACTCGCGCGCCTCCGCCGATGATCCATTGGCGAGCGCGGTGAGCACGAGGACGGTGCGCTTACCCTCGTGGATGTCGCCGCCGAAGGGCTTCCCGGTGACCGCCGGGTCGCCGTAGACGCCGAGCACGTCGTCGCGCAGCTGGAACGCCCGGCCGACGACCGAGCCGAACTCCCCGAGCGTCGCAAGGAGTGTCTCGTCCGCCCCGGCGAGGCTCGCCCCGATCTGGGCGGGGCGGCGGATCGAGTAGCGCGCCGACTTGAACTCGAGCACCCGACGGGCCACCTCGAGCTGGTCGGCGAAGCTCGCCTCGTCCGCCACGTCGTACTGCGCGCTGACGTCGAGGAACTGGCCGGCGGTGACCTCCGAGCGCATGGCGTTGAGCAGCCCGCGGGTGCGCTCGAGTCCCGGCGCGCCCGAGGCGTCGGCCAGTTCAAGGCTCCACATCAGCAGCAGGTCGCCGAGCAGGATCGCGGCGGACGTGCCGAACTCGGCGCCGTCGCCACGGCCCGCCCGGACGCCGTGGAACTGTTCGAAACGCCTGTGGGCGGCAGGAAGGCCGCGTCGGGTGTCGGCATCGTCGATCAGGTCGTCGTGGACGAGCGCGCTGACGTGCAGCAGATCGAGCGAGGAGGCAACGGCGAGCAGCGAGGAGTCGTCCTCGGGAAGGCCCGCGGCAGCCACGTAGCTCCAGTAGCAGTAGGCGGGTCGCAGCCGCTTGCCCCCTTCGGTGGCGATCCTGGCCACGTTCAGCAGCTCGGGCACACCGACCTCGGCGATCAGAGGCGCCTGGGCGTCGAGGAAACCGGCGATGGTTTCGCTGATCGCGGACAGGAAATCGTCGTTCAGCGGAGCGGTGGGATCAAGCGAGCGTCTCACGTGGGCAGCTTAGTGGAGCAGTGCAACGGACTCCCTATTGTGGGGGCATGCTTCGCACCGATCCGAGCCCGGCGACCGTCGGCGACCTCCTCGCCTCGGCCCATGGTCCCCTCTTCTCGTTCGAGTTCTTTCCCCCGAGGTCTGAGGAAGAGGAGCCCATCTTGTGGCGCGCCGTCGACGCGCTCGCTCCGCTGGCCCCTGACTTCGTGTCTGTCACCTATGGGGCCAACGGGTCGCGCCGCGACCGCACCATCCGGGCGACGCGCAGGATCGCGGAGTCGGGAGGGCCGTTGACGGTGGGGCACCTGACGTGCGTCGACCAGTCGAAGGCCGATATCGCGGAGGCGCTCGACGCCTACCGGGAGGCAGGGGTGACCAACATCCTCGCCATCCGCGGCGACATGCCGGGCGGAGGGGAATGGGAGGCCCATCCCGACGGCCTCGGCAACGCGACCGAACTGGTGCGCTTCATCCGGGAGCAGGGGGACTTCTGCGTCGGTGTCGCGGCCTTCCCGAACCCACACGAGACGAGCGACGACGTCGACCTCGACGCAAGGATCCTCACCGAGAAGGTCGAGGCGGGAGCCGAGTTCGCGATCACCCAGCTGTTCTTCGACGCCGGACGCTACGGCGAGCTCGTGGAGCGGATGCGCGCGCTCGGCTGCACCGTCCCGATCATCCCCGGCATCATGCCGCTGACGGTGATCACCCAGATCGAGCGCTTCGCCGACCTGTCCGGGCGTGCCCTCCCCGAGGGTTTCGTCTCCCGGCTGCGCGCAGCAGGGTCGAAGGAGGAGGTCCGCGAGATCGGTCTCAACGCCGCCCTGGAGCTGTGCCGCGACCTGCTCGCCGCAGGCGCCCCCGGCCTGCAGTTCTTCACCCAGAACCGGTCGAAGGCCACCCGCGAGGTGCTGGCGAGGCTGAAGGACGAGCTCTGAGCCTCAGCTGAGCAGCCCGCGCCACTCGGAGGTGTCGACGTCGAGGGTGACCAGCCGCTGCGTCGCCCTCGTCAGCGCCACGTACAGCACGCGGACGCCGCCGGGTGCCTCCTCGATGATCCGGTCGGGCGCCACCACGACGACGCCGTCGTACTCGAGGCCCTTCGCCTGCAGCGCCGTCACGACGATCAGCCGGTCCTCGAAGGCACGCAGCCGCTCATCGCCCATCACGAACAGTTGGACCTCGCGCAGCAGGGACGGGGGACAGATGACGCCGATCGTGCCGCTGACCTTCCCCGCGAGATCGAGGAGTTCGGTGCGCAGGGCCGCATGCAGGTCGTCGCTGCCGGTGGCGGTCAGCTTCGGTTCGATGCCGGTGGAGCGCACCGCGCGCGGAAGTTCCGCGTCCGGGTAGACCTTCGTGATCACCCGCGCGGCGAGGTCGAACACCTCGCTGGGGGAGCGGTAGTTGGTGCTCATCGTGAACGTGCGGCGCTGGGCGCGCCCGATCAGTTCGTCGAGGGCCTTGCGGGTCTCGTCCGGGAACGGGTACGAACTCTGCGCCGGGTCACCGACGATCGTCCACGACGACTGCGGCCCGCGCCTGCGCAGCATCCGCCACTGCATGGGCGTCACGTCCTGTCCCTCGTCGACGAGGATGTGCGCGTAGGTCGTCTGCGGATCGTCCTCGACGTCGCGGGTGCGCTCGAAGCGCAGCAGGTCGGCGGTGGTCAGCACCTCCGCGACGTCGCCGCCCTCGATGAAGACGTCGAGCTCCTGGTCGGGGTCCTCAGGCATGGGGCCGAGAATGGAGACGAGTTCGTCGAGCAGCGCGATGTCGGCGACCGACCAGCCGGAGACCTCGTCCGCGTCTCCCTCGGAGCCGCGCAGCCAGGCGTAGGAGTCGCTCAGCGCGCGCCGCTCGTCGCCGTCGAGGTCCTTGGCCACCCGCGCGGTGAGCTGCGGATCGCTGAGCCGGGCGAGCACCCGGGTCGCGCTGAGCGCAGGCCACCAGGCGTTCATGAACATGGCGAGGCTCGCGTGTTCGCGGATCCGTTCGTCGAGTTCCTCCGGCGAGATCTCGATGTCGTCGGGGAACTTGTCCTTCAGGGCGGAGATGACGAGCTTCAGGGCGAGCTCGCGGCCGCGGTTCAGCTTGGTCTGGGCGAGCACCTGGTCGCGGATCCGGCCGAGCTCGGCCGCGTCGAGGCCCAGCACCTCTCCCTTGACGGTGACCCGCACCCGCAGCGCCTCCGGATGGTCGATCAGAGGGGTGCGCACCAGCCGGCGCAGCACCCCGACCATCGACAGGCTGCCCTTGACCGTGGCCGCCTCCGCGGCGTCCATCCGTTCGCTCGACATGCCGAGCAGGTCGCTGGCGACGCTGCCGATGGCCTTGAGGGTCACGGAGTCCTCGCCGAGGCTCGGCAGCACGCGCTCGATGTAGTTCATGAACACGTTGGACGGCCCGACGACGAGCACGCCGCCGCGCTCGAGGCGGGCCCGGTTGGTGTAGAGCAGGTACGCGGCGCGGTGCAGAGCCACCACGGTCTTGCCCGTGCCGGGGCCGCCCGCGATGATCGTGACGCCCTGGTAAGGGGCGCGGATCGCCTCGTCCTGTTCGCCCTGGATGGTGGCGACGATGTCGCGCATGGTGCGGCCCCGGGCGCGGGTCAGCGCCGCCATGAGGGCTCCCTCGCCGATGATCGGGAGGGCCGAGTCGGTCGATGAGTCGAGCAGATCGTCCTCCAGCCCGATCACCTTGTCGTCGCGGCAGCGCAGCACGCGGCGTCGGATCACCCCCATCGGCTCGGCCGGGGTGGCGCGGTAGAACGGCTCGGCGGCCGGGGCACGCCAGTCGATCACGAGGGGCTCGTAGTCCTCGTCGCGCACCCCGATGCGCCCGATGTAGCGCGCCTCGTCGTCGGTGAGGTCGATCCTGCCGAAGACGAGACCCTCGTGCTCGGCGTCGAGGACCGCGAGCCGGCGGGCGGCCTGGTAGGCGAAGGCGTCGCGCTCGAACAGCGCGGTGCTGTCCTCCTCGCGCGTGTAGCCGATGCGGTCGGAGCGGTAGATGTCACGGCCCTGTTCGGCGAGCGACTTCGCGCTTGCCGTCGCGACGTTGAGGTTGTCGTAGACCCGGTCGACGTGGGCCTGTTCGAGGGCGATCTCGCGTTCCAGTTGCTCGCGCGAATTAGTCAAGACCTTCATCCCTTGTGGTGAGACAGACAGTCAAGCCTACTACTGCCGCGGGCAGGACGCGTGCACGTGGACCGACCCCGGTTCGTGGTTCTCCGAGGGCGTAGGGCAGAGTGGGTGGCAGAGCAGTCGCCGACCGAGAATGAGTTGATCCCATGTCATCCGCGCCCGCAAGGACGTACAAGTTCGTGATCGTCGCCATGGTGGCGGTGATCGTCGTCCTGATCGGGATCATCGCCCAACTGCAGCGCACGCCGTCGACCACGGCGGAGCCGGCGGACCCAGGGGGCTCGGCGCCCGCGGCGGTGGTCAGCGACGCCCCCGCCTCGGCGAAGACCGATGAGCAGGTCAAGCTCGAGCAGTTCCTCGTCGACGAGTTCCCGCGCAGGCAGGAGGGCGATCCACTCGCTCTGGGTGAGGTCGACGCGCCCGTCGTGTTGACGGAGTGGGCCGACTACCGCTGCCCGTTCTGCTCGGTCTGGGCGGAGGAGACCCTTCCGGGGCTGCAGCCGCTGATCGACGACGGGACGCTGCGCGTCGAGTTCCGCGACCTCGCCATCTTCGGCGACGAGTCGATCCGCGCGGCAACCGCGGCCCGGGCCGCAGGCGTGCAGGGCCACTACTTCGAGTTCGCGCACGAACTCTTCGTCGCCCTCCCCAACGAGGGCCACCCAGACATCCCGGACGAGCTGGTGTTCGGCATCGTCGAGCAGCTGGGCCTCGACCTCGAGCAGTTCAAGACCGACTGGGCCGACCCTGCACACCAGGAGGCGGTGCTCGCCGACTCCCAGGAGGCGCAGTCGATGGGGATCAGCTCGACGCCGTCGTTCGTGATCGGCTCGCAGTTCGTGGCGGGTGCGCTCCCGATCGAGGAGTTCCAGGAGATCATCCGGCAGCAGGCCGGCCTGGCAGGCTGATGCTGGTCGGCTACGCCGGTGCCTTCCTCGGAGGCATGGCGGCGATCCTCAGCCCCTGCGCGGCGCTCCTGCTTCCCGCCTTCTTCGCCTACGCGTTCGGTGGTGACCGCGCCCGGCTGCTCGGCCGTACCGCACTGTTCTATCTCGGCCTGCTGCTCACTCTCGTGCCGCTCGGTCTCGGCGCCGGGGCGCTCGGCTCGCTCGTCACGGTGCACAGGCAGACGCTCGCCGTCGTCGGAGGCGCGGTGCTGATCTGCTTCGGTCTGATCACCGCGCTCGGCATCCGGATCCCGCTGCCGGGGCTCGGGCAGCGCGGCGACCCGCGTTCGGCGCTCGGGGCGGTCCTGCTCGGGGCGACCTACGGCCTCGCAGGAGCCTGCACCGGCCCCCTGCTCGGCGCCGTTCTCACCGTCGCCGCGGTCGGGGGCAGCGCGCTCTACGGCGCGGTGCTGCTTGCGGCCTTCGGGGCCGGCATGGTGGTGCCGCTCGTGCTGCTCGCGCTGCTGTGGGACCGGCTCAACCTCGGCGCGCGGCTCAAGCCAAGGCCGCTCAGCATCGGCCCGTTCACCTCCTCGGTGATCGGCATCGTCTCCGGGGCGCTCTTCATCGCGGTCGGCCTGGTCTTCATGCTCACCGACGCCACCTCCGCGCTCGGAGGGATCCTCGGCGCGACCGACCAGTTCCGGCTCGAGAACTGGCTGCGCCGGGTCGGCGACGCCGTCCCGGACCTCGTGATGATCGCCCTTGCCGCCGTGGTGCTCGGGCTGATCGCGTGGCGTTGGCTCTCCCGCCCGAAGCGCCCTTCCGGGGAGGATCAGGAGGGCTAGCGCAGCCGGGGCAGCGTGAAGTTCACGTTCGTCGGACGGCAGTCCTGGCCCGTCAACCGCTCGTGCAGTTCGTAGACCGCCAGGGCGGCGCTTGCCAGCTGCGCCCACGGCTCAGGGCCGGCGGGAGAGGCGGCCGAGGCACGCAGGACCCCGTCCTCGCCGACGATCGGGACACGCTCGAGCCACTGCCGTTCCGTGCGCGGCTGCGGGGGGTGTTCGGGATCGAGGCCGAGCCGTGCACGGTTGAGGGTGGTGACGAGGGTGCCGCTCTCGACGGGTCGTCGCCAGAGGATGCGCGTGGCTGCGAACCCGTGGTCGCGCAGCTCCTCGACCTCGGCGCAGGGGGAGGAGACGATCCGGTGCCGCACAGTGGCTCGCCCGGGGGCTGAGGGCGTTGGAGGCCTGCAGTCGAGATCGACGGCGTCGTCGGTCTCGTCGACGATCCGGACGCCGCGTTCGCGGAGCCGCTGCGCCAGGAGGTCGACGAGCCGGGAGGCCCTCTGCGGGACCCCCTCGTCGTCGACAAGGAGCCAGCGACCGAAGGAACGCTCGACCACGAGGGGGAGCGCGAGGATCGCGGGGGAGTCGGGGTCGTCGACGAGGTCCCGCACGAGGTCGGCGAGCGGATCGTCGAGTCGTGCGGCGATCTGGTCGACGCTGCGGTCGAGCCACAGGGCTGAGCGGGCCTCCGCGTCGACCGGCTCGCGCCCCTCGAGGGCGTGCCTGCGGAAGGCGCGCCACACCCGGTCGAGGTCGTCGAGCAGGTCGCGCCAGGCGACCGCGTCGTGCTCACCGAGATGGCCGAGGATCGCCCGGTACTGGGCGCCCCGCTCGGTGGGCAGGACGAGGGTGGAGCGGTCAGAGAGCAGGTGCCTGGTCGGTGGCGCCTCGACCAGGGCGAGCCCTGCCCGGTTGAGTTCGGTCTGCAGGTGGGCGCCCGACTTCTTGAACAGGTCCTTCCAGGTGGCGGGGAGGGTGATCGCGGGGCCGTGGTCGTCGACGAGGACCTCCCCCGGGCCGGGTGAGGCGGCAAGCGATCCGCCCAGTGGTGCGCCACCGGTGACAAGCGTCACCGGATGCCCCAGCCGGGCAAGCCGTGCCGCCGAGGCCATGCCCGCAAGGCCAGATCCTGCGATGGTCAGCATGGGCGCTCCGTAACTATTTGGCATTGACTATTGACCCGAGCCGGGGGGAGGAGCTTAGTAGGGCCAGTGGCTGGGGGGGGCGCACGGTTCCCCGACCTTCAATGGAAACGGGGGCTTCCATGGAACGTTTTGCACGATTGACGGCCGTCGCGGCAGCGGCGGCCTTGTGCGTGGGCGGTGTGGTCTTCGCGACCAACGTAGCCCAGGCAGACGACACGGGACACAAGGTCTGGGTCTGCAAGTATGTCGGCAAACCCGGCGCCGAGGAAGTGCTCAAGGGCGGCAAGAACCCGATCCAGGTGGACATGAACGCCACCGTCGGCACCTGGTTCAAGGACGGCCAGAACAGCTCGTACGTGATCGGTGTGGTCGGGGAGGGCCCTGCACCCTCCGTCGACGACTGCCCGGCGGCCCCGAACCCGCCGACCGAGACGTCGACCCCGACGCCGAGTGAGCCTCCGGTGACGGAGACGTCGACCCCGACGCCGAGTGAGCCTCCGGGCACGGAGACCCCGCGGATCCACAAGGTGTGGGTGTGCAAGTACGTGGGCACGCCTGGGGAAGATGAGCGGCTGAAGGAAGGCAAGAACCCGATCCTTGTCGACTGGCACTCCACCGACGGTCCCATGCCGGAGGTCGGCGCCTGGTTCAACGACGCGCAGGGTCGCTCCTACGTCGTCGCGCTGGAGGACGCCGACCCCGAGCCGACGAAGCCGGTCAAGCATGACCGCGGAGTCAGGGCGGACACCGGCGCGGCAGACGACGGGGCCGTCGGCCTCATCGGGCTCGTCGGCCTGATCGCCTCCGCAGGGGCACTGGTCGTCACCCGTCGCAGGTGAGGATGACGCGACCGGTCACCTACGCGGCCTGGCTGGGGATCATCCTCAGCCTGGCCGCGCTGGGCTATCAGGCCCTCCGCCAGGGGCAGCCGTTGGAGGGTGCTCCTGGCCTGCCCCCGGCGGTGGCAAGTCCCATGCCGGTCGCGAGTCCGACGGCGACATCGGTCGCCTCTCCCACGGCCACACCGGCACCGTCCGGTGTCGCCTCCCCGACGCCTGCGCCGACAGCCTCTCCCGCGTCGACGCAGGCCAACTCGGCAACGCCGCCGAGGCCCTCGCCAGTACCCAGCCCCGTCGGCAGGGTGCTGGCGAGTGGCGTCGAATCGGTCGAACTGCCCGCGGCGGGCTACGCGTCCGAGGCGCGGATCATGGAGATCGCCGACTCAGGGGTGATCGACCCTCCTGACTTCACCCACGTCTGGTGGGTGCGCGACCGCGGTGTCCCACCTGGCCGCGGAGCGGCCGACACCGCGTACCTCGCCTGCCACACGCACTCGCGTCGCACGGCAGATGAGGTGCCATCAACAAGATCTCGCCCGAACGGATCCCCGCGGGCTCCGAGATCCACGTCACCACCGATGTCGAGCGGCTCACCTACATGGTCACCAGCGTCAAGCTGGTCGACAAGGACGAGTTCGCCAACGACCCCGAGATCTGGGGCGTGCATCCGGGGCGCCTGGTCTGGGTGACCTGCTACCTCGAGAACGGGAAGCTCAGCCAGTACAACGCCGTCGTGATCGCAGAACTTGTCCCCTGATGACGGATCGGGGTTGACGTCCTGTCGTAGGGGGCGCCTATAGTTGTCTTCATCCGAACGCCTGTTCGATTAGTTCGGGGAAGCTCTGGTCTGAACAGGCGAAAAGGATATGGGCCGCCCCGGCCCGGCGCGGATTCGACCCCTGCGCCGGTCCGGGGCTCCCGGGTCGAAATGAGCAGTTGTCGAACAACGATCCCCGGGAGGAAGCCATGCGTACCTATGAGGAACCCATCCACGTGCTCTTCGCCGAGGAGCCTCGCCAGTTCATCTGGCGCGACCGGCTCCTCCTGGTCAAGGAGATCCACGGGCACTGGAGCCGCGCGACGCCCTGGTGGGCGGGGAAGCAGGCGAGGGCCGCCCGTGGCGAGAGCGTCGACGGTGCGCAGACGGATCCGCTCGGCGAACGGGAGGTGTGGCGCGTCGAGGCGGGCAACGGCAGGCAGCGGGGGGTCTACGAACTGGCCCGCACCGTCGACGCCGAGGACTGGGTGCTGCAGGCGGTGCTCGACTGATGATCGACCTCACCCATCCCCAGCGGCTCATCGTGGAGGCCGAACTCGCCGAGCCGCCCGCCGCCCGTTTCGTCAGCGCCTACCAGGCCGCCCAGCAGATCGCCGTCGCGGTGGTCGCGGCCGCACCTCGCCGGGCCCGTGGCCGCACCGATGTCTGGCCGCTGCTCGCCGCGGCAGCGCCCGAGCTGGCCGAATGGGCCGCCTACTTCGCCGCCTACGCCCCTGCCGCCCAGATCGGCACCGTCAGCGAGCGGGTCGCGGCCGACATGGTCCGCGCGGCCGGACAGTTCCTCGCCGAGGCCGCGCGCTGGCTGCGCAGGCGCGAGCGGGCGGTGGCCGCGGAGGCGATCTGATGAGTGGTTTCGTGCATCTCCGGGTGGCCTCCGGATACTCCTTCCAGTACGGCGCCTCGCATCCGGCCGAACTGGTGGCAGAGGCCGCCGCCCATGGCATGGACGCGCTCGCCATCACCGACCGTGGTGGCCTCTACGGCGCGGTCCGGTTCGCAAAGGCCTGCCTGCAGGCAGGCATCGCGCCGATCGTCGGGGTCGACCTGGCCGTCCGGCCCGAGGGGTGGCAGTCGGTGCGCCGCCCGACCGCAGCCCGCGGAGGCCAGCTCCGCGACGAACGGCTGCCGCGCGCCGTCGTGCTCGCCACCTCCCGCGCGGGCTGGGGCACGCTGTGCTCCCTGATCACCGCCGCCCAGCTGAGCGGTGAGCGCTCCGATCCGGTGGTGAGGCTCGAGACCATCGCCCGGCACTGCGCCGGACGCGACGTGCTCGTCCTGCTCGGTGCCGACTCCGAGGTAGGCGAGCTGATCGCCGCCGGTCGCGCCGATGCCGCGGAACGGGCAGCGCTGCGCTGGCGCGAGGAACTCGGTGAGGGGCTGGTGTTCGCCGCGACCAACCACCACGTCGGCGGCCGTGGCGTCACCTCCGCGCACCAGGCCGGGGGGCTGATCCGCCTCGCCGACCGGCTCGGGGTCACCGCCGTCCTCACCAACGCGGTGCGGATGGCCCGCAGGGCCCAGGCCGCCACCGTCGACGTGCTGGACGCCGCGCGCAGGCTCGTCCCGCTCGACGTGCGCAACATCGACCGCCGCAACGCGGAGGGCTACCTCAAGCCACCCGCCGCGATGCGGGTCGCGGCAGACGAGGCGGCGCGACTGGCGGGCAGGCCGGACGGCGAAACGCTGCTCGCGGCCACCGTCGCCGTCGCGCAACGCTGTCGGCTCGACCCGATCGGCGACATCGGTCTCGGCGAGATCCGGCTGCCCGAGTTCGAGACCCTCGGCACCACCCCCGAGCAGGCGGCCTCGGTGCTGCGCGCCCGCTGTGAGTCGGGCATCGCTGAGCGCTACGCGGCCCCGGGGCGCGACGTGTTCGACCGGCTCGACGACGAACTCGCCGTGATCGGAAAGCTCGGGTTCGAGTCCTACTTCCTCACCGTCGGCGACGTGGTGGGCCTGATCCGCGAGCTAGGCATCCGCTGCGCGGCCCGCGGCTCCGGGGCGGGCAGCCTCGTCAACTACGCGCTCGGCGTCTCCGGGGTCGATCCCATCCGCTACGGCCTGATCATGGAACGCTTCCTCTCCCCGCTCAGGGTCGCGCTGCCCGACATCGACCTCGACGTCGAGTCGGCCCGCCGCACGGAGGTCTACGACAAGATCCTCGAGACCTTCGGTGGGCAGCGGGTCGCCTGCGTCGCGATGCTCGAGACGTACCGGGTGCGCCACGCTGTGCGTGACGTCGGCGCGGCGCTCAGCCTGCCGCCGGTGGAGGTCGACGCCATGGCGAAGGCGTTCCCACACATCCGCGCCCGCGACGCGCGCAACGCGTTGCGCGACCTGCCCGAGCTGCGGGCCGCCGGGCTGGGGGAGGAGCGGCTCGATCTCCTCTTCGGACTGGTCGAATCCCTCGACGGGCTGCCCCGCCACATCGCGCTGCATCCGTGCGGCGTCATCCTCAGCGACTCGTCGCTCGGCCAGCGCACCCCGCTGGAGGCCAGCTACGGCGGCTACCCGATGAGCCAGTTCGACAAGGACGACGTCGAGGACCTCGGGCTGCTCAAGCTCGACGTGCTCGGGATCCGGATGCAGTCGGCCATGGCACACGCCCTCGAGGAGATCGACCGCACCGATGCGGAGGGGCCGGCGCCCGACATCGACGCGCTGGCGCCGTTCGACGACGAGGCCGTCTACGACATGATCGCCCACCGGGCGACCCTCGGCTGCTTCCAGATCGAGTCGCCGGGCCAGCGTGAGCTGGTCGGCAAGTTCGGCCCCGAGACCTTCCATGACCTCATCGTCGACATCTCCCTCTTCCGGCCCGGCCCGGTCAAGTCCGACATGGTGACCCCGTTCCTGGAGGCGAGACAGGGGTGGATCGAGCCCGAGTACCTGCACGAGAGCCTCATCCCCGCGCTCGAACAGACCTACGGCGTGGTCGTCTTCCACGAACAGCTGATCATGATCATCTCCGCCGTTACCGGCTGCACCTTCGCCCAGGCCGACGAGGTGCGCCGCGCCCTCGGCGACCCGGAGGGCCAGCGCCAGGTCAGGCGGTGGTTCACGCAGAAGGCGACGGAAAGGAACTACCCGGAGGACCTGATCGACCAGATCTGGTTCATCCTCGAGTCCTTCGCCTCCTTCGGGTTCTGCAAGGCACACGCAGCGGCCTTCGCGCTGCCCACCTACCAGTCAGCCTGGCTGAAGCGCCACTACCCGGCGCACTTCCTCTCCGGCATCCTCACCCACGATCCAGGCATGTACCCGAAGCGGCTGCTGCTGGAGGAGGCGAGACGGATGAACATCTCGGTGCTCGGCCTCGACGTGAACCGCAGCACGGGCCAGTACCGGGCCGAACGGCTCGAGGAACTCGTCGACGAGCTGGGCGAGGAGGTGCGCCTTCCCGAGCACTTCGCCATGGGGGCGCCGACCACCACGGAGGGGCTGCCCCGGGTAGAGGGCTGGGGCATCCGCCTCGCGCTCGCCGACGTCAAGGGCATCTCCGAGGCGGAGATCGAACGCATCGTCGCGGGCCAGCCGTTCGTCTCGCTCAGCGACTTCTGGGCGAGGGCGCGGGCGAGCGAACCGGTCGTCGAGCGGCTGATCCTCGCCGGAGCCTTCGACCGGCTCTACGGCGTCGGGCGTGGCGCCCCTGTGCGCCGCCACGACCAGGTGACCCGGCGCGACCTCCTGCTCGCGCTGGCAGACCTGCACCGTGCCCGGAGGGCAGACGAGAGGGCGGCGGCGCGGGCCAAGGGGCGCAGGCGGCAGGTGCTGAGCGACGACCCGGCGGAGCTGGCCAGGGCGCAGCGGCAGCAGGCCGAGCGCAGCGCGCAGGCCGTGCAGGGCGCCCTTGACTTCGGCGAGACCGACGCCGAGGCCACCGCGGATGTGGTGGTGACGGGCCTTCCGGAGATGGACGACGAACAGCGGCTCCGGGCCGAACTCGAGATCCTCGGCCTCGACGCCAGTCAGCACATCATGGGGAGGTACCTGCCGCTGCTGCGGGCCATCGGGGCGTCCAGTTCGCGGGTG
>RRZU013617396.1_pt1 | contig 17402 bp, 15 predicted proteins | sample 2165561 | NCBI WGS metagenome assembly RRZU01 (sample SAMN10456909, study PRJNA506462) | wastewater metagenome | isolation source: wastewater sludge | place: USA: Moscow, Idaho | reverse complement strand
AACAAGGTCGTGGATGTGGCCCGGGGTATCAAACCCTCGGCGCGCGGGGAGCTTGAGATCACGAGCGTGAACCAGTGTTTCCTGCAGCGCGGCGAGCTGAAGGTGCAGACGCTTCAGCGCGGCTTCGCGTGGCTGGACACGGGCACACACGACTCTCTGGCCGAAGCCTCGATCTTCGTGGAGGTCATCGAGAAACGCCAGGGTCTCAAGATCGCCTGCCTGGAGGGCATCGCCTACCATAACGGCTGGATCACGGCCGCTAAGCTCCGGGAGTTGGCGCAGCCGATGCTCAGGAACCAGTACGGGCAGTACCTGTTGAAACTCACCGACGAAAACCGACGCTAAAGCCATGAAAGTCATCCCTACCGAAATAGAAGGAGTGGTCATCCTCGAACCCGAGGTGTTCGGGGACGCTCGGGGTTATTTCTTCGAGAGCTATTCTGAGCAGTCCTTCGGCAGGCTCGTACGCCCCGTGCGGTTCGTGCAGGACAACGAGTCGATGTCGAAGTACGGCGTTCTTCGCGGGCTTCACTTCCAGCGGGGGGCGCATGCACAGTCGAAACTGGTGCGCGTTGTCCGGGGCCGCGTGCTGGACGTCGCTGTGGACATCCGCCGGGGCTCGCCCACGTTCGGGCGGCACGTCTCCGTGGAGCTCTCGGGGGACAACAAACGGCAGTTCTTCGTGCCGCGGGGCTTCGCGCACGGCTTCTCGGTGCTGAGCGACGAGGCTGTATTCCAATACAAGTGCGACAACCTCTATGCCCCCGAATCGGAGGGCGCCATCGCGTGGGACGACCCCGCGCTGGGTATCGACTGGCACCTGGCACCGGGGGATGTCGTCCTCTCGCCCAAGGACAGTTGCCACCCGCGGCTGGAAGAGGCCGCGGAACTGTTCGACTATAATACGGACTACTATGCTTAATATCCTGATTACGGGCGCCAACGGACAGTTGGGGAGCTCGCTGCGGCAGCTTGGGAGCGTGTCGCCCAACAACTACCTGGCCACCGACGTCGCGGAGCTGGACATCACCGACGCCGGGGCGGTGCTTCAAACGGTCAAGGAACAGCGTATCGACGTGATCGTCAACTGTGCGGCCTACACGAACGTGGAGAAGGCCGAGGAGGATGAACCGACAGCCGACCTGCTCAACCACAAGGCCGCGGCATACCTCGCGGCAGCGGCCAAGGAGACGGGTGCGACGCTGATCCACGTCTCGACGGACTACGTCTTCGACGGCACGGGGCACAGGCCCTACACGGAGGATATGGCGACCTCGCCGCTGGGGGCCTACGGGCGTACGAAGCTGGCGGGCGAGGAGGCCGTGAAGGCCTCGGGGTGCCGCTACCTGATCCTGCGCACGGCATGGCTCTATTCGGAGTACGGGAACAACTTTCTGAAGACGATGCTGCGGCTGACCTCGGAGCGTGAGACGCTGCGCGTGGTCTTCGACCAGGTGGGCACTCCGACCTACGCCGGAGACCTGGCGCTTGCGATCTTCTCCCTGATCGAGGCGGGGCGCTACACGGGCAACGAGGGGGTGTACCACTTCACCGACGAGGGCGTGTGCTCGTGGTACGACTTCGCGGTGGAAATCGCCGCGGCCGCGGGCCATGACACGTGCCGTATCATCCCCTGCCACACGTCGGAATACCCCACGAAGGCCACCCGCCCGGCCTACTCGGTGCTGGACAAGACCCGCTTCAAGGAGACCTTCCAAATGGATATCCCGCACTGGAGGGAGGCCTTGATCTACTGCATGAAACGACTTCAACGACAATAGATATGGCGAAAATAACTTTTGGCTATGTCAGTAAGGCAAACCCCTTCATCGACCGGAAGGCATGGAGCGGCACAATTTTCAAGATCCGGGAGTCGATCGAACAGGCCGGATATACGGTGCGATGGATCCCCTATACCACCCCGTTTTTTTCCAAGTTTATCCTGGGACTGTACCATTTGTATGCAAAACTTACGGGAAAGAATATCGTCTACTCCCACATCCCGCTGATTGCCCGGATGGAAGCGCACAGCATCGATAAAAAACTGATTGCAGGATGCGACATGCTGTTTTTCAGCGGAGGCTCCCAGGTGCTGTCCCGGATCGAAACGGATAAACCGGTATTCTACCTCAGCGATGCCACCTTTGAACTGATGGTCGACTATTATTGGCCGAACCTCGCCGCATGCAGCGTCAGATATGGAAACTCCATCGAACAGCGGGCTTTGGATAAGGCTTCGGTAATTATTCATTCTTCTGAATGGGCGAGTAACTCGGCCCGGGATTATTACCACATTCCGGCGTCTAAACTGAATGTGATAGAGTTTGGTGCCAATATCGATGAAAATAAGATACAAACTCCTGTTAAACAGGAGTTTGCAGGGGGGGGGTATTTGCTCCGCATACTGTTTTCCGGGGTCGACTGGGAGCGGAAAGGCGGCGAGATTGCTGTAGATACGGTCATGCAGCTTAATGCCGCCGGTATCCGTGCGACGCTGTATGTCGCAGGTATTAAAGACCTGCCTCAAAAACACCGGGATAATCCGCATGTTAAAAACATCGGCTTTTTGAATAAGAATATTCCCGAACAATATCACCAGTATGTGCAACTTTGGCAGCAAGCCGATATTCTGTTGTTGCCGACACGCGCGGAATGCTCTGCCATCGTGTATTGCGAGGCTGCGGCTTACGGAATCCCCGTTTTCACGACCGATACCGGCGGAATAGCTAATTATGTCGTGAACGGCGTGAACGGATACAGGCTTCCCCTGACAGGTACGGGAGCCGATTTTGCCAACAAGATAAAGGAGTGCATATGCAAGCAGGAATTTTCCGGATTGTCTGAAAATGCAAGGAGATTATATAAAGAAAAATTGAGCTGGCCGGCCTGGTCTTCCCGGTTTGCTGAAATGGTGGAAACTTATTCCGAACGAGAAAATCAAATATAAGATACGAGATAATGGCACCAAAACGCACCATCCTGATTACGGGCGGCGCGGGCTTTATCGGCTCGCACGTAGTACGCCTGTTCGTGACGAAATACCCGGATTACCGGATCGTGAACCTGGACAAACTGACCTATGCGGGGAACCTTGCCAACCTGCGGGACATCGAGGATTCCCCGAACTACGTGTTCGAGAAGGGTGACATCTGCGACCTGGATATGCTGCGGGCGCTGTTCGGTCAGTATGATATCGACGGGGTCATCCACCTTGCGGCCGAAAGCCATGTCGACCGCTCGATCAGGGATCCGTTCACCTTCGCGCGGACGAACGTCCTGGGCACGCTCTCGCTGCTCGAGGCGGCACGGGAATACTGGGACGGCAAGTGGGAGGGCAAATTGTTCTACCACATCTCCACCGACGAGGTGTACGGGGCGCTGGAGCTGACCCGTCCCGAGGGAGATGCTGCGGGCGGGGAGAGCGGCGGCGGGCCCTTCGGCGAGGAGTTCTTCACCGAAGAGACGAAGTACGCGCCGCACAGCCCCTACTCGGCTTCGAAAGCCTCGTCCGACCACTTCGTGCGAGCTTACCACGACACGTACGGGATGCCGACGCTGGTGACCAACTGTTCGAACAACTACGGGCCCTACCAATTCCCGGAGAAGCTCATCCCGCTGTTCATCAACAATATCCGCCACCGAAGGCCGCTGCCGGTGTACGGCCGCGGGCAGAACGTGCGCGACTGGCTGTACGTGGAAGACCACGCGCGGGCCATCGACGTGATCTTCCACAGGGGCAAGGTCGCCGACACGTACAACATCGGGGGCTTCAACGAGTGGAAGAACATCGACCTGATACGGGTCATCGTACGGACGGTGGACAGGCTGCTGGGCAACCCCGAGGGGTCGTCGGAGAAGCTTATCACGTACGTCACCGACCGCGCAGGCCACGATCTGAGGTACGCCATCGACTCGCGCAAGCTCAAGCGCGAACTGGGATGGCAGCCAAGCCTGCAGTTCGAGGAAGGAATCGAAAAAACTGTCCGCTGGTACCTCCAAAACCAAAAATGGATGGACGACATAACTTCTGGCGAATACCAAGAGTACTACCAGAGCATGTATAAGGACAGGTAAATGGATTGCTAATGTATGGTAGAGTCCAGAACGGCTAAAAGTCTTAAGAATAGTGTAGTTGCCTTATTATTCTATTTTATAAATCTTGGTCTTCAATTCTTTTCCCGTAAGATTTTTTTAGAGCATCTTGGTGCAGAAGTTTTAGGACTGAATACAACTGCGACAAATCTACTCCAGTTTTTGAATCTTGCTGAGTTGGGAGTTGGGGCAGCTATCGGATATTCGCTATATAAACCGCTTGCGGAGAAAAATCGGCCACAAATCAATGAAATCGTTTCTGTCCAAGGATATTTATATTATAAGATAGGGCTGTTTGTTGGAGGTATTGCTGTCTTATTGATGTGTTTTTTTCCGTGGATATTTTCTAAAGCCGAAGTTCCTGCCTGGTATACTTACACAACTTTTATTGTCCTTCTTATAGCTGCGCTTTCCGGGTATTTTTTTAATTATAAACAGATTGTACTTACTTCAGATCAGAAGAATTATAAGTTGAATTATGTCGTCCAAGGCATAAAAAATATAAAGGTAGTTCTGCAGATTTTAGCTATAAATTACTTGTCTGATGGATATGTATGGTGGCTTGGACTTGAATTTGTGGCTGCGATTGTAACTATATTTGGAATTAATGCTGTCGTTCGAAAAGAATACCCGTGGCTGCATACCGATTATCGACAAGGAAAAAATCTCATACATAAATATTCTCACATTACACGGAAAACCAAGCAGTTGTTTTTTCACAAAATTGCAAGTTTTGTCGTATCCCAATCAAGTCCGATCGTTGTATATGCTTTTACTTCTTTAACAGTTGTTGCAATTTATGGTAACTATATGTTAATTGTTAGTGGGTGTATTGCTTTGCTAAATGCCGTATTTAATAGTATTAGTGCGGGGATCGGTAATTTGGTTGCAGAGTGTGATACGCAAAAGACAGCAAGGGTATTTTACGAGTTGTTCTCGGTTCGTTTCTTCTTAATCTCTATAATGAGTTTTGGCGTTTATATCATTGCCACTCCATTTATTGTATTGTGGGTCGGAGTTGAGTATTTGTTGCCCAATTCAATATTGTTGCTGATAACACTTATTATGTTTTTTAATGCTCTGAGGACGAGTGTCGAATCATTTCTTATTGCTCATGGGATGTTTCAGGATGTTTGGTATCCACTTTTCGAGGCGTTTCTTAATATCGGATTGTCTGTTTTACTTGGCCTTTATTACGGGTTGAATGGTATTTTATCGGGGATTCTCATAAGTTTGATAGGTACGATTACGTGGAAGCCTTATTTCTTATTCCGGATTGTACTGAAACTTTCTCTTTGGAGATATATCCTTGTTTTTATTAAACATATAAGTGCCATGTTTGTCGCAGCTTGTATTTCTATGTATTGTATTTCCTTAATGAGTTTCGACCCACAGCAATCCTTTGCTGATTTACTCTTGTATATGATAGTTGCAATCTCAGTGTTTACAGGCCTTGTTTGTTTGTTTTTATATCTGATAGCACCTGAATTTAAAATGTTTATCAACCGGATATCAAATATCAACCGAAACTTTTGTCGATGAGATTGTTGAGAAGTATATTATACAGGCTTTATGCTATTTATGATAAGGCTTGTCCTTTGCGATATTTTATTCAGAAGATCCGATTGTATTATGCGAAAAACGTAATATGTCGTTCAGGTTCCCGATTTGCCAACACCGTATTTGAGGGGGATAATCTTGTGCATAAAAGAAGTTTATTGGTTGATAGCTATTTGTCTCGGCATAGCTATATTGCCTTCGATTGCAGACTTTTTGGCGCTCGGATTGGTAAATTTTGCAGTATTGGGCCTCGTGTATATACGGGATTCAGTAATCATCCAACGGACACTTTCGTGTCAACCTTTCTTGCTTTTTATAAAGATACTCGAAAAGTATTTGGCTACTCGTATTACACTGGATTACAGCCTGGATTTGAAATGTATCGGAAAACTGCCTCGGGATATCTGGTTGATATCGGACATGATGTGTGGATCGGGGCTGATGTAAAGATTATGGATGGTGTATCTATCGGGAATGGTGCCGTGGTCGCTGCCGGAGCTGTTGTAACGAAGGATGTTCCGCCTTATGCAATAGTTGGTGGAGTCCCGGCTAAAATTATTAAATATCGGTTTACCCCGGATCAAATTGAATTTTTACAGCAATTTAAATGGTGGAATATGCCGGAAGATTGGATTCGTGAAAATTGGCAAATGTTTGAAGATATAGAAAAATTCGCGGAAAAATTTACTTGAGATGTTGAATTGCATTAAATGGATTATGCATGTTTGGGCAACGGTTTATCCCTATAGATTACATCTTAAGATATCCACTCTATTGGATATCATGTATACTTATTGGGTATCTCCTTATTTCAATGCCGTTGGAAAAAAATGTCGTATCAGACGAGGTCTGAAATTATATGGAAATGCGAAATGTATCTTTATAGAAGATGATGTCCAAATTGGTGCCCGATGTGTTTTGGAGGCATATACTGAATTCCAACCAGCGTCGCAGACATTTACGCCTCATGTTGTGATTGGCGATGGATGTAAGATTGGTACGGATAGTCATATTTCAAGTATCAACTCTGTGATTTTAGGAAAACATGTCCGTTGTGGAAGAAAAATTTTTATTACGGATAATGCCCATGGGGCATCACAGCGTGATCTGCTGGATATGCCGCCGAATATGCGTCCATTGTATTCAAAAGGCCCGGTTATTATTGAAGATAATGTCTGGATCGGAGAATATGCTGCAATTCTTCCGAACGTAACCATTGGTCAGGGAAGTATTGTTGCTGCGCATGCAGTGGTAACCAAAGACGTTCCTCCTTATAGCGTGGTGGGTGGAAATCCTGCTAAAGTTATTAAATGCTTAAATGATTGATATGATTAAACCGGAAATAATAGCATTTTATCTGCCTCAATTTCATCCTTTCCCGGAAAATGATAACTGGTGGGGGAAAGGATTTACGGAATGGACAAATGTTGGAAAGGCTCGGAAGTTATTTCCCGGGCATTATCAGCCTCGAATTCCGGCAGATTTAGGATATTACGATTTACGTCTTTCGCTTATTTACGAACAACAAGTTCAACTTGCTCGAGAGGCTGGGGTCACGGCATTTTGTTTCTATGAATACTGGTTTGGCGGGAAAAGGCTTATGGAGCGTCCATTGGTCGATATGATAGAGCGAGGCGTTCCCGATTTCCCGTTTTGTATTTGTTGGGCGAATCATACGTGGACGAATAATAACTGGAATGCAGCAGCTCAGCGTGTAGAGCGGAAGGTTCTCATCGAACAAACCTATCCTGGTATTGATGATATAGATAATCATTTTTATGCTCTTCTGCCGGCTTTTTCTGACAAAAGATATTTACGAATCGATGATCGGCTCGTTTTTGTAATTTATGATTACAAATCTATTCCGGGACACTATCCTATGTTGACCCGTTGGAATGAGCTCGCCAGGAAAAATAATTTACCGGAGTTCTATTTTATGGCTTATACGGCCGATCCTCGGGAGGTGAAACATCCCCGATATAATGTATTCGACAATGTCATTTTGAGTAATATCAATGGGGCATTTGGGCAAGGGCATAGTGTAAAAAGATTGCTGAAAGATGTTCTTATCAATCGGTTTCTGCATCTTCCTGCTCATGTGGTTTCTTACAGAAAGGCCATAAAAAAAATGCTGTGCCCAGCTTTTGAAAATGAAAAAGTTGTACCCGTTGTTGTCCCAAATTGGGATCATTCTCCAAGATTAGGAACTGGTGGTAGTATTTTTCATAACTCAACTCCGGAGTTGTTTAAACGTCACCTGACCGATATTTTACTGATTACCCGCCAAAAACGGGTAGTGCAACCAATGATTTTTATTAAATCATGGAATGAATGGGGGCAATGTAATTATATGGAACCGGATCTTCGGTTTGGGAAACAATATATTGAGGCTTGCCGACAGACAATAAATGCTTTTGATTGGACTATGGACGGTACACTATAGTATATAGCTGATGTTATTTTACGTAATATTCATTCTGTCGGTAGTCATCCTGATGGGAAATCGTCCGGTAAATAAAAACCGGAAACTTGGCTATGGGTCGTATATCGGGATTACGATAATTATACTTGTTTCCATATTGCGATTCGATGTGGGGTGGGACTATCCCGGCTATTATGAGACGGTATATCCATCATTGGATACTTATGCGATTGATCGGTTTGAACCGTTCAATAAAATAATATGCCAATTAGTTAGTTATACAAAATGGCCCCCGTTATTATTTATTATATACGGACTTATTACTTATATTTTAGTTTTTTCCACTCTAAGGAAATATACGGATAATCTTTTTCTTGCGACACTTACTTATTTGGCATTTTTTTATACGACCTCATTGGGGCCAATTCGGCAAGGGGTTGCTTTAGCAATAGTCCTTTATGCGTATAGGTATTTAGTTACTAAGGCTTATTTAAAATATATTGGTGCTGTTGTTATTGCAGGAATGTTTCATTATACGGCATTTGTTTGTATTTTGATTCCGGTCATATTTTATTTTATGACATTTCCCCGAATGATTTTAGTGTTAATTATTATTGGGGTTGGTATTCGAGTTATAATTCGTTTGTATGCAGAATATTTCGGATATACATATTATTTATTGGCGGATGTAGAATATAGCGGAGGTTCGTTGATTAGTTATGTTTATCCGCTGGTTATCATCTCTCTTTGTGTTTTATCGTGGAAAAAAAGAGACTGGTTAACACGAAAATTGTTATATGTTACCTCTTTTGGTGCAATATGGCCTTTTGTGTTAGGTGGCCATCTGGGTGGACGTATTGGGTGGTATTTTCTGATTTATTTATGTGTTTTGGTGCCCCATGTTTTAGTGCAATGTAAAACAACTTTGAGGTCTCTGTATGCGACAGCTTTAGTTGTTTATTTTCTCCTCTTTGTATATATTACAACTTTGAATCCTATAAAACAGCCGCTTACTCCGTATCAATCGATTTTGACTACAGATACCAGGCATCCCATTTTTAAACAAGAACGCTGATAAATGTTGCAATATATTGATACGCAAAAAAAAGAATTGTGTTGTGGATGTCGTGCCTGCGAGCAGATATGCCATGTTCACGCCATTATTATGAAGGAAGATGAGGAGGGATTTCTCTATCCTCATCTTAATATGAACCTTTGTACGCAGTGTGGGCTGTGTGAAAAAGTTTGTCCTATTTCAGAGCCGATCCTGGTGTCGTCCGAGATTGCGAATATGCAGGTCTATGCAGCAATGACGCGTGATGTCGAATTAAGAAAGAAAAGTTCATCCGGAGGACTGTTTTCTGAAATTGCATCTGTTATTCTCCATGCGGAGGGTGGGGTATACGGAGCCGCATTCGATCGTGAATTCAGATTGAAACATGTCGGTGTTTTTTCTGAAAAGGAGTTGGATCGATTACGCGGTTCAAAATACCTTCAAAGTGATACGGGGACGACATTTTCTCAAGTTCGGGATTTGCTACGACAAGGGAAATCAGTATATTATACGGGAACGCCCTGTCAAATTGCCGGATTAAAAAAGTTTTTAAGACGTGAGTATGAGAATTTATTCACTTCGGATCTGGCTTGTCATGGTGTCCCTTCCCAAAAAATCTTTTTTGCGTATAAGGATTATCTGGAACATAAGAATGTGGGGCGTATTTCAAGTTTTAATTTCCGGGATTTGGATGGCTGGGGGCCTGCTATAAATATACGACTTGAGCGTAGAAATAAAACTGTTGTTGTCGCTGATTCATATTATTTATTTTCACCTTATTTATATGCCTTTCTTAATGGCTATTTGAATCGGCCGGTCTGCTATTCTTGTCCCTATGCAAGGTCGGGACGTGTCGGAGATATCACATTAGCGGATTTTTGGGGTGTACGGCGTTTTTTTCCTTCTTTGGATGTGAAAAAGGGCGTTTCCTTAATTTTGGTTAATACGGAAAAGGGGCGGAAGATGCTCGAATCTATGAATAATAATTTGGATTTGATGCCGTCTTGCTTTGAGGATGCTGTATTGGAAAATTGGAATTTAGCCCATCCGACTGTCCGTCCGCCACAGCGGGATACGGTCTATGTAAATCTGGATAAGTATTCATTTGAACATCTTGCCAAAAATGAATTTCGCTGCCCGCATAAACTCCGGATTTATGCAAGACGGTTTATAGTCGCTACTTTGGATTATTTACATCTCAAAGAATTAATTTGTCAAATTGTTAGACGTTAATATCCTGTTTATGAAGGTCGGATTGATTACAATCTTGGATAATATCAATTTTGGAACAATATTGCAGGCATATGCTTTGGCAAACAAGATTGAAAGCTTCGGGCACAAAGTCTGCTTTATTAATTATTGGCGTCCGAATTCGTCCATCCGATGTCAAATCCGGGGAATTCTGAATGATAAAAAAAGAAGTTTGGTTCGACGTGTAGTATACGCTGTTTCGGCATTATTTCTCGTTCCGTTTATCAAACTGAGGTTACGGTCGTTTTTAACCGCAAGGTTCCGTTTTACAAGGAAATATCGGTCGATCGAATCTCTTCGGAAACATCCGCCTCAAGCCGATATTTATATGACGGGAAGTGATCAGGTCTGGAATAGTCGTTATAACAATGGGGTTGACCGGGCTTTTTTCCTTGATTTTACGGAGTCTCCGAAAATTTCATATGCAGCATCCATGGGAATAGATAATTTTCCACCGGATGAGGTGACTGAGGTTGTTTCTTTGTTAAAACGCTATCGTTCCATTTCCGTTCGTGAAAATCAAACTGTCCGTTATATGCTGGATTTGGGGCTTTCTTTCGTTACTCAGGATTTGGATCCAACTTTATTGTTGACAGCAGAAGATTGGAAAAAGATTATTCGATATCGAAGTAAAAGTCAGCCACAATACTTACTCGTTTATTCAGTTGAGGGTAATAATAATGATTTTATTTTTCAACAGGCTTCAATTATCGCGCGGGAAAAAGGATTGAAATTATATGCGGTTACTGCTGCAGATCCTTTTAAATTGAAAAAATACAATTGCGATAAAATTTATGCATTTGCTGGGGTTGAGCACTTTGTAACACTTTTAGCCGATGCTGCTTTTGTTGTTGCTAGTTCATTTCATGGGACAGCCTTTTCGATTAATTTTAATAAAGAATTTGTAACGGTGGCTCCTCGCCGATATAATATTCGCTTGAAAAGCCTTGCACAACAGTTAGAAGTTTCGCATCGAATCATTACTTCGCATGAGGTTAGTATATGTGATTTACAACCCTTGGATTATGAGTTTATTAATGAAAAGTTAAACATCTGCCGAATGGTTTCTGAAGATCGGTTGCGATCTTTCTTGTTTTGATATGAAAATACTGTATTTATGCACCCGTCCGGAAGCCCAAAATAATGGAGGATCGGTAGTTGCGGGACGGAACTTATGTGCTATCCGACAGATTGTGGGTGAAGAGAGTGTTGAAGTTTGTTATCTCCCTAAACCGACATGGAAGACTGTTGGGCGCTCTTTGGTTACATTGAGCAGTTATGGGCTGGATCGTGCCTATGAGGATGAGATTTTGGATGTGGCGTCTGATTATAATATTATATTTATCGAAGGTTCGTTATTGGGTGGACTTGTAAAACGGTTGAAAAAGCGTAATTGTAAAACTTTTGTTTTTGCACATAATGTAGAAACATTGTTGTATAGGCAGAGACTAAAACAGTCGTGGAGTTTGATATCTTTTTTGCGCTATTATTTTGTTTTATTTAACGAGCGACGTTCATTTCGGTATGCTGATAAAATTATTGCATTGAATAGTAGGGATGATCTTAATATACAAAAGATGTTTTATCGAAAGGCCGATCTTGTGTGTCCAATTACTTGTCCCGAACGGGATCTGGATGTAAAATATACTGGTTTCGAGCGATCGTATTGCTTATTTGTTGGGTCAAACTTTTTCCCTAATATTGAAGGTTTAAACTGGTTTCTCAAGCATGTTGCACCATATATTGACATGGATATCCGTATAGTTGGGGCGTGTTGTAAGAATCCGGCTTTCCATAATCGCATATTGCCTGATAATGTTTATTTGGAAGGATATGTAGATAACATTGCCAGGTATTATATAAATGCAGATGCTGTGATAGCTCCAATTTTCAGTGGATCCGGGATGAAAACAAAAACCATTGAAGCTATGAGTTACGGGAAAACGATTTTTGGAACGAATGAAGCTTTTGCCGGTATTGAATGTGATTATGATAAAATCGGAGGATTATGCAATACTGCGGAAGAATTTATTCGATGCTTGGCATCTTCAATTTCGCGGCATCCCAATAGCTATACATTACAATTATTTAGAACATCATATACAGATGCGGTATTTACAAGTCGATTAAAGCAGCTTATTTTTTATGCTGAAAAATAGTAAACGATTGTGTGTATTCGCACATTTTAATCCCCAATTTCGAGTTGCCGAATATGTATTTTATTATTTACAACGTCTGCATGACGATGTAAATGCGGATATAATTTTTTCTTCGACATCTGCAATACCTACTGCGGATCGTGCTCGGCTGGAGGCTTTATGTCTTTATATTGTTATTCGGAAAAACCAAGGATATGATTTCGGATCCTGGCAGGATGGATTACATGCCTTATCTCATGAGCAACTCTTAGAATATGACGAAATCATTATTGCCAATGATTCCTGTTATGGGCCTCTTGTCCCCTTTACCGAAATGTGGGAGGAAATGGATAAAAGGATATGCGATTTTTGGGGTATAACGGATTGTATTATTTATTCTCGTTATATAGAAAGTTATTTCATCGTATTTCGACGGACTGCATTTCAATCCCAAGCATTTGTTCGTTTTTGGGAAAATATTCCAGTATTAAAATATAAACATGATGTTGTGACACAATGTGAACAACGTCTAACCCGAATGTTAGTTGCCGGCGGGTTGCGGTACTCTGTCTATATTTCATATAATTATGTACAACGATTCTGGTTCGGATGTAAATATAAATGGAGGGTTGTAGTGTCTATATTTTATTCGAAAAATCGACAATTTATAAATAATAAGTTACAACCAGTTACAGCAGAAGAGACAGGGCGGAGAATGCGTATCTTATATGGTGTGAGAAAGGTGATTCGGTTGTTAGCTCCATTTCATTCTAATATACAATTGCTTATTCCTATGCGTTTAATATGCAGGGAAAAAACAGTTCCTGTTATAAAAAAAATGCTAATAAAACAAAATCCGCTATGTGTTGATTTGCATAAAGTTAAGTGTACTGTTGGGGAAAGGACGAATTATTCGGTCGATTATTTTGAATGAGAATCCCGGATGATCCCTACCGGAACGGAGATTCATTGCCAAATAGGTTTTATACAATAAACTCGGAAATATTATGATACCATTAGTTTCTGTTATAACGCCCTGCTACAATGGTGCTAATTATATTGCGGCTTGTATTGAATCTGTGCTGGCGCAAACCCTTGTGAATTGGGAAATGCTAATCGTAGATGACTGTTCAACGGACAATTCTGCTGAAATAATTCTATCATATGTAAAAAAAGACACGAGAATTCGTTTTTTTCAAACGAATAAGCCATCCGGATCTCCTGCTATACCCCGAAATATTGCTATTGATAATGCTAAAGGGCATTATTTCGCATTTTTGGATTGCGATGATTTATGGTTGCCACGAAAATTAGAAGAGCAATACTCCTATGCTGAGGCGAATAATTACTTGTTCGTGTATTCAAATTACGAGAAGATAACATCTGAAGGAATCCGTAATGAACGGGTCATTACTGTAAAATCACAGGCGAAGTATTCCGATATTCTTAAAAGTTGTGAAATTCCTTGTTTGACTGCCTTTTTACATAGAAGTTGTGTCGGCAAGTTGCGATTTGTGCCGGCTCCTAAGGAGGATTATGTGTTTTGGTTGCTTATATTGAAACAATCGATTGTTGCATATAATACTAATACTACATTGGCTTTGTATCGGGATTCTCTCGCATCAAGATCTTCGGATAAAGTTGCTATGCTGAAAAACCAGTGGAAAATTGTTCGCCATTTGGAGCGTGTTAATTTCTTTTATAGTCTTTATTGCATGGCAATATATAGCTTGAAAGGGTTGCGAAAATACATTCGGTGATTTTGACAAGCGATAGTTCCATTATGTATAATTTTGACAATTCTATATATAGGATTATATTTATTCTTTTGCGTGCAGGTTTAAATTGGACAACTATACCGCATGCAGATTGGAATGAATGTCAAAAAATTTTAAAAATCGATTGGGATGCAATATATAAGGAATGCGTCAGACATGGTGTATTGGCGATCGCTTGGGATGGATTATTGAGACTTGTTGAAGAGAATGTGATTCCGAGTAGTAAGCTTCCGGAACGTCGATTAAAAATACAGTGGGGAATTAATGTCAAACGAATTGAACAACAGTATGCAGAACAATGGGTAATTGCATCTGATATAGCTTTGCGATATCGAGGTGCTGGAATCAGGACATTGGTGCTTAAAGGGTTTGCGATTAGTCATTTGTATCCACAGCCCAATCATCGACCTTGCGGTGATTTTGATTGTTTTTTGATGGGGCAATATGAATTTGGAAATTTATTAGCAGAACGATGGGGAGCATCTGTAAAACGTGATTTTTATAAACATTCACATATCAGATACAAGGGATTAGTTGTAGAAAATCATCAGTTTTGTACGGCGATCCGGGGGAGTCGTCGAGCAAAAGATTTTGAACGTCTTTTGCAAAAATGCTTACATAACTGCAATCCTGTATACTTGGGTGATTCTGTGTTGGAAGCACCTCCGGATTTATTTAATGCTTTATTTCTAACCAAACATGCCCAGGGGCATTTTTTGACGGAAGGGATTACTTTGCGTCATCTATGTGATTGGGCTATATTACTTAAAGAACGGGGTGAGCTTATCGATTGGCCGTTGTTTCATCGAATTTGTGAAAAATACGGCATGAGACTTTTCTCAGAAACTATGACCCAGTTGTCGTTTAGTGTCTTAGGAATTAAAACGGAAAAGAATGTTTTTAATGAGGATGCTTGCCGGGCAGGGCAATTATTGTCTGATATTATAATAGGTTCCCGGTCGATCTTTAATTCCCCATCTTCGGATTGGTGGAAGCGAGGAGCAATAATTTTTAATATTTTTAAGGATCGTTGGAAATACCGCCTTTTTACAGATACAAATGTGTACATGGAAATTATAAGATATATTGTGGCATTTTGTATTGATCGACATCCACGAATATAATTTTTTCAGATAAAAAATAATTTAATATTTGTCTGGTGAAAATTTAAGAAATGTATTCGATGAAGTATTTGCTCATCTGGGTGGTATTCCTCGTCCTGTTCTATATTTTCCTGCGGTGGGTTATCCGCCGGACGCCGGTCACGGAGGACGACGGCCGGGAAGTGCGGCGTATCTCCCGCCTTCTGGAACGCCTTAATGAAAAGTGGAACCCAAATAGAAAATAATAAAGGGGCTGTCTAAAACTTGTTAGACAACCCCTTTCGATTGTCAGGTCCGACACCTGTATGCGTGTTTTGCGGCGGCTAATCCTTGCCTCGCCTCGGTCATGACGATCGTGCGAGCAGGTTTTCCTGCGACAATGCGATGATTGGAGTCTTATCTTTTGCGACGCATTCCCGGCGTTAGGCATATCGTCTAGTTTTAAGGAAAGAGCTGGAGATACTTTTTATGGTGCAATTTATTATCTTTGCAGTGCATTTCTGATAGATAAAATAGTTGGATTTTTAGATAATACGCCCTTAATGCCATAATAAGTTATGTCAATGACAATTTCCCCCCCCCTGAAATAAAGAGATCATACCCTTTTGTCGATTTGACAAAATACATTGCTGCAGTAATGGTTATTATGATTCATACGAATCCTCTGGGAGCTGCACAAGATTCATGGCTTTATACTTTCACATATACAATATTGAGGAATGCCCTTCCTTTCTTTTTTTTGTCGAGTTCTTATTTCTTTTTCAAGAAACGGAATTGGAGTAAATACATAAAAAGATTGTTCATATTGTATTTCTCTTGGTTTGTTTTGCTTTTCGTGTATGTGATTTATATAAAATTTTATAGTGCGCCAGGGCCTTGGGAGATGAAGTTATTATCCTTTTGTAAAGATTTGATATGGAATGGGGCGCTTCCTGGTGCATGGTATGTGGTTGCGAGTCTCCATTCCGTTGTGTTGTTATATTTTTTGTCTTTGAAATTGAAATTCAATAACACGGCCTTGATCGTTGTCGGTGTGTGTTTGTATTGTGTCAGTTTATTGAATTCTACATATTATGGTTTTGCGGCAGACAATGAATGCCTCATGGTTATGAACCAAGTTTTAAGCATTGTTATGCCATCACCTGCCCATTCGTTCTTTTCTGCCTTTATTTTCTTTGTTATCGGTAAAATCATTGCCGAAAATCAGCATCGAGCGAAACTTCGTTATTATGTTATTGGTTTGATCGGTTTCGGAATATTGGAGTTTGTGGAAACGGGACTTCTATATCATTTTAATTTGATAAAAGAAAATGATTATTATTTTATGCTCATTCCGTTTGCATATTGCTTTTTCCAACTTTGTTTAATTGCCAAAGTCAATATAGATTCCAAACGTACATCTTATATGAGAAAATGTTCTATAATATGTTACTTTTCTCAGTTCCCGATTATTTTTATGTGCGGCGTTCTTACCAAATACCTGCCGTTTGGGATTGATTTTGCCAATTTTGTAATTACTATCGTCGCGGCTAATATTCTGAGCTATATGATTATAAGATATTCAGATTGTTATGCTGTTTTGAAAAACTTGTATTGACCGGGAGTATATTGTTTGTGAGGTAAATGTTAGTTTCTGCGCCTGTACTTTTGAAATGTTTTTGATGAGGGCTTTTCATTGAAGAAATAACCCTTCTGCCGCCGTTTCTCCTCCTGCGAACGGGCAACGTAGACTTTTTCATGTGTATAGGGGTTCTCCCCGGTGTAGAACATCACCGACGAGAGGGTCATCGGCGTCGGGGTGAGATCCTGTACCTGTTCGAGGTTGAAATGGAGCTTGCCGAGTACTTTCGCCGACAGCGAGCGCATGTCACGTTCGGTGCAGCCCGGGTGTGACGAGATAAAGTAAGGGATCAGTTGGTAGGGCAGCCCCTCGCGGCGGCAGATATGCTGGAAATCGGCGTTCAGTTGCTCGAAAAGTGCGAACGGAGGCTTGCGCATCAGTTT
>RRZU012778140.1_pt1 | contig 17403 bp, 15 predicted proteins | sample 2165561 | NCBI WGS metagenome assembly RRZU01 (sample SAMN10456909, study PRJNA506462) | wastewater metagenome | isolation source: wastewater sludge | place: USA: Moscow, Idaho | reverse complement strand
TCAGAGTGGACCGTGGGCGCGCAGCCAAGGCGTGCGCGGGCTACATGCGCTCCCACTCTGCTACCGGCCCGTGGTGCAGGGTGAACAGGGGGTGCAGCTGGGGCGTATCTACATTGCGCCATTGCTGGTGCAATTGGGGGCTGCGCGCGTGCAGTTTGCGCATCAGGTGTACCCATTCGTATTGCACCTGCCCAGAGCTCACGGCCAGCCGTACCGGCGCTGTAGCCGGGTGGATTTTGCCGGCGTTGAAACGGTAGCCGCGCCGGGTGGCTTCGGCGTACACGGTTTGCAGATAGTGGGAGATGGCAGCCAGTGGCGCGGCGTGCTGTTGGAACCGATCCAGCTGCGGGTGGTTGCGGTAGCCGCGGGTTTCGCCGCGCAAAACGGCCTGGGCCAGCAAAGCCTCGCGCCACAGGGCGACCAGCCCTTGCGGGTCGAGATACTGGGGGTGGATGGACCACAGCCGCATGGGTTTTTGCTGGGGGATGATGGTGGGAGGGTTGATCGCCGCCGCAGTGCTGGTCTTGGGGCTGCTTATGCCTCGCCCAGCGCGATGGGTTCAAACGACAGCCCCAGCAGCCTGGCGACTTGGGCGGCTTGCGCTTGCGCCTCGTGGGCGGTGGCGGCGGTGATGGTGATGTGGCCCATTTTGCGGCCGGGTTTGACGCCCTGTTTGCCGTACAGGTGCAGGTGCACGTCGGGCAGGGCCAGCACCTGCTGCCAGGGCGGGGTGCGCGGTTGGCCTGCGGCATCAAGCCAGACATCGCCCAGCAGGTTGAGCAAAACGGCCGCGCTGTGGTGGCGCGGCGCAACCAGCGGCAGACCCATGGTGGTGCGCACTTGCAGATCGAACTGGCTGTGGGTGCAGGCATCGACGGTGTAGTGGCCGCTGTTGTGCGGGCGCGGCGCCATTTCGTTCACGACCCAGCTGCCGTCTTGCAAGATGAAGTATTCCACGCACAGCACGCCCACGTAGTTCAGCCCGTCGGCGATGCGGGCGGTGGCCTGCACCAGTTGTTCGGCCAAGTGGCCGGGCACGGCGCCCGCAAACGCGTAGGTGGTGGCAAGAACGCCGCCGTGGTGCACATTGCGCTGCGGCTCGAAGTGCACCACGCTGCCGTCTGCGCTGCGTGCCACGATGACGGAGCATTCCAGCGCCAGCGCCAGTTTCTTTTCGATCACGCAGGGCACGCCGCCCAGTTGCAGCCAGGCATCGTGCGCCTGCTGGGCATCGGCCACCGTGGCCTGGCCTTTGCCGTCGTAGCCCATGCGGGCGGTTTTGACGATGGCGGGAAACAGCTCGGGCGGCAGCGCCAGGGCGTCGGCCGCGTGGTGCAGCGCGCGGTAGGGCGCGCAGGGCACCTGGCAGTGGTCGAAATGCTGTTTTTCGTGCAGGCGGTTTTGCGCCTTGGCAACGGCTGGCGCGGGCGGCGACACGGGTTTGTGCTGCGCCAGATAGTCCAGCGCGGCGGCGGGCACGTTTTCAAATTCGGTGGTGATGCCGTCGCAGGCGCGCAGCAGTTGCTGCCAGCCATCGGCATCGTCGTAAGCGGCCACGATGTGGCGCTGCGCGGCCTGGCCGGCGGGGCAGTGGGTGTCGGGGTCGAGCACCACGGTGCCATAGCCCATGCGCTGCGCGGCATGTACCAGCATGCGCCCCAGTTGCCCGCCGCCCAGCACGCCCAGCGTGGCCGGCGGCAACAGGACAGAAGATGCAGGGGGGCGGGTGCTGGCATGCATGGCAAGAGCCTTTCAGGAAAGGGGCGTCACGGTCAATGAGGGGGCAGGGTCATTTGGCGCGCGGCCTCGGTCTGGCGGGCGCGAAAGTCTTGCAGCTTCTGGCGCAGCGCCGCATCGTGGTTGGCCAGCAGGGCCGCGGCAAACAGGGCGGCATTGGCCGCACCGGCCGCGCCAATGGCAAAGGTGGCCACGGGCACACCCTTGGGCATTTGCACAATGCTGTGCAAGGAATCAACGCCTTGCAGGTGGCGGCTGGCCACGGGCACGCCCAGCACGGGCACGGTGGTTTTGGCGGCCACCATGCCGGGCAGGTGGGCTGCGCCGCCCGCGCCCGCGATGATGGCGTGCAGGCCGCGGCTGGCGGCGCTTTCGGCATAGGCAAACATGTCATCGGGCATGCGGTGCGCCGAGACGACGCGGTACTCGTGCGCAATGCCGAACTCTTCAAGAATGTGTACGGCGTGCTGCATGGTGTCCCAGTCGGAGCTGGAACCCATGATGACGCCAACCAGCGGTGCTTGCTGCATGGTGAAATGTCGATTCGGGAAAAAACGAACCCATCCCCGCCAAGGGATGGCGCACAGTCTGCAAGGGTGGCCGCTTTGCCGTAATTGCTACTGCTACGATTTGCCGCACAATGCAGGCTTGGCATTGTATGCTGCGTGCGTGTGCAGCATACCCACAATCTTATCTACAGGAATCCTGTCATGATCGACGTTACCCTCGCCACTTACGAGCAGGACATTATCGAAGCCTCGATGGCCACGCCCGTGCTGGTGGATTTTTGGTCGCCCAACAGCAGCGCCAGCAAAATGCTGGAGCCAGTGCTGGAAAAGCTGGATGCGGAATATGCCGGTCGCTTCATCCTCGCCAAAATCAATATCGACGAGTCGCCCCAACTGGCCATGATGTTTGGCGTGCGCAACGCGCCGACCTGCATTTTGGTCAAGCAGGGGCAGGCGGTGGACGGCTTTACCGGCGCCCAGCCCGAAGGTCAGGTACGCGCCTTGCTTGAGCGCCATCTGGGCGCCGCGCCTGCTGCGCCAGCAGAAGCCGAAGCGGCGGGCGAGGATGAAGACGACGCAGCCCTGGTGCAGCGCCTGCACCGCATCGTCGATGCCGAGCCGGAAAACGACAATGCGCGCTTTGATTATGTGCGCCTGCTGCTGCAACTGCGCCGCTACGAAGAAGCCCAGACGGCTTTTGCGCCGGCCAAGGCCAAAACAAGCTTGGTGCGGGTGTTTGACAGCTTGCAACGCTGGATGGATGCCATCGACGCCGAACGCCAGCAGCCTGCCGACCTGGCCGCGCTGGATGCCGCCATTGCCGCCAACAAGCGCGACTTTGCCGCGCGCTACGCCCGCGCGCTGGCGCTGATGGGGCAAGAGCGATTCACCGAAGCGATGGACGAGCTGCTCGAAATCCTCATGCGCGACAAAAGCTGGAACGAAGATGCCGCCCGCAAAACCTACATCGCCGTGCTCGACATCATGGAGCCGACCAAGGTACCGGTGGCCGAAGGGCAGATTCCACCAGAAGACCCCACCGTTGCCAGCTACCGCCGCCGCCTCAGCAGCGTGGTACTGAGCTGAATGCTGCTTTGGCGCGCGCTGTGTGCTTGGATGAGATAGCCAGACAGCTCCAGAAAGATAGTTAGTGATTACTTGCGTTTATCCCTTTAAATACCGATCTTATTCTGTTTACTGGCAGAGAATGAATGGTGTTCTGCCTGTCGAGGATGGGCAGATGGCGCTGGGCGCTGGGCGCGCGCTTTGTCGCTGAAGGATTGACGGATGGCCGCCAGACTGTATTGCCCTTTGCCCTTGCAAACCGGTGCCGAACTGAACCTGCCGGCCCAGGCGGCGCGGCATGTGCAGGTTTTGCGCCTGCAACCGGGCGACGCGGTCGAGTTGTTTCACGGCGGGCTGTTGCTTGATAATGAAGTAACTGCCAACTTAAATTCTGATGCGGGCGAGCCGCCGGCCTATGCCACCGGCTGGTTCGAGGCCGTCATCACCCGCATGGGGCGATCCGACGTGGCTGTGCGCGTTGGCGACTGGCATGCGCCGCACATTCCGCCGCAGCCAGCGGTACACATTGCTTGCGGCGTGCCCGCCAACGAGCGCATGGATTGGCTGGTGGAAAAAGCCGCCGAACTGGGCGCGGGCAGCATCCAGCCACTGCTGACGCGGCGCAGTGTGCTGCGCCTGAGTGGCGAGCGGGCGCTCAAGCGGGTGGCGCACTGGCAGGCCATTGCGGTCTCGGCGTGCGAGCAATCGGGCCGCACCGCCGTGCCTTGGGTGCGCCCCTTGTTGTCCTTGGATGCCTTTCTGCAACAAGGCATAGCCTCTCGCTCAGCGCTCGCATCAGACAGAGCGGTGGGCGCAGCACACGAGCCAGCTGCAGCGCGCTGGGTATTGTCCTTGCAGGCCGATGCGCAGCCTTTGCGACAGGCGCTGCAAGCCGCGCAGGCCATGCAGTCGATCTGGCTGCTGTCTGGCCCCGAAGGCGGGCTGGATGATGCCGAAGAAGCCTTGGCGATGCAGCAGGGCTGGACGCCGGTATCGTTGGGCGCGTGCACTCTGCGCGCCGAAACAGCGCCCGTGGCCGCGCTGGCGGCCTGGAGCATTTGCCGCGAGCCTATAGAGAGCCAAGGTCGATAAAAACAGCAAAAAGGAGCAACAGAGGGTGGTATCCAAAGGGTGGGGGCAAGCGCCCGGCCATCCCCTGCTGTAGGCTGTCTGCAACAAAACAAGCCATAAAACCGATGCCGATACCGGGGCAAGATGCTGATTTATTTGGCAATCTGGTCGCTTGCGCGGTATACTGCAAAGCTTTTCGGCGCGACCGAGGGTTTTGCGTGGCCGCGCGGAAAAGAAAAATCACGTTTGTTCAATCCGTAATTCATTCACGTTTAGGGAATTACATACACGTTAAAAAGGAGGCCTGAGTGCCAACTATCAGCCAGCTCGTGCGCCAAGGGCGCACGGTCGAGACCATCAAATCCAAAAGCCCTGCGATGGAAAATTGCCCGCAGCGCCGTGGCGTGTGCACCCGTGTGTACACCACCACTCCCAAAAAGCCTAACTCCGCGATGCGTAAGGTTGCCAAAGTGCGTTTGACCAACGGCTTTGAAGTGATCTCCTACATCGGCGGTGAAGGCCACAACCTGCAAGAGCACGGCGTGGTGCTGGTGCGTGGCGGTCGTGTCAAAGACTTGCCCGGCGTGCGTTACCACATCGTGCGCGGTTCGCTGGACCTGCAAGGCGTGAAAGACCGCAAACAGGCACGTTCCAAATACGGTGCCAAGCGTCCGAAGAAAGCGTAATCGTTTCGTTCAGACATATCGGTGCTTTGCTGGTCGGGCAGACCGGTCAAAGCGTAGTGACCCGTCAAGCACAAAACATTTTCATATCTGTGTGGGTCGAGTAAGTGGGTGTCCTGATTGGCACTCGCGGCGTTTGCAATAGCGCCAACTGAAGCAAAGAGGTTTAAAAATGCCACGTCGTCGTGAAGTCCCTAAACGTGAAATCCTGCCGGATCCCAAGTTCGGCAGCGTTGAGCTGTCCAAATTCATGAATGTAATCATGGAAGGCGGCAAAAAAGCAATTGCCGAGCGCATCATCTATGGCGCGCTCGAACAAATGGAAAAGAAAGCCGGTAAAGACGCGCTGGAGCTGTTCAATACCGCCATCAACAACGTCAAGCCGATGGTCGAGGTCAAATCCCGCCGCGTCGGTGGCGCCAACTACCAGGTGCCTGTGGAAGTGCGTCCTGTGCGTCGTCTGGCCTTGTCCATGCGCTGGATCAAGGAAGCTGCTCGCAAGCGCGGTGAAAAATCCATGGCGTCCCGCTTGGCCAATGAGCTGCTGGAAGCCACCGAAGGCCGTGGCGGCGCGATGAAAAAGCGCGACGAAGTCCATCGCATGGCAGAAGCCAACCGCGCCTTCAGCCACTTCCGTTTCTAATCAACGGATGCGCAGCTTTCGGCCCATGTGTCTGCAAGCTGCGCGCGCTGTACTTTCAAGCAGTAACGGCTCTCTTCTTTATTTTTTAGGAATTTGATCATGGCTCGCAAAACACCCATCGAGCGCTATCGCAATATCGGTATTTCCGCGCACATCGACGCGGGTAAAACCACGACCACCGAGCGTATCCTGTTCTACACCGGCATCAACCACAAGCTGGGCGAGGTGCATGACGGCGCCGCCACCACCGACTGGATGGAGCAGGAGCAGGAGCGCGGCATCACAATCACATCGTCTGCCGTCACCTGCTTCTGGAAAGGCATGGACCTGTCTTACCCCGAGCACCGCTTCAACATCATCGACACCCCCGGCCACGTGGACTTCACCATTGAGGTGGAGCGTTCCATGCGCGTGCTGGACGGTGCCTGCATGGTGTACTGTGCCGTGGGTGGCGTGCAGCCCCAGTCCGAAACCGTTTGGCGCCAGGCCAACAAGCACAAAGTGCCCCGTCTGGCCTTCGTGAACAAAATGGACCGTACCGGCGCCAACTTTTTCAAAGTGGTGGATCAAATCAAAACCCGCTTGCAGGGTAATCCCGTGCCCGTGGTGGTGCCAATCGGCGCCGAAGACAACTTCAAGGGTGTGGTTGATCTGATCAAAATGAAAGCCATCATTTGGGACGATGCGTCTCAAGGCATGCAGTTCGAGTATCAGGATGTTCCTGCCGAGCTGCAAGACGTCGCCAAGGAGTGGCGCGAAAAAATGGTGGAAGCTGCGGCCGAAGCCAACGAAGAGCTGATGAACAAATACCTGGAAGAAGGCTCTTTGTCGGAAGAAGAGATCAAGAAAGGTTTGCGCATCCGTACTATCGCGACGGAAATCCAGCCCATGATGTGCGGAACCGCCTTCAAAAACAAAGGCGTGCAACGCATGCTGGACGCCGTCATCGACTTCCTGCCGTCACCCGCCGACATTCCGCCTGTTGCCGGCCATGACCTGGACGACAAAGAAACCAGCCGCAAGGCCGATGACAGCGAGAAATTCTCGGCATTGGCGTTCAAACTGATGACCGACCCCTTCGTGGGCCAGCTGACCTTCGTGCGCGTGTACTCCGGCGTACTGAAAAAAGGCGACACGGTTCTGAACTCGGTCAAAGGCAAAAAAGAGCGTATCGGCCGTATCGTGCAGATGATGGCCAACGAGCGTAACGAGATCGATGAAATTATCGCGGGCGACATCGCCGCGTGTGTGGGCTTGAAAGAAGTCACCACCGGTGAAACCCTGTGCGACCCCAGCGCGCCTGTGGTTCTGGAGCGCATGTCCTTCCCCGAGCCTGTGATCGCGCAGGCGGTTGAGCCCAAAACCAAGGCCGATCAGGAAAAAATGGGTATCGCGTTGCAACGTCTGGCGTCTGAAGATCCGTCCTTCCGCGTCAAAACCGACGAAGAATCCGGCCAGACCATCATCGCGGGTATGGGCGAGTTGCACCTCGAGATCATCGTGGATCGCATGAAGCGCGAATTCAACGTGGAAGCCAACGTGGGCAAACCCCAGGTGGCCTACCGCGAAACCATCCGCAAAACCATCGAAGACAGCGAAGGCAAGTTCGTGCGCCAGTCCGGTGGTAAGGGCCAGTATGGTCACGTGGTGTTCAAGATCGAACCCAACGAAGCGGGCAAAGGGTTTGAATTTGTTGACGCCATCAAAGGCGGCGTTGTGCCACGCGAATACATTCCTGCCGTGCAAAAAGGCGTGGAAGAAGCTCTCAACAGCGGCGTGCTGGCGGGCTACCCTGTGGTGGACGTGAAAGTGACCCTGCACTTCGGTTCCTACCACGATGTGGACTCGTCCGAGCAGGCGTTCAAGATGGCGGCGATTTTCGGCTTCAAGGAAGGCTGTAAAAAAGCCAACCCGGTCATCCTCGAGCCGATGATGGCCGTGGAAGTGGAAACACCCGAAGAGTACGCCGGTACCGTGATGGGCGACCTGTCGTCCAAACGCGGCCAGCTGCAAGGCATGGGAGACATGATTGGTGGCGGCAAAACCATCAAGGCCGAAGTGCCTCTGTCCGAAATGTTCGGCTACGCGACTGCCCTGCGTTCCATGACGCAAGGCCGCGCCAGCTACACCATGGAGTTCAAGCAATACGCCGAAGCGCCCAGAAACGTGGCTGATGCCATCATCGCTGCGCGCGCCAAGTAAGTTGCCAGGCAGCTGGCGCTGCACAAGGGTAGGCAAGGCCGCTAAACGGCCGCTGCCAACCCGTGTCAACACCTGCTGCCACGCTCATTTTTCGAAAGTCTGTGGTGCTGCACCCTCTATTGCCCGTGATGGAGGACACAGTGACAGCATGCAGACGTTAAACCCATCCACGGGCACAGCTCATTTTTGAAAAGGAAGCCATCATGGCCAAGGAAAAATTTGAACGGACCAAGCCGCACGTCAACGTAGGCACGATTGGTCACGTAGACCACGGTAAAACCACGCTGACAGCGGCGATTGCGACAGTACTGTCCAAGAAATTTGGCGGCGAAGCCAAGGGCTACGACCAGATCGACAACGCGCCTGAAGAAAAAGCCCGCGGCATCACCATCAACACCTCGCACGTTGAATACGAAACCGCCAGCCGCCACTACGCCCACGTAGACTGCCCCGGCCACGCCGACTATGTGAAAAACATGATCACCGGTGCGGCTCAAATGGACGGCGCCATCCTGGTCTGCTCCGCAGCCGACGGCCCCATGCCCCAAACCCGCGAGCACATCCTGCTGGCGCGTCAGGTAGGCGTACCCTACATCATCGTCTTCCTGAACAAATGCGACATGGTTGATGATGCCGAACTGCTCGAACTCGTGGAAATGGAAGTGCGCGAACTGCTCTCCAAATACGACTTCCCCGGCGACGACACCCCCATCATCAAAGGCTCCGCCAAACTGGCGCTGGAAGGCGACACCAGCGAAATCGGTGAAGCTGCCATCATGAAGCTGGCTGAAGCCCTCGACAGCTACATCCCCACCCCTGAGCGTGCCGTGGACGGCGCCTTCCTCATGCCTGTGGAAGACGTCTTCTCCATCTCTGGCCGTGGTACCGTCGTAACCGGTCGTGTAGAGCGTGGCATCATCAAAGTCGGCGAAGAAATCGAAATCGTCGGTATCAAGCCCACCGTCAAAACCACCTGCACCGGCGTGGAAATGTTCCGCAAACTGCTGGATCAAGGCCAGGCTGGCGACAACGTCGGTATCCTGCTGCGCGGCACCAAACGTGAAGAAGTTGAACGTGGTCAAGTACTGGCCAAACCCGGCTCCATCACACCGCACACCCACTTCACTGCCGAAGTGTACGTGCTGAGCAAAGACGAAGGCGGCCGTCACACCCCCTTCTTCAACAACTACCGTCCGCAGTTCTACTTCCGTACGACGGACGTAACCGGCTCCATCGAACTGCCGAAAGACAAAGAGATGGTTATGCCTGGTGACAACGTCAGCATCACCGTGAAGCTGATTGCGCCGATTGCGATGGAAGAAGGCTTGCGTTTTGCGATCCGTGAAGGTGGTCGTACCGTCGGCGCCGGCGTCGTCGCAAAAATCATGGAGTAATTCGTCTAGGGGTATAGCTCAATTGGCAGAGCGTCGGTCTCCAAAACCGAAGGTTGTAGGTTCGATTCCTACTGCCCCTGCCAGAACTGGCAAGCTCTGAAAAGAGTTGATTCATGCAAAGCAAGCCTGCGCCTATGTAGGCTTGCTTTTATTCGCTATAGAGTTATAATACTCAACTTTTGCTTTTCGTCTTAGCGTTCTTCGGGCGCGCGTACGGATTTGGAGCAGCCTTTTTATGGCTACATCTCAAATTGAAACAGTAAGTAGTGGTGCCGATAAGGCCAAGATTGGTGCGGCGCTGCTGTTGGCGCTGGCGGGCTTTGTGGCGTACTTCCTTTTGTCGTCGCAGGCCGGTTATATCCGCTGGGCGGCGTTGTTGGCGGGGTTGCTGGCGGGTGCGGCGTTGTTCATGTTTTCGGCTGCGGGCAAAGGTTTCTGGGCTTTTGTGCAGGATTCCGAGCGTGAATTGCGCAAGGTGGTGTGGCCGACTCGCAAGGAAACATGGCAAATCTCTTTGTTCGTGTGCGCCTTTGCCGTGTTGATGTCTCTTTTCCTCTGGTTGGTGGATAAGGGGTTGGAGTGGGTGTTGTATAGCTTGATTCTGGGTTGGAGGTAATTGCGTGACGGAAATGCAGACACAGGCGACGGTGCTGGCGCCGGCGGCCAATCCGGATTTTCGCTGGTATGTGGTGCAGGCCTATTCCGGTATGGAGCGAGCGGCTGAGCGCAATATCCAGGAGCGTGTGGCGCGTGCCGGTATGGAGCACAAATTTGGCCGTATTCTGGTTCCCACCGAAGAAGTGGTGGAAATCAAAAACGGCCAAAAGAAAACGACTGAGCGCAAATTCTTTCCTGGCTATGTGCTGGTTGAAATGGTCATGGATGACGACACTTGGCATTTGGTCAAGCAAACCAGTAAAGTGACCGGGTTTGTGGGTGGTGCACGCAATCGCCCGGTACCAATTTCGCAGGCTGAAGTCGAGAAAATTGTCAGTCAGATGCAGGAAGGTAGCGAGAAGCCGCGCCATAAAGTCGAATTTGAAGTGGGTGAAATGATTCGGGTCAAGGAAGGCCCTTTTGCCGATTTCAACGGCAGCATCGAAGAGGTGAATTACGAAAAAAGCAAGCTGCGCGTTTCTGTCACGATCTTTGGTCGGGCAACGCCGGTAGAGTTGGAATTTTCGCAGGTAGAAAAAGCCTGAAAGTTTGTTGCATTGCATGTGTGCCAGCCCGGCATGCAGTGCTTTTTGCGAGGGCGGCATAACCCCGGGGAGCTTGGCTGTGAGGCTGGGCGTTATTACCCGCAAGGAGAAAAAGTATGGCGAAGAAAATCGTCGGCTTCATCAAGCTGCAAGTGCCAGCTGGTAAGGCCAATCCATCGCCGCCGATTGGTCCTGCACTGGGTCAGCGCGGCTTGAACATCATGGAATTCTGCAAGGCGTTCAATGCCCAGACTCAGGGTGTTGAGCCCGGTCTGCCGCTGCCGGTGGTGATTACGGCGTTTGCGGACAAGAGCTTTACCTTCATCATCAAGACCCCCCCTGCGGCCGTGCTGATCAAGAAGGCTCTCAAGCTGGACAAGGGATCGGCCAAGCCTAACACCGACAAGGTGGGCAAGATTACCCGCGCTCAACTGGAAGAAATTGCCAAAACCAAGTTGAAGGACATGACGGCTGCCGATTTGGATGCAGCAGTGCGTACCATTGCCGGTTCTGCCCGTTCGATGGGCGTCAATGTGGAGGGCGTGTAAGATGGCCAAACTGACAAAGAAGCAGAAAAGCTTGCAGGGCAAGGTGGATTCAAACCGTCTGTATTCTGCTGCCGAGGCGCTGGATTTGGTGAAGGCGTGTGCCACCGCCAAGTTTGATGAGTCCATCGACGTGGCTGTACAGCTGGGTATTGATGCCAAGAAATCTGACCAAGTGGTGCGCGGCGCCGTGGTCATGCCCAACGGCATTGGCAAGACCAAGCGCGTAGCCGTTTTTGCGCAAGGCGCCTTGGCTGAAGAGGCCAAAGCGGCTGGTGCCGATGTGGTGGGTATGGATGATCTGGCTGCCCAAGTCAAAGCGGGCGATATGCCGTTTGACGTGGTGATTGCTGCGCCTGACGCAATGCGCGTCGTGGGCACGCTGGGTCAGATCCTGGGTCCGCGTGGCCTGATGCCCAACCCGAAGGTTGGCACGGTAACGCCTGATGTGGCTACGGCTGTGAAAAACGCCAAGGCTGGTCAGGTGCAGTTCCGCGTGGACAAGGCCGGTATTGTGCATGGCACGATTGGCCGTCGCTCGTTTGATACCGACAAGCTGCAGGGCAACCTGGCGGCTTTGATCGAAGCCTTGAACAAGGCCAAGCCGGTCAGCAGCAAAGGCGTGTATCTGCGCAAGGTGGCTGTATCTTCTACCATGGGTGTGGGCGTACGCGTTGATACCCAGTCGATCGCTGCCGCTTAAGGGCTGTTGATCGCAAGAATGTGCGAGGGCTGCAAGCCCTTGCATGCGGTGGGCCGTTGCAGCTGATGCTGTAGCGGGTCATCAAAGACCGTTGGTGCGCTGCGCGATTCGATTGATTGGATTATTCGATGAAGGCAGATGCTTAATTGTTCTAGCCAACGCAGATGGCGATCCCGCTGACTCAAGGACACGCAAAAAACATGGTTTCGGCCATGGGCAGTCCCGAAAGAAAGTTGGTCGCTGCAAACCAAGGGCGTGCACTCGCAAATCGGGTGCACATTTGAAGGAGAGTAGATCTTGAGTCTCAATCGCAGTGAGAAAGAAGCGGTCATCCAAGAAGTGACCGACCTCGCCGCTAAAGCTCAAACGCTCGTGATGGCGGAATACCGTGGCATTACGGTTGCCGACATGACCGAACTGCGCAGCAAGGCGCGTAGCAATGGCGTGGCCCTGAGCGTGTTGAAAAACACGCTGGTACGTCGTGCCGTAGCCGGCAGCAGTTTCGAGTCTGTGGTTGACCAGATGACCGGTCCGCTGATCTATGGCTTTTCCGAAGACGCAGTCGCTGCCGCCAAAGTGGTGGCTGACTTTGCCAAAACCAATGACAAACTGGTCATTCGTGGTGGCGTGTACGACGGTAAAGCACTGGATGCGAACGGCGTGAAGCAATTGGCCAGCATTCCTTCCAAGGAAGTGTTGCTGTCGCAGTTGTGTGGCTTGCTCATGTCGCCCATTGCTCGTACGGCAGTGGTGCTGGGCGCTCTGGCGAAGAAAAAAGAAGAGGCGGCTGCCTGAGAGGCAGGTCGCATTCAATTACCAACTTGTTTTTAGGAACTGAAAAATGGCATTCGATAAAGACGCATTCCTGACCGCGCTGGACAGCATGTCGGTCATGGAGCTGAATGAACTGGTTAAGGCAATCGAAGAAAAATTTGGTGTAAGCGCTGCAGCCATGGCTGCTCCTGCTGCTGGTGGCGCTGCTGCTGGCGGTGGCGCTGCTGCTGAAGAGAAAACTGACTTCGATCTGGTGCTGGCTGACGCTGGCGCACAGAAAGTGGGCGTGATCAAGGTTGTGCGTGAAATCACCGGCCTGGGCTTGAAAGAAGCCAAAGACTTGGTGGATGGCGCTCCCAAAACGCTCAAGGAAGGCATGCCTAAAGCTGATGCTGAAGCGGCCAAGAAAAAACTGGAAGAGGCCGGCGCCAAAGCCGAACTCAAGTAAATCGGACAGGAGCGCTGTGCGACGCGATTTCAGTGTGATGGTTTTGCCAAGCATACCGAGTCTGCAGCAGCGTTGCGCTCCATTTCCCGGTTTACTTTCGGGCTGGTTTTTGTGACCAGCCTTTTGCGCTTTTCAGAGCGCACCTTCAAGTGCAGCCATGGCTGTGCTTGAAAGTGTCTTCTGATCCCGATGGCGGAAGACCCTTGGTTCGGGCCGCGTGCAATGCGCGGTTGTCTGCCAACGGCTGGTAGGGGCCAGCCACCAAGCTGACCGGGTTCGCGCACCCGGTTGCCCATTCGAGGAAAGACTAGACCGCGTACGTCTTCACCTGGAGCATTCATGTCCTATACATTCACCGAACGCAAACGCATTCGCAAGAGTTTTGGCCGCCGTGACAGCGTGCTGGAGATTCCCTACCTGCTGCAAATGCAGAGAGATGCATACACTGCTTTTTTGCAGGCAGACATAGCGCCCAAAAAACGCAAGCCAGAGGGTTTGCAGGCGGCGTTTGAAGCCGCTTTCCCCATCGTCTCGCACAACGGTTTTGTCGAGATGAAGTTTCTCGAATACACATTGGCCAAGCCGGCTTTTGATGTGCGCGAGTGCCAGACCCGTGGCTTGTCGTATGGCTCGGCCGTGCGTGCCCGTGTGCAACTCATCATCTACGACCGCGATGCATCCACGGCACAGTCCAAAGTGGTGAAAGAGGTCAAGGAGCAGGAAGTCTATATGGGCGAAGTGCCGCTCATGACCGACAAGGGCTCTTTCATCATCAACGGTACCGAGCGCGTGATCGTGAGCCAGTTGCACCGTTCGCCTGGCGTGTTCTTCGAGCACGACAAGGGCAAGACGCATTCCAGCGGCAAGCTGCTGTTCAGCGCGCGCATCATTCCTTACCGTGGCTCCTGGCTGGACTTCGAATTCGACCCGAAAGACATTCTGTATTTCCGGGTGGACCGCCGCCGCAAAATGCCCGTCACCATTCTGCTCAAGGCCATTGGCTTGACGCCCGAGCAGATTCTGGCTACTTTCTTCGTGAACGACCAATTCCGCCTGCAAGACAGCGGTGCGCAGCTGGAATTTGTGCCCGAGCGTTTGAAGGGCGAAGTGGCGCGCTTCGACATCACCGACAAGCAGGGCAATGTGATTGTCGCCAAAGACAAGCGCATCACCGCCAAGCATATTCGCGATCTGGAAGCGGCCAAAACCAAGCACATCAGTGTGCCAGAAGATTTCTTGATCGGCCGTGTGCTGGCAACCAATATCGTGGACCAGGATACGGGCGAAATCATTGCCAAGGCCAATGACGAGCTGACCGAAGCGCTGCTGAAAAAACTGCGTGAGGCGGGCATCAAGGAAATTGCCTGCATCTTCACCAACGAATTGGATCAGGGCGCCTACATCAGCCAGACCCTGCGCATGGACGAAACGGCCGACGAAATGGCTGCGCGCGTCGCCATCTACCGCATGATGCGCCCCGGCGAGCCGCCGACCGAAGATGCGGTGCAGGCGCTGTTCAACCGCCTGTTCTACAGCGAAGACAGTTATGACCTGTCGCGCGTGGGCCGCATGAAGTTCAACGCCCGCATTGGCCGCGAAGGCGCAGAAGGCGCCATGGTGCTGTCGAATGAAGACATCATGGCCGTCGTCAAGATTCTGGTGGAGCTGCGCAATGGCCGCGGCGAAGTAGACGACATCGACCACTTGGGCAACCGCCGCGTGCGCTGCGTGGGCGAGCTGGCCGAAAACCAGTTCCGCACCGGCTTGGCACGGATTGAAAAAGCGGTGAAAGAGCGTTTGGGCACAGCCGAGCAAGAGCCGCTGATGCCGCACGATCTGATCAACAGCAAGCCGATTTCGGCCGCGCTGAAAGAGTTTTTCGGTGCGTCGCAGCTCAGCCAGTTTATGGATCAGACCAACCCTCTGTCCGAGATCACGCACAAACGCCGTGTATCGGCTCTGGGGCCAGGCGGCTTGACGCGCGAACGCGCGGGCTTTGAGGTGCGCGACGTGCACGTGACCCACTATGGCCGCGTGTGCCCGATCGAAACACCTGAAGGTCCAAACATTGGTCTGATCAACTCGCTGGCGCTGTATGCACGCCTGAACGAATACGGTTTCATCGAAACGCCGTATCGCCGCGTGGTCAATAACAAAGTGACCAACGAGGTGGATTACCTCTCGGCCATCGAAGAAGGCAAGTACGTCATCGCCCAGGCCAACGCCGAGCTGGATGACAGCGGCCGTCTGGTGGGTGATTTGGTCTCTGCGCGCGAAAAAGGCGAATCGGTGTTGGTCGATCCGTCTGAAGTGCAGTACATGGACGTATCGCCCGCGCAGATCACTTCGGTGGCAGCGGCGCTGGTGCCTTTCCTGGAGCACGATGACGCCAACCGTGCGTTGATGGGCGCGAACATGTCGCGTCAGGCCGTGCCTGTGCTGCGTCCGGAAAAACCGCTGGTGGGTACCGGCATTGAGCGCGTGGCCGCAGTCGATTCCGGCACTGTGGTGACGGCCAAGCGTGGTGGCGTGGTCGATCATGTGGATGCCACTCGCATCGTGGTACGTGTCAATGACAAGGAAGCTGTTGCCGGTGGAGTGGGGTTGGATATCTACAACCTCATCAAATACCAGCGCAGCAACCAGAACACCAACATCCATCAGCGCCCCATCGTCAAGCGCGGTGATGTGCTGCAAAAAGGGGATGTGATTGCCGATGGCGCTTCGACCGATCTGGGTGAAATCGCTATTGGTCAGAACATGCTGATTGCCTTCATGCCCTGGAATGGCTACAACTTCGAGGATTCGATCCTCATCAGCGAGCGCGTGGTGGCTGACGAGCGTTACACCAGCATCCACATCGAAGAATTGGTGGTGATGGCGCGCGACACCAAGCTGGGCGCCGAAGAGATCACCCGCGACATTCCGAACCTGAGCGAAACCCAGATCAACCGTCTGGACGAGTCCGGCATCATCTACGTGGGTGCCGAAGTGCAGCCCGGTGATGTGCTGGTGGGCAAGGTCACGCCCAAGGGCGAAACCACGCTCACGCCCGAGGAGAAACTGCTGCGCGCTATCTTCGGCGAAAAAGCCAGCGACGTGAAAGACACGTCGCTGCGCGTGGATCAAGGCTCCAGCGGCACCGTGATTGATGTGCAGGTGTTTACCCGCGAGGGCATTCAGCGCGACAAGCGCGCCCAGCAGATCATTGACGACGAGCTCAAACGCTTCCGTCTGGACCTGAACGATCAACTGCGCATTGTGGAAGCCGATGCCATGGATCGTCTGCGCAAGCTGCTGATTGGCAAAGAGGCCAATCGCGGGCCGCAGAAACTGGCCAAAGGCAGCAAGATCACGGCAGCGTACCTGGATGGGCTGGACAAATACCACTGGTTCGAAATCAGCCTGGCGGATGAAACCGTGGCCGACCAGATGGAAAGCATCAAGAAATCGTTGGAGCACACGCGCCACGAATTCGATCTGGCGTTTGAAGAGAAGCGCAAAAAACTTACCCAAGGCGACGAGCTGCCCGCTGGTGTACTCAAGATGGTCAAGGTCTACCTGGCCGTCAAACGCCGCCTGCAACCCGGCGACAAGATGGCGGGCCGCCACGGCAACAAGGGCGTGGTCTCCAAAATCCTGCCTGTGGAAGACATGCCCTACATGGCCGATGGCACGCCGTGCGACATCGTGCTGAATCCGCTGGGCGTGCCTTCGCGGATGAACGTGGGTCAGGTGCTGGAAGTGCACTTGGGCTGGGCGGCCAAAGGCATTGGTCAGCGCATTGGCGAAATGCTGCAACGCGAAGCCAAGGCCGCCGAAGTGCGCGAATACCTGGAGCAGGTGTACAACCGCTCGGGCCACAAGGAAGAGTTGAACAAACTCAAGGACGACGAGCTGATGGCCATGGCGCAAAATCTGACGGGTGGCGTACCGTTTGCCTCGCCGGTGTTTGATGGCGCAACTGAAGCCGAAATCCACGAAATGCTCAAGGTGGCCTACTCCGACGAGAAAGCCAAAGCGAAAGGCTTGACCGAAACCCGCACGCAGGCTTGGTTGCACGATGGCCGCACGGGCGAGCGTTTCGAGCGTCCTACCACCATCGGCTATATGCATTACCTGAAACTGCACCACTTGGTGGACGACAAGATGCACGCGCGTTCGACCGGCCCGTATTCGCTGGTGACCCAGCAGCCGCTGGGCGGTAAGGCGCAGTTCGGTGGTCAGCGTTTCGGTGAGATGGAAGTATGGGCGCTGGAGGCATACGGCGCAGCATACACCCTGCAGGAGATCCTGACTGTAAAGTCTGACGATACCGTAGGTCGTGTCAACACCTATGAGGCAATTGTCAAGGGTCAGAATGTGCCGAAGCCGGGTCTGCCGGAATCCTTCAAGGTACTCATCAAGGAAATGCAGTCCCTCGGTCT
>RRZU013356513.1_pt1 | contig 17404 bp, 17 predicted proteins | sample 2165561 | NCBI WGS metagenome assembly RRZU01 (sample SAMN10456909, study PRJNA506462) | wastewater metagenome | isolation source: wastewater sludge | place: USA: Moscow, Idaho | reverse complement strand
GCGACGGAGTTCATGGCGTTTCCCTATTCTTTGTTTCTTCTGCGCGACGGCGGACCTTACAGCTTGGTCGCGGTGATGTGCTGCAACAGGTTATCGACCGTGGCGTGCATCACCGAGGTCAGGGGATCGGGCCAGACGCCGAGCAACAGCACCGCCGCCGCCAGCAAGCTCAACATGATGATCTCGCGGCTGCTGACATCCTCCAGTTCGGCGACATGGCTGTTCCCGATCTCGCCGAAAATGACTCGCTTGACCAGCCAAAGGGTGTAGGCCGCCCCCAGAATCAGGGTGAAGGATGCCAGGAAGGCGATCCAGAACCCGGCTTTGAAACTGCTCAGAATCACCATGAATTCGCCGACGAATCCCGAGGTGCCGGGCAAGCCGGCGTTGGCCATGCCGAACAGCACCATGAACGCGGCGAACACCGGCATGGTGTTGACGACCCCGCCGTAATCCTTGATCTGGCGGGAGTGAACCCGGTCGTACAGCACGCCCACGCACAGGAACAGCGCGCCCGAGATGAAGCCGTGCGACACCATCTGCACCATGCCGCCCTCGATGCCCATCGCCGCGCCGCTCAGGCCGCCGGTATCGCGGTGCAGGCCGAACACGATGAAGAAGCCGAGGGTGACGAAACCCATGTGAGCGATGGACGAGTAAGCGATCAGCTTCTTCATGTCCTGCTGGATCAGGGCGACCAGCCCGATGTACACCACCGCGATCAGCGACAGCGCGATGATCAGCCAGTCCAACATGCCGGCGGCGTCCGGGGTGATCGGCAGGGCGAAACGCAGAAAGCCGTAGCCGCCGATCTTGAGGGTGATGGCCGCCAGGATCACCGAACCGCCGGTGGGCGCCTCGACGTGGGCGTCCGGCAACCAGGTGTGCACCGGCCACATCGGCACCTTGACCGAGAACCCCAGCAGGAAGGCGAAGAAGATCAGCACCTGTTCGCTCAGGGTCAGCGGCAGCTTGTGAAAATCCAGAATCTCGAAGCTGTTGGCCTGGTTGTACATGTAGATCAGCGCGATCAGCATGAACACCGAGCCCAGGAAGGTGTACAGGAAAAACTTGAGGGTGGCGTACACCCGGCGCGGCCCGCCCCAGATGCCGATGATGAGGAACATCGGGATCAGCATCGCCTCGAAAAACACGTAGAACAGGAGGGCGTCGAGCGCCGCGAACACCCCGATCATCAAGCCTTCCATGATCAGGAACGCGGCCATGTACTGGGCGATCCGGTATTGGATCACTTCCCAGCCGGCGATCACCACCAGCACGGTCATGAAGGCGGTGAGCAGGATCAACGGCATCGAAAACCCGTCCACGCCCAGATGGTAGTTGGCGTTGAACGCCGGAATCCACGGCATGAATTCCTGAAACTGCATCGCCGCCGTCGCGCTATCGAACGAGGAGTACAGCGGTATCCCGATCAGAAAGGTCAGGATCGCCACCGTCAGGGCCAGCGCCTTGGCCCGTCCGGGGTTGTCATCACCCACGAACAATACCGCGACGCCGCCGAGAATCGGAAACCAGATGACAAGACTCAGCAAGGGCAGTTCCGACAGCATGGTTTTTCTTCTTCCAGGTTAGCGGGCGACGAACCACGTCAGGAGGATCAGCAAGCCGATAATCATCGCGAACGCATAGGTGTACAGGTAGCCCGTTTGCAAGTGTCGGACCACGGACGAGAACCAGCCCACCAGCCGCGCCGTGCCGTTCACCAGCAGACCGTCGATCAGCCCGGCATCGCCGTATTTCCACAACACGGTGCCCACGTTACGGCTGCCGCGCATGAAAACCGACTGGTAAATCTCATCGAACAGGTACTTGCGATTCATGATGTCGTACAGCGCGGCGAAGCGCTGCCGAATCGTGTCCGGCAGTTCCGGCTTGACCATGTACAGGTAGAAGGCCGATCCGAACCCGGCGAGAACCAGGATAAAGGGCAGGCCGGTCAGCCCGTGCAGCGCGAAGCTCATCGCGCCGTGGAACTCTTCGGCGACATGCTCCAACACGTTATGGTCGGGGGCCACAAAGATACTGCCGCCGAACCCGTCGCCGAACAGCAGCGGCTCGATGGTCATCGCGCCGACGACGACCGAGGGAATGGCGAGCAGGATCAGCGGCACGGTCACCACTGCCGGGGTCTCGTGCAGGTGTTCCCGGGTGTGGTGGTCCATCCGCTCCTTGCCGTGAAACACCAGGAAGTACAAGCGGAACGAATAGAACGAGGTCACGAACACGCCCAGCATCACCGCGACATAGGCGAAGCCGGCGCCGGCGATGTGCGAGTAGTGCACCGCCTCCAGAATGCTGTCCTTGGAGTAGAAGCCCGCGAAACCCGGCGTGCCGATCAGCGCCAAGGTGCCGACCAGGAAGGTGAACCAAGTGATCGGCATGTGCTTCCACAAGCCGCCCATCTTGCGGATATCCTGCTCGTGATGCATGGCGATGATCACCGAACCCGCGCCCAAGAACAGCAGGGCTTTGAAGAAAGCGTGGGTCATCAGGTGGAAGATGGCGGCCGGATAGGCGGACACCCCGAGCGCCACCGTCATGTAGCCGAGCTGCGAGAGGGTCGAATACGCCACCACCCGCTTGATGTCGTTCTGGACGATGCCGAGGAAGCCCATGAACAGGGCGGTGATGGAGCCGATCACCAGCACGAAGCTCAAGGCCGTCTCCGACAGCTCGAACAGCGGCGACATGCGGGCCACCATGAAGATGCCCGCCGTCACCATGGTGGCGGCGTGGATCAAGGCGGAGATCGGCGTCGGGCCTTCCATCGAATCGGGCAGCCAGACGTGCAGCGGCACCTGCGCCGATTTGCCCATCGCGCCGATGAACAGCAGGATGCAGGTCACCGTCATCAGCGACCATTCGACGCCGGGGATGATGTGCACGGACACCTTGGCCATCAGCGGGGCGGCCGCGAACACGTCGGCGTAATCGAGGCTGTTGAACGCCATCAGGACGGCGGCGATGCCCAGCAGGAAACCGAAATCGCCGACCCGGTTGACCAGGAACGCCTTCAGGCTGGCGAAAATCGCGCTCTCGCGCTTGTACCAGAACCCGATCAAGAGGTAGGAAACCAAGCCGACGCCTTCCCAGCCGAAGAAGAGTTGCAGGAAGTTGTTGGCCATCACCAGCATCAGCATCGCGAAGGTGAACAGAGCGATATAGCTGAAGAAGCGCTGGTAGCCGTCGTCGTCGTGCATGTAGCCGATGGTGTAGATGTGCACCATCAAGGACACGAAGGTGACCGTGGCGATCATCACCGCCGTCAGATTGTCCACCAGGAAGCCGACCTCCAGGCGAATGCCCTCGATCACCATCCAGGTGTAAACCGTGCCGTTGTACGGCTCGGCGCCTTCGAGAACGTGATGCCGCAACACCAGCAGCGACAGCAGGAAGGAAACCGCCACGCCGATGATGGTCGCCCAGTGGGCGCCGGCGCGGCCGATCTTGCGGCCGAACAGACCGGCGATGATGGCTCCGAACAGAGGCGACAGCACAATCGCAAGGTAGACGTTTTGCATGGCGGCTAACCCTTCAGGGCATCGAGGTCGGCAACGTTGATGGTGCGCCGGTTGCGGAACAGCACCACCAGAATGGCCAAGCCGATCGCCGATTCGGCCGCCGCCACCGTCAGGATGAAAAAGACGAACACCTGGCCGACCGTGTCATCGAGAAACCGCGAAAAGGCGATGAAATTGAAATTGACCGCCAGCAGCATGAGCTCGATCGACATCAGCAGGATAATGACGTTTTTCCGATTCAGAAAAATGCCGGCCACGCTGAGACAAAAGAGGATCGCTCCAAGCACGAGATAATCAGTAAGCGCGATCATCTATCCCCCGCCTTTACTTATTGGAATGGTGGAATTCGTTTAATTGGCGGCCCGGCGCCGCTTTCCGCGCCCGCTCGCCCCGCCCGGACGCGGCATGGGTCTATTGCTTCTTTTCCGCCGTCAAGCGCACCAGCCGCACCCGATCATCCCGCGACACCCGCACCTGCTGGGCCGGATTCTGGGATTTGGCCCCTTCCCGACGACGCATGGTCAGCGAAATGGCGGCGACGATCGCCACCAGCAGGATCACCGAGGCGATCTCGAACGGATAGACGTAAAAGGTGTACAGGACGCTGCCCAGCTCCTTGGTGTTGCTGTAATCGGCCGCGTGGGAAATCAAGCCGAACTTGCCGGCCCCGAAATAGCCGGACCCCACCACCAGCGCCATCTCGATGACGATGATCGCCGCGACGGTCGCGCCGACCGGCAGATACCGGATGAAGCCCTCCCGGGTCGGCGCGGCGTTGATATCCAGCATCATCACCACGAACAGGAACAGCACCATCACCGCGCCCACGTAAACCAGCACCATGGTGATGGCCAGAAACTCGGCCTCGATCAACAGCCAGAGCGCGGCGCTGGTAAAAAACGCCAGCACCAGGAACAGGGCGGCGTGCACCGAGTTGCGCACCGTGATCACCCGCACCGCCGCGAACACCAGGATGAGGGCGAAGACGTAGAACAGAAATTTTTCAAATCCCATGGGTTGACCCGTATTCTAGATTCGAGCGGTTTGGCTAGCGGTAGGCGGCATCGGCGGCCCGGTCGGCGGCGATCTGCGCCTCGCAGCGGTCGCCGTGAGCGAGCAATTTTTCCTTGGTCATGACGTGCTCGCCGCGCTTTTCGAAATGATAATCGAACGACCGGGTCTCCACGATGGCGTCCACCGGGCAGGCTTCCTCGCAAAACCCGCAGTAGATGCATTTGAACAGATCGATGTCGTAGCGCGTGGTGCGGCGCGTGCCGTCCGCCCGCGGCGCGGACTCGATGGTGATGGCCAGCGCCGGGCAGACCGCCTCGCACAGCTTGCAGGCGATGCAGCGCTCCTCGCCGTTCGGGTAGCGGCGCTGCGCGTGCAGGCCGCGAAACCGGTGCGACAGCGGGGTCCGCTCCTCCGGATATTGCACCGTGATCTTTTTGGCGAACAGGTATCGGCCGGTCACCCGCAGGCCAAGCAACAACTCCCAAAGCAAAAAGCTTTTAAAGTAGTGCCGAACAGCGTTCAGGGTATTCATCGCGTTTTCGCCTCAATCGAACCAGGGACCGACCTGCGCCAGCACGCCCAAGCCGATCACCAGAATCCAGACCAGCGTCACCGGGATAAACACCTTCCAGCCCAGCCGCATGATCTGGTCGTAGCGATAGCGCGGGAAGGTGGCGCGGAACCACAGGAAGAACAGCAGCAGGAACGAAATCTTCAGCACCAGCCAGATCGCGCCGGGCACGAAGTCGAACAGCTCGCCCAAGACGGGAATGCCTTGGAACGGCGACAGCCAACCCCCCAGAAACATCGTGGAGGCCAAGGCCGACACCAGGATCATGTTGGCGTATTCGGCCAGGAAAAACACGGCGAAGGCCATGCCGGAGTAATCGACATGAAATCCGGCCACGATTTCCGATTCGCCTTCGGCCACGTCGAACGGGGCGCGGTTGGTTTCGGCGACGCCGGAAATGAAGTACACCAGGAACAGCGGCAGCAGCGGCAGCCAAAACCAGTGCAGAAAGCTTCCCTGCTGGGCCAGGACGATCTGGTTCAGATTCAGGCTGCCGGCGGCCATCAGCACGCCCACCAGCGCGAAGCCCATGGCGATCTCGTACGACACGATCTGGGCCGCCGAGCGCATCGCGCCCAGGAAGGCGTACTTGGAGTTCGAGGACCAGCCGGCGATGATCACGCCGTAGACGCCCATCGAGGTCAGCGCCAGCAGATACAGCAACCCGGCATCCAGATGCGAGAGCATCATCCCATCGCCGAACGGGATGACCGCCCACGCCGCCAGCGCGGGGCCAAAGGAGACGACCGGCGCCAGCAGGAACAGGAACCGATCCGCCCGGCTCGGGACGATGATTTCCTTGAACATCAGCTTCATGGCATCGGCGATGGGCTGCAACCAGCCCTTGGGGCCGACCCGGTTCGGGCCGATCCGAACCTGCATGTAACCGATGATCTTGCGCTCGGCGAAGGTCAGATAAGCGACCGCCAACAGCAGGGGAGCCAGGATGGCCACGATTTTCAGAAGGATGATGATAATCGTCAGCAAGGTTTCCACGATCCGGGGTCCTTGTCGTTATTGGATGGTCACCGGCCCGACCGAAGGACCGAGCGCCACGCTGGCATTGGTTCCCGCCGGAATCCAGGCGCAGCCCTTGGCCACGCTGTCATCCAGCACCAAGGGCAAATCGACCGCCGCGCCGTTCTGGCGCACTTGGACCTGTTCCCGCCCGGCCACGCCCAGTTCCCCGGCCATGTCGGGATGCAGCCGAACCTCGGCGGGACGCGCCAGCGGACTCGCCTGCAACGAGCGGGCGCGGCGCACCAGCGGATCGAGCGCGTAGATCGGCACTTCGGCGACCCGCAACAACCCTTCCGCCCGATACGGCGCCAGCGCCCTGCCCAAATCGGGGGCGTTGTCCGGCTCGACGCCGGCGCAAGCGCCCTTGACTTCGGCGAGCACTTCCTCCGAAGCCACGTAATCGAAACCGCTCAGACCGCAGAGGTTGCCCAAAACCCGCAGCACCTTCCAGGCCGGCCGCGCCGCGCCGAACGGTTTGCTCGCGCCCGGGAAGCTCTGCCAGCGCCCCTCGGCGTTGACGTAAGTGCCGGAGGTTTCGGCGAACGTGGCGACCGGCAAAACCGCCCGCGCGTAGCTCTTGACGGTGGCGCTGGCGTGGGAGGCGAGCGCGACCACCCAGTCCGCGCCCCGCAGGGCATTCAAGGCCGCCGCGCCATCCCAGCAGTCCAGTTCGGGCTCGACCCCGACCAGCACGTAAGCCTTGCGCGGCGATTCCAGCATCGCCCGCGCGTCCAGCCCGACCGTCGCGGACTTCCCGCCGCCCGGCAGGCGGTGCGGCACCGCTCCGGCCAGCCAGCCTCCCACCGAATTGGCGGCTTCCGGCAGATAGCCGAACGCCGCTCCGCTGCGCAGGGCGACGAAACCCGCCAGCGCCCGCAGTTGCGCGAACGCCGGATGGGCGGTCGCCAGATTGCCGAGCAGCACGGTGGCCGGCGCATTGTCGATCAGGTTGGCGGCGATGGCGCGCTCGGTTTCGCTCGGAGCGCCGGCCGCGAGACCGGCCCAGCCGTCCGGCAACGGTTCGCCCTTCAACTCCGCCACGGCTCCGGCCACGCCGGCCAGCGCCGCCACCATCCCGGCGGGATCGGCGATGATCTTGGCCGCGACCGGGAAGCGGAATTCGAAATCGCGGGGATTGACGAACATTAGCTTGCCCCCCGCCAGCGCCGCCTTGCGCAAGCGATGACCGGCCAAGGGTTGCTCCATCCGCACGTTGCTGCCGACCAGCAGCGCCGCTTTGACTTTTTCCAGATCGGCCACGCCTTGGCCGAGCCAGGGGAACACCGGCACCGTCTCCTGGTCGCTGAAATCGGCTTGCCGCAGCCGGTGATCGATGTTGGCGACCCCCAGCCCGCGCGCCAGTTTCTGCGCCAGATACAGCTCCTCGACGGTCGCGGTCGGCGACACCAGAAAACCCACCGCGCCGGCGCCGTGCCGGGCGATCACCTCTTTCAGCCCCTTGGCGACCGCTTCCAGGGCCGTTTCCCACTCCACTTCCGCGCCGTCGAGCGAGGGCTTGGCCAGCCGGTCGTCGCTGTAAATGCCTTCGTAGCCGAAGCGGTCGCGATCCGAAATCCAGGTTTCGTTGACCGATTCGTTTTCGCGCGGCACCACGCGCATGACTTGGCCGCGCAAGGTGTGGATAAAGATATTGGAGCCGACCGAATCGTGCGGCGCGATGGCGGCGTGCTGCACGTACTCCCAGGAACGGCCCTTGAACCGGGAAGGCTTGGCGGTCAGCGCCCCGACCGGACAGAGATCGATCACGTTGCCGGACAGCTCCGAGGCCACGGCCTTGGCGACATAGGTGCCGATTTCCATGCTCTCGCCGCGTCCGGTCGCGCCCAGCTCGCGCAAGCCGGCGATTTCCTCGCCGAAGCGGACGCAGCGGGTGCAATGGATGCAGCGGGTCATTTCGGTGGCGATCAGCGGCCCGATGTCTTTGTCTTGGACCACCCGCTTGCGTTCGGCGAACCGCGACACGTCGCCGCCGTAGCCCAGCGCCACATCCTGCAACTCGCACTCGCCGCCCTGATCGCAGATCGGGCAATCCAGCGGATGGTTGATCAGCAGGAACTCCATGGTCCCTTTCTGGGCGGCGAGCGCCTTGGGCGATTCGGTGAAAACCTTCATGCCCTCCATCACCGGCGTCGCGCAGGCGGGCAGCGGCTTGGGCGCTTTCTCGACCTCGACCAGACACATCCGGCAACTGGCGGCGATCGACAGTTTCTTGTGATAGCAGAACCGGGGGATCGCGATGCCGGCCGCGTCAGTGATCTCGATGAGCATCGCGCCCTTGCGCGCCTTCAGCGGGATACCGTTGACTTCGATGTTGACCAATTCCTCGCTCATCTTTTACTCGCTGCGACCGTGTTGGTGGTTGCGCGGCCTCACGCGGCCAGCGCCGACGCGCCGGCGACCATGCTGCGCTTGTGCTCGATGTAATGGGCGAACTCGTGGCGGTAATGCTTGACGAAGCTGCGCACCGGCATCGCGGCGGCATCGCCCAGCGCGCAGATGGTCCGCCCTTCGATTCGGCTGGCCACGCTGTCCAGCAGATCCAAGTCCTCGGGCCGCCCCTTGCCTTCGACGATGCGGGTCACCACGCGATACAGCCAGCCGGTGCCTTCGCGGCACGGGGTGCACTGGCCGCAGGATTCGGAGTAGTAGAACCGGGAAATGCGTTGCAGGGTCTTGACCATGTCGGTGGTCTCGTCCATGACGATCACCGCCCCGGAGCCCAGCATCGAGCCGGTGACCTTGGACACCGAGTCGTAGTCCATGTTGGCCTTCAGCATGATCTCGCCCGGCACCACCGGCACCGAGGAACCGCCCGGAATCACCGCCTTGAGCTGGCGACCCTTCCACACTCCGCCGGCCATGGCCAGCAGTTCGGCGAACGGAATCCCCAGCGAAACCTCGAAATTGCCGGGCTTCTCGACATGGCCGGACACCGAAAAAATCTTGGTGCCGCCGGCGTTGGTGGTGCCGAGGTCGGCGAACCAACTGCCGCCGTTACGGATGATCGAAGGGACCGAGGAATAGGTCTCGGTGTTGTTGATGGTGGTCGGCCGGCCGTACAGGCCGTAAGTGGCCGGGAACGGCGGCTTGTAGCGCGGCTGGCCCTTTTTGCCTTCCAGCGACTCCAGCAGCGCGGTTTCCTCGCCGCAGATGTAGGCGCCCGCGCCCAGCGTCGGATACAGGTCGAAATCGACCCCGCTGCCCTGAATGTTCTTGCCCAGCAGACCGGCGGCGTAGGCTTCCTTGACCGCGCCCTCGAACCGCTGGTAGGGCTCGTCCATGAACTCGCCGCGCATGTAGTTGTAGCCGACCGTGGAGCCGGTCGCGAAGCCGGCGATGGCCATGCCCTCGACCAGGGCGTGCGGGTTGAAGCGCAGGATGTCGCGGTCCTTGCAGGTGCCCGGCTCGGACTCGTCCGAGTTGCAGACCATGTACTTTTGCACTGTGGCGTTGCGCGGCATGAAGGTCCATTTCAGGCCGGCCGGGAAGCCGGCGCCGCCGCGCCCGCGCAAGCCGGACCGCTTGACCTCGTCGATCACCTGATCGGGCGTCAGTTGCCCAGCCAGGATTTTTTTCCACGCCTCGTAACCGCCCACGCTCATGTACGTCTTGATCGACCACGGCTGATCCAGACCCAGCGTCCGGTAGCAAACTTCGTTGGCCATCGCGGCTCACTCCAAGCTATCGAGCACCTGATCCACTTTTTCGGGGGTCAGGTTTTCGTAATAGACGTGATTGACCTGCATCATCGGCGCCCCGCAACAGGCGGCCAAGCATTCTTCTTCTTTCTTCAGGTAGAACTTGCCGTCCGGCGTGCTCTCGCCCAGCTTGATGCCGAGCTTTCTTTCGATGTGCGCCAGCACGGTGTCGCCGCCGCGCAGCATGCAGGAAATGTTGGTGCAGACCGCGATATTGTGCCGGCCGACCGGCTTCAGCTCGAACATCGAATAGAAGCTGGCCACCTCGTAAACGGCGATGGGCGGCATGTCCAGGTAATCGGCCACCGCGTCCATCAGTTCCGTGGTGAGATAGCCGCCGTTTTCGTGCTGCACCTCGCGCAGGGCGGCCAGCACCGCCGACTGCTTCCGGTCGGCGGGATAGCGGGTCAGCCAGTGATCGATCTCCGCGCGGGCGTGGGCGGACAGCAGATCGCTCTTGCGTGCACTCATTAGCGGTCGACCTCTCCGAAGACGATGTCCTGGGTGCCGATGACGGCCACCACGTCGGCCAGCATGTGGCCGCGCGTCATCTCGTCCATGGACGAGAGGTGGGTGAAGCCGGCCGCTCGGACCTTGACTCGATAGGGTTTGTTGGCGCCGTCGGAAATCAGATAGATTCCATATTCGCCCTTGGGATGCTCGGTGGCCACGTAAACCTCGCCCTCGGGCACGCAGTAGCCTTCCGTGAACAGCTTGAAATGGTGGATCAGGGCTTCCATGTCCTCTTTCATTGTCGCGCGAGGCGGCGGCGCGACCTTGTAGTCATCGACGATCACCGGACCGGGATTTTCTTTCAGCCACTTCACGCACTGCCGGATGATGCGATTGGACTGGCGCATCTCCTCGACCCGGACCAGGTAGCGGTCGTAGCAATCGCCGTTGACGCCCACCGGGATGTCGAAATCCAGCCGGTCGTAGACTTCGTAGGGCTGCTTCTTGCGCAGATCCCAGGCAAAGCCGGAACCGCGCAGCATCGGCCCGGAAAAGCCCAGTTGCAGGGCGCGCTCGGGCGACACCACGCCGATGCCGACCAGCCGCTGCTTCCAGATGCGGTTGTCGGTCAACAGGGTTTCATAATCATCGACGCAGCCGGGAAACCGGTCGGTGAACGCCTCGATAAAATCGAGCAGGGAGCCGTGGCGGTGGACGTTCATCTCGTCCACTTCCTTCTTGCTGTGGCACGGCGATTTGTCGTACTCGTACTTCGGCATCACGTTCGGCAGGTCGCGATAGACGCCGCCGGGCCGGAAATAGCCGGCGTGGAAGCGGGCGCCGGACGCGGCCTCGTAGCAATCCACCAGATCCTCGCGCTCGCGGAAGGCGTAGAGGAACACGGTCATGGCGCCGACGTCCAGACCGTGGGCGCCGATCCACAGCAGGTGGTTCAGGATGCGGGTGATTTCCGCGTACATCACCCGGATGTACTGGGCGCGAGGCGGTGGCTGGACCCCCAGCAGCTTCTCGATGGCCAGCACGTAGGCGTGCTCGTTGCTCATCGCCGACATGTAGTCGAGCCGATCCATGTAGCCGATGCTCTGGTTGAACGGCTTACTCTCGGCCAGCTTCTCGGTGCCGCGGTGCAACAGGCCAATATGGGGATCGGCGCGCTGGACCACCTCGCCATCCAGCTCCAGCACCAGCCGGAGCACGCCGTGGGCGGCGGGATGCTGCGGTCCGAAGTTCAGGGTGTAGTTGCGAATCTCGGGCATCGGCGACGTTCCTTATTGAGATTCCAGATAGCGGTTGTCCTTGCGGATGACCCGGGGCACCAGCACGCGCGGTTCGATGCTCACCGGCTCGTACACCACGCGACCGCGCTCGGGGTCGTAGCGCATCTCGACTTGGCCGATCAGCGGGAAATCCTTGCGGAACGGATGCCCGACAAACCCGTAATCCGTCAGGATGCGGCGCAAATCGGGATGGCCTTCGAACACGATGCCGAACAGATCGAACGCTTCGCGCTCGAACCAGTTGACCGAGGCCCACAACCCGACCACCGAAGGCACCACCGGCAGATCATCGTCGGGGGCGAACACCCGAACCCGCAACCGCTGGTTGCGGGACACCGACAACAGTTGATAGACGGCGGCGAAGCGGCCCTTGCCAGCGTAGGTTCTCTCGGCCGTGTACCGGATCGCGCCCGGCCCGCGGCCGGTCGCCCGCTCTTCGACGCCGCGGCTGAACCCCGTGTTGGTGGACTCGCCGGTCGCCCACTCCACCTCGCCGTAGGCCGAGTAATCGACGCCGCAAACGTCCATGGCCTGCTCGAAAGCGAACTCGGGCTCGTCGCGCAAGGCCGTGAAGATTTCGATCGCCCGCACGGCTGGGATTTCGATGGTGACTTCGCGGCGATCCAGCGCGCACGCTTGCAGCGCGTCGCCGAATCGCGTTTGAAGTTTTTCCACTAGGGTCTGAAGCGCGTCGGCCATGGAGCATTCTCTCAACGGGCTATGGTGTTGGTGCGCCGAATTTTATTCTGGAGCTGGAGAATCCCGTAGATCAGCGCTTCCGCCGTCGGCGGGCAGCCGGGCACGTAGATATCCACCGGCACGATGCGGTCGCAGCCGCGCACCACGGCGTAGGAATAGTGGTAATAGCCGCCGCCGTTGGCGCAGGAACCCATGGAAATCACCCAGCGCGGCTCGGCCATCTGATCGTAAACCTTGCGGAAGGCCGGACCCATCTTGTTGCACAGGGTGCCGGCGACGATCATCACGTCGGACTGGCGGGGGCTGGGCCGGAACACGATGCCGAACCGGTCCAGATCGTAGCGCGACGCGCCGGCGTGCATCATCTCCACCGCGCAACAGGCCAAGCCGAAGGTCATCGGCCACATCGAGCCGGTGCGCGCCCAGTTGATCAACTTGTCGGCCGTGGTGGTGACCAAGCCCTTTTCAAGAATGCCCTCTATTCCCATTCCAAGGCTCCTTTCTTCCACTCGTAGATGAAACCGATGACCAGGATGCCGAGAAAAATCGCCATCGCCGCGAAACCAAACAAGCCGATTTTGTCGAGCACGATGGCCCAAGGAAAGAGAAAGGCGATTTCCAGATCGAAGATGATGAACAGGATGGCGACCAGATAATAGCGGACATCGAACTTCATTCGAGCATCCTCGAACGACTCGAAGCCGCACTCGTAAGGCGACAGCTTTTCTCCGTCGGGGCGGCGGGTACCGAGAAAATACCCGAGGCTGACCATGATCGCGCCCATCGCGAAGGAAAGCACCAGGAAAATCAGAACGGGAAGGTAATTGGACAGCATCAGAGTCGCACCTTCGGCATGGCGAACCGGGAGAGATCGCTGCGGTGGCTAGGCGTTCGATACGGGCGTGAATCGCTCGACTCGCCTGGCGAGGGGCTTGGAAGGCCTGGACAGGGAAGATCCGGAGGCAATTGAGGCGAGTTGTTTCTTGGAGTTATAACGCCGCATAAATCATCAACCTCATCGTGGTGTCGGGAATTCCATTCACCGCAAAACAGCGCCCGGCCGAGACACTCGGGAAAAGTTGGCATCCTGCCAGCATCCTTAGGGATGCTTGTGTTATTTGGTGCCGATGGCCGGACTCGAACCGGCACGGCTCGCGCCACTAACCCCTCAAGCTAGCGTGTCTACCAGTTCCACCACATCGGCAAAAACTACAAAAACCGGATTCCCAATCACTTTTGCGGCAACTGCGGCACGTCGGTGGGGCCGCCGCCGCTCTTGGGAGCTTCGACGGGCTTTTCGACCTGCACCCGCTCGACGACGCTTTTTGGCGCGGAGGTCTGGGTCGCGAAATAGGCGAGCGTCAGACTGGTCAGAAAAAAAGCCGTCGCCAGAATGGCCGTGGTCCGGCTCAAAAAAGACGCGGACCCGCGCGATCCGAACATGGTGGCGGAGGCGCCGCTACCGAACGCCGCGCCAGCGTCGGCGCCCTTGCCCTGCTGCACCAGCACCAGCGCGATCAAGGCAACGGCGACAACGATGTGCGCCACGAGAATCAGGGTATGAACCATGGCGACAGTTTAACAGCCCGCCTTGGCAATCGCCAGAAACTCCTTGGCTTCGAGCGAGGCGCCGCCGATCAGCCCGCCGTCGATATCCGGCTGGGCCAGCAGATCGCCGGCATTGGCGGCTTTCATGCTGCCGCCGTAAAGGATGCGGGTCTGGCTCGCCACGGCCGAATCGAGAGCGGCCAGCTTGGCGCGAATGAAAGCGTGAACCTCCTGGGCTTGCGCGGAAGTCGCGGTCCGGCCGGTGCCGATCGCCCAAACCGGCTCGTAAGCGATCACCGCCTCGGCGAAGGCGCCGATACCTTCCAGATCCAGCACGGCCTTGAGCTGGCGCTCGACCACGGCCTCGGTCACGCCCTGCTCGCGCTCCTCCAGGGTTTCGCCCACGCAGAGGATCGGCTTGATCCCCACTTGGCGGGCGGCGGCAAACTTGCGGGCGACGATCTGGTCGGACTCACCGTACAGCGTGCGCCGCTCCGAATGGCCGACGATGACATACGCGCAACGAAAATCCCGCAGCATCGGGCCGGCCACCTCGCCGGTATAGGCGCCCGAAGCGTGTTCGGAGAGATTTTGCGTCCCCCAAGCGACGGCGGTGCCGGCCAACTGTTGCTCGACCAATCCCAGATACACGAACGGTGGGAACACGGCCAATTCGACGGCCGCGACCCCGGGGGCGCCATCGCGAATCCCCTGCAGCAATCCGCGGATGCTTTCCGCCGAACCATTCATCTTCCAATTTCCGGCCACGAGTTTACGGCGCATGTTGTTATCTCCCGCGTAAAAAAACTGGGCAAGCTTACGGATTTCGCTTTTGGAAATCAATCATACCGATAGGGTATCGCGCACCACGTTGGCCAGCTCGCGAGCGTGGCGCTCGACGACCCCGGCGTCGGCGCCTTCCACCATGACCCGCACCACCGGCTCGGTCCCGGACGGGCGCAACAGCACCCGGCCATGCTCGCCCAACTGGCTTTCCACGGCCCTGACCGCTTCCTGGATGGGAGGTCGCTGCAAATCTACCCCGCCGGTCACCGAGACGTTGATCAGGACTTGCGGGTACTTGGTCATGCCGGCCTTGAGATCGTGCAGGCTCTTGCCGGATTGCAGCATCGCCGCCAGGATTTGCAGCGCGGAGATGATGCCGTCGCCGGTCGAGGTCCGGTCCAGACAGATGATGTGACCGGAATTCTCGCCGCCCAGAATCAGCTTTTCGGCCACCAACCGCTCCATCACGTAACGGTCGCCGACCTTGGCGCGGTGCAGATCGAGCCCCAACGCCCGCAGCGCGATCTCCAATCCCAGATTGGTCATCAGCGTCCCGACCACGGCGTTGAAGCGGCTGCCGGTGCGCAGGCGGTCGCGGGCGATGATGAACATCAGCTCGTCGCCGTCCAAAATCTCGCCCCGATGATCGACCATGATGACCCGATCCCCGTCGCCGTCGAACGCGATCCCGAGGTCGGCGCCCTGCTCCACCACCGTCTCGCGCAACGCCGCCGGCTTGGTGGAGCCGCAGTCTTGATTGATGTTCAGGCCATCGGGCGATACGCCGATGGGAATGACGGTCGCGCCCATCTCGTTGAGCACGCTGGGCGCGACGTGATAGGTGGCGCCGTGGGCGCAATCCACCACGATTTTCAGGCTGGCCAGACTGGTCCAGGACGGAACCGTGCTTTTGCAGAACTCGATATAGCGGCCGGCGGCATCGACGATGCGCTCGGCCTTGCCCAAGGTATCCGGTCCGACGGTTTCCAGCGGCCGATCCAGCAGTTCTTCGATGCGCTCCTCGACCTCGTCGGGCAGCTTTTGGCCGTCGCGGGAAAAAAACTTGATGCCGTTATCGTAATAGGGATTGTGGGAGGCGCTGACCACGATGCCGGCGCAGGCGTGCAAGGTGCGGGTCAGGTAGGCGATGCCCGGCGTCGGCATCGGTCCCAGCAAGGCGATGTTGACCCCCGCCGCCGACAAGCCCGCTTCCAGGGCCGATTCGAACATGTAACCGGAAATGCGGGTGTCCTTGCCGATGACGATCTTGTTGAAGCCTTTGGTCTGCAACACCCGTCCGACCGCCCAGCCCAGCTTCAACATGAACTCGGCGGTTATCGGATATTCGCCCACACGCCCGCGAATACCATCCGTACCAAAGTAGCGCTTTCCCATGACGACAGTCTCCAAAACCAGCACGATGAAGCATTATAGCGAGGATGGGGAGGCCGCGACGACCCGTTCGGGCAACTGAAAGGGGGAAAGCGCGAAGGGCTGAGCGGATCGGCGTCAGTCGGCGGCCAGCGTCGCGGCGCAAACGCGCAGGGCCTGGACCGTTTCCCGGACATCGTGGACGCGGATGATGCGCGCGCCCTGCCAGGCGGCCAGGACCGCCGCCGCCAAACTGCCGCTCAGCCGCTCGCCGACCGGCGCATCCAGCAGCATCCCGATCATGCTTTTGCGGGAGATCCCGGCCACCACGCCGGCGGCCAACTCGACGAAGCGGTCGAGATGCCGGAGCAGGGACAGATTGTGCGCCAAGGTCTTGCCGAAACCGAAGCCGGGATCGACCAAAATTCGGGCGCGCGGGATGCCGGCGACCTCGCACGCGCGAACCCGCTCGGCCAAAAACGCATGAATTTCGGTCGCCACGTCAGCATAGCGGGGTTCCTGTTGCATGGTGCCGGGCTCGCCTCGCATGTGCATCAAACAGACCGGAACACCGCCGGCCGCCGCCGCTTCCAGCGCCCCCGGCAGGCGCAGCGCCCGCACGTCGTTGATCAGCCCGGCGCCGGCGCCGACCGCTTCGCGGATGACTTCGGGCTTGCTGGTATCCACCGAGAGAGGAATCGGCAACTCGCGCGCCAGCCGCTCCACCACCGGCAACACCCGATCCAGCTCTTCCTGCACCGACACCGGCGATGCGCCCGGCCGAGTGGACTCGCCACCGATATCGATGATGGCCGCGCCTTCGGCCACCATGGCTTCGGCGCGGCGCAGGGCGTCGGAAAAGCGTAGAAAATGTCCGCCGTCGGAAAAGGAGTCGGGGGTGACATTCAGCACCCCCATCACGACGGGCCGGCTCAGATCGAGAGCCTTGCCCGCGCAGTCTAACCGCATCGTTCAATGCTGCGGGGCGGGACCGCCAATTTTCCCGTCACCTGTCCGGTCCTTATCCAAGCTGACGGGCGAGCCGCTCGCGGGAGGCTCTTGGTCGGCGTCCGCTTCGGCCGGTTCGCGCGGCGGTCGCCCGGCCATGATGTCGTCGATCTGCTCGGAGTCGATGGTCTCGAACTTGATCAGCGCATCGGCCATGGCGTGCAGCCTGTCGAGGTTTTCGCGCAGGATCTGCTCGGAGCGCAGGTAATTGCGGTTGATGATCGTGCGAATTTCCTCGTCGATGACGTGAGCAGTCTCGTCCGAGACGTTCTTGTGCCGGGTCACGCTGCGCCCCAGGAACACCTCGCCGTCGTCCTCGCTGTAGGTCAACGGCCCCAGCCGGTCGGACAGGCCCCACTTGGTCACCATGTTGCG
>RRZU010214536.1_pt1 | contig 17407 bp, 12 predicted proteins | sample 2165561 | NCBI WGS metagenome assembly RRZU01 (sample SAMN10456909, study PRJNA506462) | wastewater metagenome | isolation source: wastewater sludge | place: USA: Moscow, Idaho | reverse complement strand
GTTGCCGACGAAGGCGAGCAGGATCCCGGCGTTGAGCCACACGATGAGCAGCGTGGCGAGGACGACGCCGGCGACCCGCCCGATGCCGCCGGTGATCGCGACCCCGCCGAGGACGGCGATGGTGATCGCCGGTAGGGCGACGCCGTTGCCCGAGACGCCGGCATCCGGTCGCGCCGAGGCGAACTGGGCGACGGTGACGACCGCGACGAGGCCGGAGATGAGGCCGGCCATCGCGTACGCCGCGAACCGCGTGCCGCGCACCGGCTGCCCCGCCCACAGCGAGGCGACGTCGTTCGTGCCCACCGCGTAGAGCCGACGTCCGTAGGTCGACCGGGCGAGCAGCAGCCACACGATGACGATCGTGGGCAGGAGGAACGTGAAGATGCCGAGGGGCACGTCGGGGATCAGCGCGCCGATGACGGGGAGCTCCACCGACCGCGTGAGGGAGTACAGCTCCTGGATCGGCGGGGTCGAGATCGGCGACTGCTTGTTGACGACGATCGCGAGTGACTTGAAGGCGTAGAACGTCGCGAGCGTCGCGATGAGCGCGGGGAAGCCGATGTAGGCGACGAGGAAGCCGTTGAGCGCGCCGCACAGCGCACCGAAGGCGGCCGTCGCGAGGATCGCGAGCCCCAGCGGCCAGCCCCATTGGCCGTACATGAAGCCGAAGGCCATGCCCGACAGGGCGACGATCGCCCCGACCGACAGGTCGATGCCGCCGCGCCCGGAGAGGATGACGAGCAGCTCCGCGAGCCCGAGCATCGCCAGCGGCACGGCGTTGATGAGCGAGGCCGAGAGGTAGTCGGGGTCGTAGGGCGCGGTGAGGTAGCCGCCGACGTCGAGGACCGTGAAGTAGACGAGGACGACGACGATGAGCACGGCCAGGAGCGTGATCCGCTGGGTGAGGACGGCGCGCAGGGCGCGGGCGCCGAGGGATTCGCCGCGCTCGGGAGTCGTCTGGGCGTGGTCCTTGGCCGGGGGCGGTGCGGAGGTCTGCGTGCTCATGCCGCGGCTCCCTTCGCGCGCAGGCTGCGTCGTCGGGCCCGCTCGCGCAGGAGGTCCGCGCCGACGGCGACGATGATGAAGATGCCGACGAAGAGGTCGGACAGCTGCGAGGGCCACCCCAGCTGGGTCACCCCCGAGGTGACGGTCTGGACGAGGAGCGCGCCGAGCACGGTTCCGGGCACCGAGCCGCGCCCGCCCATGATCGACGTCCCGCCGATGACGACGGCGGCGATGACGGCGAGTTCCTTGCCGTTGCCGACGGATTGGTCGAGCGAGGACGTGCCCTGGGCGATGAGGAAGCACGACGCGAGCCCGACGAGCAGCCCGGTGACGACGTACGCGGCGAGGATCCGCCCCCGCACGTCGATGCCGGCCAGCCGCGCGGCCTGCGGGTCGCCGCCGATCGCGTAGAAGTGCCGCCCGCCCGCGGTGTGCCGCAGGTACCACCACGCGAGCGCGGCGATGAGCAGCGTGAGGACGAAGGCGTGCGGCACCCCGAGCGTGCGCCCGGCGACTCCGCGGCCGAAGAACTGCAGCGTCGAGGGGATGCCGTTGACGGTGCGCGACCCGAAGATCTGCAGGCCGATGAAGAGGAAGAGGTTCATCGTGCCGAAGGTGATGATGATCGCGTGGACCCGCCCGTAGGCGATGAGCAGGCCATTGACGAGGCCGAGCAGTCCGCCGACGCCGATGGCCAGCGCGAGGGCGACCGGGAGCGCGAGGTCCGCGCCGACGAGGGCCTTGGCGGTGAGCACCGCGCAGACCATCATCATCCCGCCGACCGAGACGTCGATCCCACCGGTGATGATGACGATCGTCATCCCGATCCCGGCGAGCGCGATGGGCGCTGTGGCGACGAGGAGCGGCTGGATCGAGCCGGCCGTCGCGAAGGCCGGGGTCGTGAACGCGAGGACGACCCACATGATCGCGATGACGCCGACGAGCACGAGCTCCTGCCCAGAGACCGGTGGCGGCAGGACACGCGCCCGTCGCGCCGCCGCAGTGGGCGTGGGCTTGGCGGGAGCCGGTGCCGAGGTCGTCATGAGCTCTCCTCGCCGTCGGTCGACGTCACAGGCGTGTGTGCGGTATCGGTCGCGCTCGGGGCGTCGTCCTCGGAGCCGGCGGCCGCGGCGAGCACGTCGACCTGCGTCGCGTCGGGCCCGAACTCCACGGTCGTCGTGCCGCCGCGGACGACGATGAGTCGGTCGGCGACGCGCAGGGCCTCGGGCAGGTCGGAGGTGACGACGAGCACGGCGGTCCCCTCGGCGGCGAGCTCGGCGATGATCTTGTGGATCTCCTCCTTGGCCCCGATGTCGACGCCTTGGGTGGGCTCGGCGAGGACGAGGACGGCGGGCCGGCTGACGAGTTGGCGGGCCAGCACGACCTTCTGGGCGTTGCCGCCCGACATCGCGCCGATCGCCTGCTTCTCGCTCGGGGTCTTCACGGCGAGGCGCGTGATGAGGTCCTGGGCCACCCGCCGCTCGGCGGCACGATCGACCCAGAACCCGAGTTTGGAGAGTCGGTCGAGGTGCCCGGCGGAGATGTTGAAGGCGATCGACTGGAAGGAGAACATCCCCTCCTTCTTGCGGTTCGCCGGCAGGAGCGCGATCCCGAGGCGCTTGGCGTGGCCGGGATTCTTCGGCCGCACGGCGCGCCCCTGGAGCGTGATCGTCCCCGCGCTCGCCTGGTCGATGCCGTAGACGCACGCGGCGATCTCGGAGACTCCGGAGCCGACGAGCCCGTAGAGGCCGACGACCTCGCCGGGGCGGACGGCGACGTCGACGTCGTGGAAGGCGCCGGTCCGCCCGAGCCCGGTGAGCTCGAGGGCGGGCACGGCGTCGGTCGGCTCGCGGACGCTCTTCTCCTGCGTGAGGATCCCGCCGACCATGAGCTCGGCGACGCGGCGCACGGTGAGCTCCTCGATCGGGTAGGTGCCGATCGTCTGCCCGTCGCGCATCACCGTCACCTCGTCCGCGATCCGGAAGAGCTCGTCGAGGCGGTGGCTGATGTAGATGACGCTCACCCCGGAGGCGACGAGGCGCCGGACGACGGTGAAGAGCACCTCGATCTCGGCGTCGGTGAGGATCGCCGACGGCTCGTCGAGGATGAGGATGCGGGCGTTGCCGACGAGGGCCTTGGCGATCGAGACCTGCTGCTGGGTCGCGATCGGCAGGTCCGCGACGGTCGCGGTCGCGACCCGCGGCGGGAGCCCGAGGAGGTCGAGCACCTCGACGACCTGCGCGTGCTGGGCGGCCCAGTCCACCCGTCCGCCCGTGCGCAGCTCACGGCCGATGAAGATGTTCTCCGAGACGGTGAGCTCGCCGAAGAGCTGCGGCTCCTGATAGACGGTCGCGACCCCGAGGGCGAGCGCGTCGCTCGTGCCGCGGATCTGGGCCGGCGAGCCGTCGACCTGCACGTCGCCGGTGTCGGCGGTCTCGACGCCGGCGAGGATCTTGATCATCGTCGACTTGCCCGCGCCGTTCTCGCCGACGAGGGCGTGCACCGTGCCGGGCCGCACGCTCAGATCCGCATGCCGGATCGCCCGCACCGCACCGAATCGTTTGGAGATCCCCGTCATCGCGAGCCGGGGCGGGGCGTCGGGCCCCGCCCCCGGCTGCGAGGACGTCGTCGTCGACGTCATCGAATCGCCTTGCGTCAGTAGTTGAACTGGTCGACGTTGTCCTTGGTGATCTCCAGGGCCGGGCCGAGGAGCAGCATCTTGGTCGCGGAGTCGAACTTCACCTCGGGCAGCTTGTCGTTGACCTTGTTCGTCGCCGCGATGGGCTTCTTCTCCGCGAGCTGTGCGCCGGTCCACGCGGTGAGGAAGCCGAGGTTTTCCACGTCCCACAGGATCGAGGCGCTCGAGGAGCCGTCGGTGAGGTAGGGCTTCATCGCCTGCGGGGTGCCGAGGCCGACGGTGAAGACCTTGCCGATCTTGCCCGCGTCCTTGACGGCCTGGGCGACACCCGGCGCCGAGCTCGTGCACTCGCCGACGAGGCCGGTGAGGTCGGGGTGGGCGTTCATGAGGTCGGTCGCCATCTGCGTCGCCTTGGCCTGGTCCTCGCCCGCGTAGACGACGTCGACGATCTTGGCGTCGGGGTACTTGCTCGCCGTGTACTCCTTCTGGACTTTGATCCAGGAGTTGAGGTTCTCGGCCGTCTGGCCGCACGAGACGATCGCGTAGCTGCCCTTGCCGCCCATCGCCTTGAGGAGGGAGTCGGTGAGGCCCTCGCCGATGCCCTGCGCGGTCGCCTGGTTGACGAAGACCTCGCGGACCGAGTTCGGTGCGTCGGTGTCGGAGGTGGCGACGGCGATCCCGGCGTCCTTGGCCTGCTTGAGCAGCGGCGCCATCGAGTCGGGGTCGTTCGGGGCGACGATGATCGCGTCGACCTTCTGCTGGATGAACGAGCGGACGATGTCGGCCTGCGCGGCGGCGTCGGCCTGGGTCGGGCCCTGGTAGAGCCACTCGATGTTGCCGAGCTCCTCCGCGGCCTTCTTGCCGCCGGCGTTCATCGCCTCGAAGTAGGGGATGCCCTGGAGCTTGGGCACGAAGGCGACCTTGACCTTGCCTCCGGCCGCGGTCGTCGCCGCGCCGGTGGCGGCGGGCGCGTTGCCCGCGGGAGCGTCGCTCTTCTTCGTGCACGCCGCGGCGGGGAGGACCCCCAGCGCGACGATGGCGAGGATGGCACTGGTCTTGCGGATCGGAGTCATCGTAGTCTCCTGCTGACGGCGGCGCGCGGCCGATGCTGGACACCGCGCGAACCGCGGCGTTCGATCGACCGACGCTACGCCGGGCGATCGCGGTGCAAGGCCATCCACACGGTCACGGCCTCATCACGTCATTGAAACGTATCAGTCGGTGATGCACAAGGGGTGCCACGAAATCGTCGGCCTCGACGATGCGCGCCTGGAGTCGACCCTCCGCTCATTCAAAGGGGGCACATCTGACCCCTTTGAATGAGCGGAGTGAGCACGCAGAGCGACCGGTCAGGCGCTCGTGAGGGTGTGGGCGCCGGAGCTGAGCACCTGCACCGTGCCGTCGGGGAGCTCGGCGGTCGCGGACACGCCCTCGGGCACGAGGACGTCGACGACATACGCGGAGCCCTCGCGCCGCCAACCGCACTCGATCCGGCCGTGCGGGGAGTCCAGCGCGGCCTTGGCCCAGTCGAGTCCGGGTCCGGGTGTCGGCTTGAAGAGGACCTCCGCGTAGCCGGGGGCGGCGGGCCGGATCCCGGCGACGACCTGGTAGAGCCAGTCGGCGACGGCGCCGAGCGCGTAGTGGTTGAACGAGGTCATGTCGCCGGGGTTGATCGTGCCGTCGGGCAGCATCGAGTCCCAGCGCTCCCAGATCGTCGTCGCGCCTATCGTCACCGGGTAGAGCCAGCTCGGGCACTCCTTCTCCAGGAGAAGGCGGTAGGCGGCGTCGACATGCCCGGTCTCCGACAGGGCCCACGTGACGTACGGCGTGCCGGCGAAGCCCGTCGTCACCTTGTACTCACGGTCTGCCACAACGTCGGCCAGGCGCGCGCCGGCTGCTGCGCGGATGTCGTCGTCGAGCAGATCGAAGCAGATCGCCAGGGCGTAGACGGTCGCGCAGTCCGAGGTGATCCGCCCGTCCGCGCCGACGTAGTGCTCGGCGAAAGCGGCCCGCACTCGCGCGGCGAGCGCCTCCCATCGCTGCGCCTCCTCGGCCTTGCCGAGCTCCCGCGCGGTGGACGCCGCGAAGCGGGCGGAGCTTGGCCGCTGCCGGGTCGTGAGGTGAGGCGTCGGGATCGAGCCAGTCCCCGAACTGGAACCCGGTGTCCCACAGCCCGCTGTCGGAGAGGACCCGCTCGACCGACTCCAGGTGCAGCACCATGCCGGGGTAGCGGGCGGCGAGGCGCGCGCGGTCGCCGTAGGCGTGCCAGAGCGCCTGCGGCACCCATACCGTCGCATCCCCCCACACGGCGGTGGGCCCCTGCCAGGCATTGCCGAACTCGATGTGGGAGGCGAAGTCGGCGTACTTCAGGACGTCCGGCACGACGTAGGGCACATAGCCGCCCGGGTTGTGCGCCGTCTCGGCCTGCACGTCGAGGAGCCACTTGTGCAAGAAGTCGGCCGAGTCGAACTGGAACGCGGCCGTTGCCGCGTAGGCCGCGATGTCACCGGTCCATCCGAGCCGCTCGTCGCGCTGAGGGCAGTCGGTCGGCACGTCGAGGAAGTTGCCCTTCTGGCCCCAGATCGAGTTGCTCACGAGCTGGTTGACCAGGGCGTCCGAGCACTCGAACCAGCCGGTCCGCTCCATCTGCGAGTGGACGACGACGGCCTCGACCGCCTCCGGCGTGATCTCGCCTGGGAAGCCGGTGACCTCGGCGTATCGGAAGCCGTGGAAGGTGAGCGTCGGCTCGAAGACGTCCTCGCCCCCGGACAGCACGAAGGTGTCGGTCGCGTCGGCGCCACGCAGCGGCCGGGTGCCCAGCTCGCCGTGCTCGAGGACCTCCGCGTGCCGGACGACGATCTCGGCGCCGGCCTCACCCTGGACGCGCAGGCGCAGCCAGCCGACGAGGTTCTGACCGAAGTCGACGAGCGTCTTGCCCGACGGCGAGGTCCAGACCTCGACCGGCGCGATCGTTTCCTGGCGCTTGATGAGCGGCCCGACCTGCGGCACGAGCCGGGAGCGATCGAACTCCAGCGCGCGCACCGGCAACGCCTGCGGCTCCTGCGAGCGCAGCCGAGCGTCGATCCGCTGACCGCCGTAGAGGCTCGCCGCCGGGCTGTCGCTGCTCGAGCCGGCCCAGTCGGCGTCGGTGACGATCGACTGCACTGTGCCGTCGGCAAAGGTGATGTCGAGCTGCCCGGCGAACCCGATCTCCTGCCCGTAGTTGGCCATCGCCTTCTCGAAGCCGAGGTCGCCGCGCCACCACCCGTTCGCCACCGTGACCTCCAGGCGTGACCCGCCCGCCCGGATGAGGTCGGTGACGTCGAACTCCTGCACCTGCAGGCGCCATTCGTAGGCGGTCCAACCCGGATTGAGCACGGACTCGGTCACCGGCTCGCCGTCGATCTGCGCCTCGTAGACCCCGTGCGCGGTGGCCCGCAGACGGGCATCGGTCACCTGATCGCGGGGCTGATCGAGCGTGAGCTCGCGGGTCAGGACGACGGCCGCGGCGCGGTCGGCGTCGACGGTGATGAGCTGGGCGTTCTCGAGCATGTCGGGGTGTCCTCCGGCAGGTGAGCGGTGTGGTGGCGGGCGAGGCGGGCGTCAGCCCTTGACGGAGCCTGCCGCCATTCCTTCGACGATCTTGCGGTTGAAGATGATGAACATGACCAGGGGCGGGAGCGTGACGAGCAGGATCGTCGCGAAGAGCAGGTGGTACTGGGTGAGGAACTGGGTCTGGAAGCCCATGAGCGTCGTCTGGATCGTCGGCGCCCCGTTGCCGGGTAGGAAGTACAGCGGGTTCTGGAAGTCGTTGTAGATGAAGACCGTCTGCAGGATCGTCACCGTGACGATGACCGACTTCATGACCGGCAGGATGATCCGGAAGAAGATTGCCATCGGCCCGGCGCCGTCGACGAGAGCGGCCTCGTCGAGCTCCCGCGGAATGCCGGCGAGGAAGGCCCGGAAGAGCAGGATGCAGAACGGCAGACCGTAGGCGATCTCGATGAAGATGAGGCCGGGCATCGTCTTGAAGAGCCCGAGCTTCTGAAGCACGAAGACGGTGGGCACGACGGCGGGCGGCACGATGAGCCCGAGGAGGACCGCCGCATTGATGAAGCCTGCGCTGCGACCGCCCCGACGCTGCCAGATGTAGGCGACCATCGCGCTGAAGATGACGAGTGCCGAGACGCTGACGACCGTGAGCACGAGGCTGTTGAAGAACGCGATGATCATGAGGTAGTCGCGAGCGATGAACGCCGCGTGCAGGTTCTCGAAGAGCACGAAGTTCTTGGGCCAGGAGAATTCCAGGAGCGCCGACTCCGTCTTGTCCTTCGACGCGGTGAGCAGGATGAAGGCGAACGGGATGAGGAAGAAGATGCCGCTCACGACGATGGCGACGCCGCCACCGATGACCCCTCGCAGGTTCTTCATCAGTTGTCCTCTCCGCGGTTGAGTCACCAGGTCAGCGGCACCATGATGATCGTGACCAGCAGGAACAGCACGACGCTGCCGGCGGTGGACAGGCCGTAGAAGCCGGCCTGGTACTGCTTGTAGATGACCGAGGCGATGACATCCGAGGCGAATCCCGGGCCGCCCTTGGTCATGGCCCAGATGAGGTCGAAGGAGCGCAGTCCGCCGATGAGCGAGAGCGTGATGACCGACGCCGTCGCCGGTCGGCACAGCGGGAGCATGACGTTGCGGATGATCTGGAGCTTGCTCGCGCCGTCGAGGGCCGCGGCCTCGTAGTACTCGGTCGGGATCGACACGAGGCCCGCGATGAAGATGACGGTCGCGAGGCCGACGCCCTTCCAGATGTCGACGAGCGCGACGGAGATGAGCGCGAGCGCCGGGTCGGTGAGCCAACCCGGGCCGGAGACTCCGACCGAGCCGAGCGCGAGGTTGATCAATCCGCGCTCGGGATTCATGAGGATCGTGAAGGTGAGCCCGACCCCGATCGTGCTGACGAGCACGGGGAAGAAGATGACCGAGCGCAGATAGCCGCGGGCGATGATCTTCGAGGTCAACATGAGCGCGAGCAGGAAGCCGAGGACGACCTTCGCGCCCGAGGTGAGTACGCCGAAGATCAGGGTGTTCCGCAGCCCGGTGATGAGCGCCTGCTCGGAGAAGAACGCACGGTAGTTGTCGAGGCCGATCCATTCGGCCGTGAAGAGATCCCAGCGCGTGAACGAGTAGTAGAACGACAGCAGCGTCGGCAGGGCGAAGAAGATCCCGTAGATCACCGCGGGGACGAGGAGGAAATAGAGCGGGTAGGTGCTGGAGCTACGGCGCGAGCGGCCGGAACGGCTCGGGCGCCCGGCCGTGTCGGTGGCGTCCGACAGAGGCAGTGTCTGAGTCATGGCGAGTCCTTGAGGTCCATCGGTCGAGTGGTCGAGTGGTCACTGCCAGCCGGGGAGACCGAGCTGGTTCGCCTGCTTCGTCACGTCCTGGTCGTACAGCTCGGCACCCTTGGTGGCGTCGACCTGGCCGGTGCCCACCTGGATGCAGATCTGCTCCAGCGACGGCCCCTTGACCGGCGACAGGTACTCCAGAGCCGGCGTCGTCTTGCCGGCGCGGACGTACTCCTGCGTGTCCTTGGCGACCTGTGAGACCTGCGCCGGGAGCTGGCACTCGGGCGTGAGGAATGGCCCCTGGGGCGGGCTGCCCGAGGCGTAGGCGTCGCACCCCGGCTGCGTGGCCTGGAAGGCGACGAATCGCTTGGCGGCCTCGAGCTTCTCGCCCTCGACCGTGGCGGGGATGTACAGGCCGTTGCCCGGCCAGAGCGTCAGACCGTTCGTCGCGGCGTCCGGACCGGGGATCGCGAACATGCCGACGTCGTCGACGTTGTTCGGAGCGACATCCCTGATGCCGCTGGCCGTCTCGCCGATCTGCGGGTAGTGCGCGGCCGTCCCGGTCGCCACCGCCTTGAGGCCGTCGTTGAGCTTGGCCGAGGCGAAGCCCGTCATGAAGTAGCCCTTGTCGTGCAAATCCTGGATGTGCTGGAAGCCCGTCAGCGCCGCCGGTGTGGTGGCGTACTTCGCCTTGCCTGCCGTGTATTGCGCCGCGAAGTCGGGCACCGCAGCGGCGACGTTGTGGAAGTCGCCGAGCACCGGCAGCTGCGCCGTCCACGTGTCGCCGTACGTCTGCGCGAGCGGAGCGACGCCGGCCGCCTTGATCTTCTCGTTGTTCGCCATGAACTCGGCCCAGGTCTTGGGGACCTGGAGGCCGAGCTTGGCGTAGAGGGGGCGGTTGTAGAACACGCCGCCGCCGTAGGCCGTGCCGAACGGGCCGCCGTAGAGCTTGCCGTCGCTGCCCTTGGTCGAGGCGACGAACGCGGGGTCGAACTGCGCAGCCCCGGGCAGGTCGTCCAGCGGCGTGAGGTCGTGCGTCGGCTTGAGCGCCTGGAGCAGCGAGCCGGTGTTGTAGTGGAAGACCTCCGGCATGTCGCCCGTGGCGAGCCGGGTCTTGATGATGTTGTCGCCGTCGGAGCCGCCTGGCCGGGAGTCGATCCTGACGCTCACGTCAGGGTTGACGGCGGTGAAGGCCGCGATCATCGCCTTCGCGCTGTTCGTCGTGTTGTCGCCGCTGTCGACGAGGAAGGTGAATCGACACCGTGCCGGCCGCGTCCTGACCGCCGCCGCTCGTGCCGAGGCTGCCGGCGGCGCAACCACTCGCCGTGAGGGTGAGGGCCGTGGCCGCGACCGCCGCGATGAGCGGGCGTCGCGTGAAGTTCGTCATTGAAGCCTCCGAGCGGATGGATGCGGGTCGTCGGCCGACAGGCGATCGCTCGTCACGAGGCGCCTGTGCCGGGGTGCGTGTCACTGAGTCTGGCGTCGCCGACTGGCGAGTGTCAATCGTTCTACACCCATTTCTTGGAACGATTCATTTCGACGCAGGCGGGATGGATGCTCGGATGCGTCCGGCGCTTCAGCTCGAGGGGATCGGCGGGGCGCTCGTGCTCCCAAGGCGCAGGAGCGGCTCGACCTGCTCGTGCACGGCGGTGTGTCGCTCGCCGCGGATCCGCTCCATGAGGAGCCGGATCGCGGTCGCGCCCATGGCCGGGCCGGATTGGTCGATCGTCGTGAGGTCGACGAGGGGGTGGTCGGCGATGGCGACGCCGTCGTAGCCGACGACCGAGACCTCCTGCGGGCCGAATCCCGCCCCGCGCGTGACGCGTAGCGCGTCGAGCGCGAGCATGTCGTGCCCGGCGACGATGGCGCTCGGTCGGGGTGATCGCGCGAGCAGGTCGGCGACGACGCGGCCGATATCGGCGTCGCCTGCGGCGTCCCGCCCCCCGTCCGTCCCGCGGCGCGCGCCGTCCTCGGCGGGCCGGACGTAGCCGAGGAGCGGCTCGAGTCCGGCGTGCTCCATCTGCGTCACGTAGGTGTCATGACGGACCGTCTGCGAGGCGGTCGCGATCCAGGGGCGCAGGGTCACGTGGGCGATCCGCTGATGGCCCAGCGCGATGAGGTGCTCGAGGACGAGTCGCATGCCGGCTGCGTCGTCGCTGGTCACCGTGTCGAACGAGGCCGACGCCTCGTGCCGCCCGAGGAGGACGAGTGGTACCTGGGAGCCGACCTGTTCGAGCCGTTCGAGCGGCACCTTCGAGGCGAGCGCGATGATGCCGTCGACCTGGCGATCGACGAGTGAGTCGAGGACCGCTTCACCGCTGAGGTACCCCAGGCCCGGCGCGACGATGAGGTGGTAAGGGGTCTCGACCAGTTGCGTCGCGGCCCCGCCGACGATCTGGGTGAAGAAGTCGTTCGCCAGCTCGGGCAGCTCGAGCCCGATGGTGAAGCTCGACCCGCGCATCGCCCGCGCAGCGAACCGCGGCCGGTAGCCCAGCTCGTCGATCGCGGCCTGGACCCGCTCGCGCATGTGCGGGCTCACCCCGTAGGCGTTGCGGATCACCTTCGATACGGCGGCGGGGGAGACGCCCGCGGCCGTCGCGACGTCCCTCAGCGAGACCTGCTTCATCGCCGGTGTCGTCACCCGGCCGTGCGGCGCGGGGGCGCCGTCGACTCGCGGACGACGAGCGTCGGCGCGAAACGCACCTGCTGATCGCGGGGGTCGTCCGGCCCCGCGGCCGGCGTGAGGCTCTCCGGCGGGGCGGGCTCGGCGTCGGCGGACTCGGCCGACTCCTCCGGCACCAGGGGTGTGTCGCCGAGGAGCTCGTAGAGCATTTGGGCGCCGCGCCGCCCCAGGTCGTAGGCGGGCTGGTGGATCGTCGTGAGCGGGACGGTCGTCGTAGCGGTGAAGTCGATGTCGTCGAATCCGACGATCGACAGATCGTCCGGCACCCGACATCCCCGCGAGACCAGCTCGTTGAGCACGCCGATCGCGATGAGGTCGTTCGCGGCGAAGAGGCCCGTCGGCCGGTCGGGGTCGCTCGGGTCGAAGGCCGCTCCCACCTCGCGCCCACCCCCGACGGTCAGCCCGGAGGTCTCGGCGTAGACAACCTCGCCGCCGGCCGCCTCGACGACCTCGCGGAAGCCGGAGAGGCGGTCCCGCACCTGATGCAGGCTGCGCGGCCCGCCCGCGAAGCACACGCGCCGGTGGCCCAGTGCGATGAGGTGTTCGCCCGCGAGGCGCCCCCCGGCGACGTCGTCGACCGACACCGAGGCGCACACCCGATCCGGCAGGTAGCGGTCGAGATAGACGACCGGGATGCCGAGGCGCTCGAAGCCGGACACGTCCGGCACGTCCTCGGTCGGCACGAGGAGGAGGCCGCGCACGCGCTGCTGCTCGAAGAGCGCGAGGTAGCTCTGCTCGCGGGAGACGTCTTCGGCGCTGTTGCCGACGAGCACGACGTCCCCGTGCGCGGTCACCGTGTCCTCCGCCCCGCGAGACAGCGTCGTGAAGAAGGGGTTGGCGTTATCGATGACGACGAGCCCGATCGCCCGGCTGCTGCCCGAGCGCAGGTGCCGCGCGGCCTCGTTGCGGACGAAGCCCAGCTCGTCGATCGCCGCCTGCACCCGGTCGCGCGTCGCCTCGGCGACCATCGACGGGCGGTTGAGGACATTGGAGACCGTGCCGACCGACACCCCCGCGGCCACCGCCACGTCCTTGACGCTGGCCATCGCCCGCGCTCGCCGTCCCATGGTGACCACGGTAACCCGAGGTCAGAGTCGCGCAGTGGTCTCCCTTGACACGATTCACACACGATCACCGAGGCGCCGTCGGCCCTTCCCAGCGGGTGGTCCTCCTGTCGTCAGATGCGCCGTCCTGTCGTCACGCGTTGCTGACGACGCGACGGTGATTCTGACGACAGGACGCGGACCGGTCGCGGGTGAGCGCACGGCTCAAGCGGGCCGCAGTGGCGTCCAGACCCCGACGCGGGTGCCCTACTCCGTGAAGTTGCGAGGGCAGTCCCGTCGGAGCGTGGCGCCATAGACTGACGCGCCCCTCCCCGCGATCGCTGCCTGCGCAGCTCAGGAGTTCGTCATGCCCACCTCGCCCGCGTCACCCCCGTCGCGCATGGACGCCGACCTCGCGGCCGAACAGGCCTACCTCGACGACGCCCGCGCCCAGCTCGCCCGGATGCGGCAGCGCACCCTCGACCTCGACATCCAGACCGGCGACGCGATCGCGGCCGAGCGCCTCGCCGTCACCCTGTGGCAGCGGGCGCGGTCGCTGGAGGACGACGGCCGCTCGGCCCTCTTCTTCGGGCGTCTCGACCTCGAGATCGAGCACCCCGCCGCCGGCGGCGAACGGGCGGCCCTGCACCTCGGGCGACGGCACATCAGCGACGAGGCCGGGGATCCGGTCGTCATCGACTGGCGGGCCGCCGTGTCGAGCGCCTACTACCGGGCGACGCCGCTGGAGCCGATGCACGTCGCGCGCCGCCGGCGCTTCGGTTTCGCCGGCGGCCGGCTCAGCGCCATCGAGGACGAACACCTCACGCAGGCGCGCCCCGAGGGGTCCGGCTACAGCCAGATCCTCGCCCAGGAGATCGAGCGCCCCCGCGTCGGGCCGATGCGCGACATCGTCTCGACGATCCAGCCGGAGCAGGACGCCCTCGTCCGCGTCGACGACCGCACGACGTTGTGTGTGCAGGGCGCCCCAGGCACCGGCAAGACGGCCGTCGGCCTCCACCGCGCCGCATGGCTGCTCTACACCTACCGCGAGCGTCTGGCCCGCACCGGCGTGCTCGTCGTCGGGCCGAACCGGGCCTTCCTCGAGCACATCGGCGCCGTCCTGCCCGCCCTCGGCGAGGTCGACGTGCGGCACACGACCCTGGCCGACCTCGTCGGCGCCGACGCCGGCGTGAGCGTGCGCGGCGTCGACACACCGCAGGTCGCCGCCCTCAAGGGCGATGCGCGGATCGCGCAGGTCGTCCGGGCCGCCGTCTACGCGCGGATCGGGCGGCCTCAGGAGGCGCTCGTCGTGCCGCGGGGGAGCCGGGTGTGGCGGGTGCCGGCGTACGACATCGCACCCGAGCTCGACCTCCTCCTCGACCGCGACCTGCCCTACGACGCGGCCCGAGACCTGCTCGCGCAGCGCCTGGCCCACCTCGTCATGTCGCGGATGGAAGCGGCCGGCGTCTTCCCGGCCGAGCGGACGCAGGAGGCGCTCGCCAAGTCCGCGCCCGTCCGGGCCTACGTCAAGAGCCTGTGGCCCGCCCTCACCGCTGCGGCGGTGTGGCACTCGCTGCTCAGCGATCCCGAGGCGCTCGCCGCCGCGGCCGACGGTGTGCTCGATGCCGACGAGCAGCGAATGCTCCTGTGGGCCAAGGCGCCTCGCACCCCGGGGGTCGCGCGTTGGAGCGCCGCCGACGCCGTCGTGCTCGACGAGATCCGCGGCGTGCTGCGCCGCGAGACCGGCGTCGGGCACCTCATCCTCGACGAGGCCCAGGACGCCTCGGCGATGCAGCTGCGCGCCGTCGGCCGCCGCTGCGAACAGGGCGCAGCCACGGTTCTCGGTGACATCGCGCAGGGCACCACACCGTGGTCGACCGCCTCGTGGTCACAGGCCCTGGCGCACCTGGGCAAGGCCGACGGGTCGGTCGTCGAGCTGACCCGCGGGTTCCGCGTGCCGGCGAGCGTGCTGCGCTACGCCTCGCGGCTCCTGCCCGCGATCGCCCCCGACCTGAGCCCGCCCGAGCCGGTGCGTGCCGACGCCGGGCTGCTCGACGTGCGCCGCACCACCGACCTCCTCGCCGACCTCGCCGAGGCGGTGCGCTCGACCGCGCAGCACCCCGGCACGGTCGGGGTCATCGTCGCCGACGCCCAGGCCGACGCCGCCGCAGCTGCCCTGAGCTCTGCCGGTATCGATCACGGCCGCCTCGACGCCGACTACGGCGACATCGACCATCGGGTCGACATCGTGCCCGCGACGCTGGCCAAGGGTCTGGAGTTCGACTCGGTGGTCGTCGTGGAGCCGGCCCTCATCGCGGCGGCCGAACCGGACACCCGCACCGGCCTGCGGCGCCTCTACGTCGTCCTCACGCGCGCGGTCTCCCGGCTCGTCGTGCTCCACGCCGACGCGCTCCCGGAGGCCCTGGCCGCCTGATCCGCAGCGCGCACCATCCCGCTCGCCTCCGAGGGTTGACGGTCCGGGGGCGAGTGACTAGCGTGTCTTGAAACGATTCATAACCCCGGGAACCCGACAGACGAGGACGTCATGACCGCACCCACCCCGACCGTCTCGCAGGACCAGCCAGATCAGCCGACAGCCGTCACCGACCTGCTCGACCGCTCGAACCGCCTCGGCTCTCAGGCCCGCGTGACGAACTACGCCGGCGGCAACACCTCGGCCAAGGGGCCTGGTCTCGACCCCGCGACCGGCCAGGAGATCGACCTCATGTGGGTCAAGGGCTCCGGCGGCGACCTCGGCACGCTGACGGCGAGCGGCCTCGCGTGCCTGCGGCTGGACCGGATGCACGCGCTCGTCGACGTCTACCCCGGCATCGACCGCGAGGACGAGATGGTCGCCGCGTTCGACTACTGCCTCCATGGCAAGGGCGGCGCCGCGCCGAGCATCGACACCGCGATGCACGGGCTCGTCGACGCCCCCCACGTCGACCACCTCCACCCCGACGCGGGCATCGCGATCGCGACGAGCGCCGACGGCGAGCGGCTGACGAAGGAGATCTTCGGCGAGAGCGTCGCCTGGGTCCCGTGGCGTCGTCCCGGCTTCCAGCTCGGCCTCGACATCGCGCAGATCAAGCGCGAGAACCCCGGCGCGATCGGCTGCATCCTCGGCGGCCACGGCATCACCGCGTGGGGCGAGACGTCCGCGCAGGCCGAGGCGAACTCGATGGCGATCATCGACGGCGCCCAGGCCTACCTCGACGCGCACGGTGACCCCGAGCCGTTCGGCCCGGTCGTGCCGGGGCGAGAGGCGCTGCCCGAGGCCGAGCGCCGCGAGCGCGCCGCCGCGCTGTTCCCGCTGATCCGCGGCCTGGCGAGCACGGATAAGCCGCAGGTCGGGCACTTCACCGATTCCGACGTCGTGCTCGACTTCGTCTCCCGCGAGAAGCTCGCGGCCCTCGCCGAGCTCGGCACCTCGTGCCCCGACCACTTCCTGCGCACCAAGGTCAAGCCGCTCGTCCTCGACCTCCCGACGACTGCTTCCCTGGAGGAGTGCGAGGCCCGCCTGCGCGAGCTGCACGCCGCCTACCGCGAGGACTACGCGGGCTACTACGAGCGCAACGCCGACCCCGACTCACCGGCGATGCGCGGCGCGGACCCGGCGATCGTCCTCGTGCCGGGCGTCGGCATGTTCTCCTTCGGCGCGAACAAGCAGACCGCGCGCGTCGCGGGGGAGTTCTACGTCAACGCGATCAACGTGATGCGCGGCGCCGAGGCCGTCTCGACGTATGCCCCGATCGACGAGCGCGAGAAGTTCCGAATCGAGTACTGGGCCCTCGAGGATGCCAAGCTGGCGCGGATGCCCAAGCCCAAGCCGCTGGCCACCCGCATCGCGCTCGTCACCGGCGCCGCCTCGGGCATCGGCCTCGCAACCGCCAAGCGCCTGGCCGCCGAGGGCGCGTGTGTGGTCATCGCCGACCTCGACCTGGCCAAGGCGCAGGCCGCGGCGGCCGACATCGGCTCGGCCGACGTCGCGATCGGGGTCGCCGCCGACGTCTCCGACGAGGCCGCCGTCGTCGCCGCCGTGCGCGACGCGGTCCTCGCCTTCGGTGGCGTCGACCTCGTCGTCAACAACGCCGGCCTCTCCCTGAGCAAGCCGCTCCTGGAGACGACCGTCGCCGACTGGGACCTGCAGCACAACGTCATGGCCAAGGGCTCCTTCCTCGTCTCCCGCGAGACCGCGAAGGTGATGAAGGCGCAGGCCATGGGCGGCGACATCGTCTACATCTCGAGCAAGAACTCGGTCTTCGCCGGCCCGAACAACATCGCCTACTCCGCGACGAAGGCCGACCAGGCCCACCAGGTGCGCCTGCTCGCGGCCGAGCTCGGCGGCGACGGGATCCGCGTCAACGGCGTCAACCCCGACGGCGTCGTCCGGGGCTCGGGCATCTTCTCCGGCGGCTGGGGTGCCTCGCGCGCCGCGGTCTACGGCGGGAAGGAAGAGGACCTCGGCACGTTCTACGCCCAGCGCACCCTGCTCAAGCGAGAGGTCCTCCCCGAGCACATCGCCAACGCCGTCTTCGCCCTGACCGGCGGCGACCTGTCGCACACGACCGGACTGCACATCCCCGTCGACGCCGGCGTCGCGGCGGCCTTCCTGCGCTGACCCTGCCTCTCCGGCGCGAGGTGGTGGCGAACGACTGACATCAACAGAACGGGGCGTCGTAAGCGACGC
>RRZU010724784.1_pt1 | contig 17412 bp, 13 predicted proteins | sample 2165561 | NCBI WGS metagenome assembly RRZU01 (sample SAMN10456909, study PRJNA506462) | wastewater metagenome | isolation source: wastewater sludge | place: USA: Moscow, Idaho | reverse complement strand
TAACAAATTGATATTCAACGGATAGACACTTCGACACTAGTATTTTTGAAAAGTTCAAAGTGTGCGCACGCGCATGTATTATTATGTGAAGCACCAGTAATTGAAACTTTGGCTAACAGCTCAAACTAGATTTCATAGCATGAATAAAAATCTTGCAGTATCTTTGCCGAGAATTCAGCGGAGTTCGCAGAACATTTAATCAAGCTTGAAAATTCTGTTCTCGTTTACTGCATCTATGCACCCATCCTCAGTTCCTCCGAAGCAGTAACGTTTCTTTGACAAATTCACTAATGAATTACATTTCATCCTCCAAATGATACAAGTTGCCGTAGCTAAAACGTAGCTTACCACAGCTAAATCCTGCAAGCTACGTCTCGACAACCCTAATGTTTATGGGCTTTACGAGAGGAACCGAAGCTCACGTAGCTAAAAACACGAAAAGAGTAGGGGGAGCAGAATAAAAATCGTCGTCTCCTTCTTATTCTTTTGGCAGAAGTGATGAAGCGTTTTCCATAACTTTGCAAAAGTTACCGACTAAAATTTGTTAAATAAGGAGATTAGATGCGATACTATTTATGTAACAAGTCCGTTTAAGACAACGGGGAAAGATAATAAAATTATAATCGTATATTTATAGATTTAATAAAATAACCAAAGAAATTACACAATATTTCCGATGAGACTATATATGAATTCTGCGAATGGGATGATGTCACCCTTGATACTTGCCATTTCGAGAGCTGACATATATTCATCACGCTTCTCTATTGGAATGATTGTCCAGGAGTAGTCCCCTGTCACCAACATAGCATTCATGATGAAGCGAGCGGTACGTCCGTTACCGTCCATATATGGGTGGATGTACACAAAGAAGAAGTGTCCAAGGATGGAACGAACTAATACATTCTCTTCTTGGCTTAGCAGAGTATAGAAGGTCTGCATCGCATCAACAATAGCATCAGGATTCAATGGAGTATGCTTTGAACCACGAATGTAAACCTGATGTTTGCGATATCCGACAAGATCGCTTGCTGGAATGATAGCGGCCTGTACGCATGGTTCAAACAATTCAAAATGCCAGTTCTGTAGTTGTTCTGCAACGATGTCACCAGCTTTTCCCTTGTTTTGCAGAATGCTTTTTACACTTTCGCGAACACTTTGGAATGCCTGATAATATCCACGAGCGGCCAGTGCATTACGTGAATCGCTGTCCTGCTTTACGTCTTTAGGATCCCATTCTCCACTACGAACTCTCTCAATAAGTTCATCGGTTACACGATAACCCTCAATAGACAATGAATGATAGGAGTCTTTCACATAGTTGGCATCCATGTTTGCTAAGACTTTTTCTATATCTACATTAATTATTGATGGTGGAGTTAGTTCTATGATCTGCTTGCGCATTTTCTCCCACATCAGTTGAATTCTTATAGAATAAGGTGAACGCTGAAGAATGACTGAAGCAAAATCTTTGCCTTCTTCGAATGGATTCTCTGGGCGAAGATCATAGCCAAGTCGCTTCATCATTTGCATGATTTTGTCAGCCTGATCCGTTCTGCCAATGGCATTCAAAGCTCCGACGATACGTGCCGCTCTGGTAGAATTGCCTTTGTCGCTTGCTAAAGCGATAATCTCAGAAGCATCGCGAAGAGATTCCAGACAAGTCTGTGCCTCAATGCGATTAGTAATGAAATACTGCGGTGAGCAGTACAGCAATGCCTCTGCCATAGAATAGACATTCAATCCAAATTGCGATTCCTTTACTATCTGTCGTGGTAGTGTGGCCGTTACGTCTAAAAGCGTGTCGCTATATTTTAACTGAATGATATTGTTGCCGGCTTTGCTTGCACGAATGACGACCTGTTTTGGCACTACATAATTACCACTATAGAAAGCCAGCGATTGCTCTGCAGAAAGACTCCAGTCATTGCCGAAACGATTATTTGCATAGGCGGCGATGAAATGCCAATAAGAGGTGTACCAAACAGTGGTATCACCTTCATTGCCGGGAAGAGATGACATATACCAGCCCTTGATGATTGGCTGTAGATAGCCGTTACCAAGAAGCCTGTTTGTATGTGTTGTTCCGAGTGTATCCTTACTATGAATCACAGAATAGTCATTTTTCTCCTGATATTTCTTCAACACTCGAAGAGATTCTGCTAATCGTTCATTTACCGTTGCCATATTTTCTATTTAGTATTAATGCACGAGCCACCATTCGTATATTCCGTTGCCTAATTGTTAGTATATTCAATTGTGCTAATATTAGTATTTGTGTGCAAAATTAGCATTTTATTCATAATCAGCCAAATATAATAAGATAAAATTTAGTGATTTATATAATTTAGTTTATACTTTTTATTATAATAACGATGTCAGATTCTTCCTCTTCAGAGTGGCTAAACTTTATGCATAGAATTGTTAAATCCCCAAGTTTACAAACTGAGCCCTTTCTTTGCATGGTGCAAAGATAAGCATTTTTTTTAGAATTGTTAAATCCCCAGGTTTACAAACTGAGCCCATATAACTTGGAAAGAGCAATGTAAGCATTAATAATATCTTTTTCATATTTTTCTTTTTACTATCAGTTTTCGTAAGCTGCTGATATAGAATTTTTCATGTATGTTTTAAAATGTCAATATAACAAAAAAAGGACTATTTTGTAAATAGTCCTTTGCTTTTTTTTGTGATCCGCATGGGGCCATGGAATAAAATCTTTATGCTTTTGAACTCACTGGAGGACAATGAAGTAACAAAAATTAAGAATTCGAGTAGCGCACATTTGTAGCGCATTTTTCCATGATCCCATGTTGGATCATAATACATGACCCTTTGTAAGAGAGATCTTTACCTTTTATATCTTATGAAATATCTTTCAATCGCAGTATCTCCCATTTTGATGTTGGGGTCATACGCGAACTTAAAGAGAAGGGCTTTAACTCTACCTCTAAATAGCGGCACAAAGGTAAGCAATTTATTTATATTTATAATTTAATTCGAACGATTTCTACACATATAGAATAGTAAGAGGAAGATGTTTGAGCTTTTCTTCTTGACTTTCTGAAATAGTTTCGATGTTTATAAATAAATTTTGTCGAGCTCTACTCATACCAACATAAAATACTCGATGTGTTGAATTACTATTCAATTGTGGTTTAAGGAGAGCTGATAAGTTCTCTAGTCGATCTAAAACTATTAAGACATTATCAAACTCCTCGCCTTTTGCTTTATGAATAGTTTTGTGTATGGATTTTTTATCTGAGACCTTGATACATAATGCCATTTCTTTGTAAGAATGTTCCTGATAGAAATTCTTTATGGTACCATTTCGTAATGTTGAAAGATGGATTCCAATTGATCGAATAACATAAAGATAGAAATCGTAAAATGTCCCATTTAATAAATTTGGACGGTATTTTAGTAACATCTGAAGATAACCAATTGTTATTATCCTTTCATCATTAAGTAAGTCCAACTGATGCCATGCTTCACGCAAATCATTATCATGTGCATATTCTGTTGCTTTCAGCAAATGCCTCATATATGTTGCTCTTGTAAAATTTGCGTCAAAATCACTGTCTATTAAATTTTCATTAGGCAAATCATCAGTAAATCCGAGTTTCATTGTATTTGCGATAATATTAGGGAAAGCTAAAGATTGTACGTTATCTGATTGACATATTTTCATAGCTTCTGTATATGCATCTAATTTATTTCCAACGAGTAATAGAGGAATCTTTCCATCTTCGGCGTTAATTGGCTTTTGAGGAAAATCAGGTCTTAAATAATTCAAGAGATTTATAATTTGCGGTGAGCTGCGTCTATTTCCATGGATTTCATATTCAGTGATACCTGGAATATAAAAATTATCAAACATTTCTACAGACGCTCCAATAAAGTCGTAAATAGTTTGAGCTTTATCCCCTACAACGCCTATTGTTACTCCTCTATTACCTAATTCTTTTATAAAATCGACAATAGGGGAAATAGAATCTTGAAATTCGTCAATAAAAAAGTATGGAAACTTTGCTACTATTATATTGAAAATATCAGGATGCTTATGGAGCAATTCCATTCCCAAAAATATTACATCATCATATGAAATATATCCATTTTCCCATCTGATAGAATTGTATGTGTCATACACTTTTTGAGGAACTTTGTACTTAGTTTTTCTCCCACTTTTATCATATGCAACTATAGGATACTTGGGCTTGAAGCCAACAAATATTCCATTCCGATACATCCAATGACTTTTTTGTATTCCATCTTGTATGCACTTTGTATCAATCCAGGAACAATGACATTTGTCTGATACAATTTGGGCAAAGGCTTTAGTTAAGAAAGATTCTGTAGCGACCATGCGTATTGATTCCTCATTGATTCCCCAATTTTTAGCCTCGAAATGAATAAAAGGCTTCACGACATGGTTATAAAGAAAACTATGGATAGTACATATTTCGACACAATTTGAAGATGATGGTAATCGTTCATTCAGTGTGTCTACCCCAACATTAGTATATGAGATACAGGCAATTCTGCGCGTAATTCCTAATTTCTTACTACTGGAAATTACTCGCAGAACGTGCAATGATAGCCAGTGCGTTTTACCCGCACCGGGTCCTGCAGATATTTTGAATGAATTATCAACAGGTATGGGAGTATCCGATTCTATTGAAATAGCCATTTAAGTGCAGAATCAATATATGTTGGAACGTTAAAATCAAATTTATTCTTATCTCCATTAGGAAGCATTAAATTATCTTCTAATATCAAATTTAATTCTAACGCATTACAACCTTTGCTTATTGAGCTAAGATATCGAGAGGCAATTAATGCTTTTTCTTTTTCCTCTTCACTCCATTGACACGAAGTCAAAGACTGTTTAATTCTTTCGTTTTCTTGACTACTTCTCAACTTACCGAACATTTCTTGAAGATTGCTTGAACCCATTAAGAATTTCAACTCTTCTTTATTACTCACCGAGTCAGTTATCAACCTATGACAATGTGGATTAGAAAGAATTAAATCATATTCAAGCGTTTTCCCATAAGTCTCACCTTGTCGAAAATAGTGGATATTTGGATGACTGGCATATGTGACCATCTCTTGATCAGCATGGTGCCTATAAACTTTGTTCAGATCCATATTAAATTCAAACGGATAACAAGCTTCGGAATCACAAGTTGGATCTATATCAGTGAGACAGGCAAGTTTTTTATTTATGCTATAGTCTTTATTACTATCAAACATCTTTAGGAAGTGATGAAAATACCTTCCTCCCATATTCACAACAAGGACATGTTCTTTTGTTAGATCATATCCTAAATATTTAGCAAATACTTTCATAAGGAGTTCTTCGGCTAGACCCTCGACAAAGATTAATTTATTCGCAAAAAACATATCAGAACGTGTTGCATCTAAGTATCTTTGTACAAAATTCTTAGAAATAGAATCTTCCTTTGAATTGGAAAAGATCATTCTAGGATATCCTGCTTGCACCATGCCATATTCTAGAGTATGTAAGCAAATAAGTTCGTCAACAGTAACAGCTGATACTATTTGGGAAGAATGTGTGGTTACTATTATTTGTTTTACATTATGTTGGCTCCTGTTCTTTTCAAGAAATTTTAAAAACTGGTACTGCATCGCAGGGTGCAGGTGCGCCTCTGGTTCTTCAATCGCTAACAAAGAGAATAATTTTGCCTGTCTATGCATAAAATTCCCATCAGCTGCCGCTTGCATTTTTGCAAGGAGTAGTGACATATAAATAAGATTATTATATCCTAACCCATTATGAGTAGCAGGAATTTCAACGCCACTCTCATATCTTATAATTAGTTTTAATACTGCAAATAATTCAGATTCGGATAAATATCCACTAAAATCTGGTGCAGCATTATTAAAGGATGCACCTATATCTGTCGCGTAATTCAATAATAAGTTCTTACCAGTTTCTAATCTTTCAAACAAATTATTCATTAATGGTTCGGCTTTTTCTCTAAATTTTTGCGATGATTCTCTTAGGGCCTCTTTGATTTCCTCTTCATCTTTAGAAGAATCGGTTTTTAAGTCGTAATCAACAAAAAAGTTAAGGACATCTTTAAGCAAGGGATTATATCCCATAAACATATCTCTTCCAACATCTCGAATTGCATCAAGGAACTGAAAGTCGCACTTTTCAAAGAGTTCGCTCATATTATGCCTATCAGTATGTCCAGAACCTCCCCATCTGTAGACCTCATAGAAACGAGAAAAATTTCTTCTTATGGTTTGCCATATTTCAGTATGGCTTTCCATATTTGTCACCTCAGAAATATAATTCTCTTCTTGATCAGCAGAAAGTAAATACTGAAAATTCAATTGAGCTTCATACGGAGGCTCAACTTTATTCATGTAATTCCCAAGTAGCCCGGATTCTTCAGATGTGGCAAGTTCATCTTTAGATTGGGTAATCATAAGGGTGATTTTGGCATAGGGAGAATGTTGTTTCAGTGATTCCAAGTTTATTTCGCAGAACAAGTCAAATATATCAATTTTTCTATGTCCTTCAACATTTAACGTTAGTGCAATAGCTTTAAGTAAATTACTCTTACCCGAGTTATTTGAGCCAATAATAATATTTACGCCATCGTGTAATGGAATCTTTGTGTCTTTGAAATTGCAATAACCTTTTAGTCTCACTTCTGAAATGTACATGATAATGATATTGATTACAAATTAGAATTTCAAAATATACTCATCTTCTTCCCTGAATGCATTACAATGTTCCATATAGCTGCGCATTGCCTCAAAGTTGTCACCCCTCAAATTGTAGCTGAAAAGTCGCACACGTTGAATGGCATTGATGAGATTTTCTGGGTTGTCTTTCCGTGTAAGTTGGCGTAATGCACCAAGGTAGTCAGTGCGGAATACCGTAGGAATTATTATTTTAGCCTGGCCGGCAGCTGTCATTTCTGCGTTCATCATGATTCGAGAAATTCGGCCGTTACCGTCAGCAAAAGGATGCACTTCACTGATTATGAACAGCATAAAAATGGCACGTGCAAAAGGATGACGTAAGGCACTATAACCTTTCTTGCCAATGACTTCGAGACTCCGGCAAGCATCCTGTGTGAGGTGTACCGCAGACGTTGGCAGATAGAGACGCTGTTCAAACGCCTGAAGCAGAACTTCCCATTGAAATACTTCCTTGGAGACAATCAAAACGCCATACAGATTCAGATTTGGGTAAGTATGATAGCCTGGTTGCTGATGCAGGTTATCAAAAAGCAGGTGAAGCGGAAGTGGAGCCTGTCCAACATGATGACTGCCGTGCATATTCTACTCAATTCCTACATGGGACTATACGATTTTCTCAACCTGCCAGAGGGGCGATGGATAAAAATCATTGAGGCGAGACAGAAAAAAGATGACGAAAATCATCAACCAAGCCTTTTCCCAGAGATGAGGGGGCCTAATTGTGAAAATCAAAAGAGCAAGACTTATTTACAGCAAGTTACAGACGGAAAATAGGATTTTCCCAGTTTTATCGGACAGCAATAATATAAATCAGTTATATGGAATACAAATTTTTGATTAATTCATTTAGTTCTTCCTGAATACAGGTCAGTTTTTCTTCTGCAATTTCAATTGAAATAGTCGAAGAATATAGTTCTTTCTTGACGCAAACAGCATCATCAAAAATATGATGTAACTGCGATAGTTTTGATGGAATAATAATAGGTAGTTGTCTTGCATCATTAATTCGAAAATGAGATGTATTGTTGATAAAATTATCTACATAGAAACTTGTAAAATCAGTATTAATTAAACAAACATAATACCAGTCTGGCAATTGCGTCCGTGTAAATAATGACATGCTAAGGACATCGAAAATTCCTCTCATTTTTATTCGAGCTTTCAAAAATGTAGAATTGACATCGGTCCAACAAAAACCCTCCGTAAAGAAGGACTTCCTGTAAATGAAGACCTTGAAAGAAAGGCTAATGAAATAGAAGAAGAAATCATCAAAAAAGAGATTCTTCCCATATTGACTAAGAACATAGAGCCAGCTCTCCAGCCTGTGCAACGAGAGTTGGTATTGGTCGTTGACTATATACCAGGCCAGCCAATCAGCGTGCATCTGAGCCGTAAGCGCAACTTTACAGCCGATATGCCCGACGCTAAAGAAATTGTTGTTGACCCAGAGGTTGCCCATGGTCAGCGCGATTCCAAAAGTATAGACGGTGAAGACAAAATACACCGTGGTCCTGCACGCGATATGGCAGTATTCTTTCCCGATGGTACAATAATTGCTGAAAAGACAGCAGTAGACACATTGATGGCAACGGTTAAGAAAATAGGTGTGGCACAAGTGCGTCAGGTCGTGGAGGAGTATAACTTGAAATTCTGCAAGGTGCCAGTAATCTCTAACCGACGTGATACCAAATATGGCAAATCGCAAAAAGACTTAGGTAATGGATGGTTACTAATCACCCATAGTAATAATCTGATGAAGAAAGCCTTAATCGAAAAGGTATCGCAGGTGCTAAACCTTGGTATAAAGGTAACATTAAACGAATAAGAAATATGAGTAACGAATTACAATTTCTATTATATAATATGCCAGATGACAATGGCAAGGTACAAGTAGTTGTCAAAGATGAAACGATATGGTGCACACAGAAGGCAATGTCGCAGCTTTTTGGAGTGGATAGAACTGTAATTACCAAACATTTAAAGAACATCTTTGAATCGAATGAATTGGTTACAGATTCAGTATGTGCAAAATTTGCACATACTGCCGATAATGGCAAAGATTATCTTTACTCATGACGACCACACCAAAGAACACATGGGACTAACCACATGGAAGAATTCGCCCGACGGACGTATTTTAAAATCAGATAGCAAAATTGCAAAGAACTATCTTTCTGAAGGTGAGATTCGTAAATTAGAACGTACCGTTACTGGTTACTTTGATTATATTGAAGATTTGATTGAGAATGAGAATTCTTTTGACATGAAACAATTTGCTAGTAGTGTAAATGAGTTTCTGTCTTTCCGTAAATATAAGATATTGCCAAACAAGGGATCACAAGGGCACAAGCCGATGCTAAAGCTGAGAGTGAATATGAAATATTCAATAAAACTCAGCAGATTAACTCCGATTTTGATAAAGACATCAAGGGTTTTTTGGATAAGAGATAGATGCGTCTATTGTAGACCAAACATACTAGAGTAACAAAGGGAGTGGCTTCAAAACCACTCCCTTCTCTATTTGCAGAATGCGTCTCCGGAGGTTTTTGGGTCGTGGTACACCCCCGCTACGCCGAAAATCAAGGAGTTACAGAGTTCTGTAGTTTTTTTTTTGCTCAGCGAGCACATGACGAACATGTAATGCTTCTGTTCAGTTTGTGATACTTTGTTTGTTTTTGTCCTTTGTTACAGTAGTATGATTTAGTAAGATCTAAGCGAAAATAAGACAAGGACTATTTTCATGCAACAGTAGAACTGGAGGTTTGTCATAAGTGAGACTCTGCGAAACGCCTGGGCGCCGAAGGATCGCAAGAAGAGATATGGAAAAGCAGCCCTACCATACACCGGCAGAGCTGCTAACTAACAGGATATCCAAATGAACAGGTCAAATGGACTTATCAAAAGCATGAGTTAGAGTTCAAAGTAGAACTTGGTGATGGTCAGACCATTGTTACTTACGAACAAGAGGTCCTTGCCATCGCCACCCTTCTTACATTCGTTGGCCATCTCCTGAGTAAACTCGAACACGAACTTATCGCCTGCATGAACAGGGGTGTCAGATACGTATTCCTTTGCCCACCAACCGTTGGTTACACGAATTGTAGTACCGTCGCCATTGACTTCCTTAATATCGAGACACATCTTCTTGCCGACCATCCAGTCGTAAGTGGCGTCGCTCAGAGTAGGAAGCTTACCCTCGGTGCTGCTGAAGCGGAGACTTGAGCCATCCCAGCCACCGCAAGACAGCTCGCCCTGCCATACAATAGTCTCGAGGACAGGAAGAGCGTGAGTCATCTGAGTAACAGTAATAGGATATTCCTTTGTTACGGTGTCACCCTTAGCATTCATCATAGAGATATAAACGGTGTTGGCACCCATCTCACGCATGATGAGGTCAGCATAGTTGGCCTTGATGGTCTGCTTGCCATTAGAGATCTGAGCAGTACCGTGAGTGTGGACGGTCACCTTGACGAGGTTGTCGCCATTCTCCTGCTCCAATGTGGCATCAATCTGATCAGCAGTGAAATTCTCAGCGGTATTTTCAGTGAAATCCTCTACAGGATCACAAGCAGTGAATGTGAGCGAGAATGCTACTGCAATTAAATATAATATCTTTTTCATATTCTTTCAATTTAAGTCGATTAATAACCTGCGAACTGATTAGCTGCATCGTCCTCCCAGCCAGCGTTCTGCTTGTATGTGCCACCAGACAGGTCGATCTGTGATTTTGGAATACGATAGAAGCCCTCAGTTGCATTGTAACGAGCTGCATAGTTATTGTAGGTCATGTTCACCTTCTGGCCCTGGTTGTACATCACAGAACCGGTCTGCTTTGACAGTGCATCAGCTGCGATGCCCCAACGACGAAGGTCATCCCAACGGCTACCCTCGAAGGCAAGCTCCCAACGGCGCTCATTGCGTAGAGCCTGCTCAGAATAGGCTACTGCTGGCAGACCAACACGTGCACGTACGCGATTCAATGTTGTAGCATCCTTCTCCAACTCTGAGTACATCAAGAGCACGTCAGCAAAACGGAAGATGGTGAGAGGAGTACAGTTAGAAGCCTGGTAGTTACCGCTACCGGATGAGCCCATTGCGTCGATAGACCAAGAATAGTTGGTACCGCCTGAAGAACGAACAGATGTAATCTTCTTCTGATGATACATGGTCAGCTCAACAGCGTCAGAGAATGTACCTGGATCGAGCGCAGTCTTGCTCATGTCGATGATAGAAGCATCACGACGTGGGTCGTCTGGCTCAGCCTGCTTCCAGTCGTTGACGAGGTTTGTAGCTACAGTACCGCAACCCCAACCTATGCTGAATGGATAAACGGAAGTAGGAGTACCTACATGGTAGCGAGCATCGTCCTGGTTGTTACCATCAGCGCGGATACCGAAGAACAGACCGTACTGGTTGGTCAGGTGAAGTTGATTTGACCATGCAGACTGATACTGGAAGTTGATGGCAAGGAGAACTTCCTTGTTACCCTCCTGATAGCATGTACCAGCGTCGATCATATCCTTAACATAGTCGTAATCCTTAGCGGTGTACTGATTAGAATATGCCCAGAGTGAGCGATAGTCAGGGAGCAGGTCGTGACCAGAATTGTCGATACAATCCTTTAGAGCAGCTGATACATAGCTCTTGTCGATGGTGCTGCCGTCGGTCTTAGGCCAAGCAGACTCGCCATAGAAACCTGTATAGAAGAGGTACGCACGGCCGAGGAAAGCCTCAGCAGCCCAGCGTGTCACCTTACCAAATGGAAGCTTCTGCCAGCCATCATACTTGTAAGAAGGCATGATAGAGGTAGCCTCGTAGATATCATCAGCAATGTGCTTGAAGATTTCCTTACCCTCAACCTGTGCAGGTGCGGTCTGAGCCTCTGCTACAGTCTCTGGTGCCTTCTGAATGAAAGGTACATTGTTGAACATCAGCACGAGGTTATAATAACTGTACGCACGCATGAAGAGCAGCTCACCCTTAGTCTGGTTGCGAGTCAGCGAGTCAGCGATGTTGTCGATAACACCCAGTGCAGCGTTGGCACGTGCGATGGTCTCGTATGCATAGGTCCAGAGGTCCTGCATCTGGTTGGTCTGGGCGTACATGAGTTTGTCGAGAGCCTGCCACCAAGGGTCACCAAGGCCGGCACCACCAAACATGTCGTCAGACATAATATTAGCTACAGAGAAGTATTGCTCCAAGTTGTTGCCCTGGAAAGGACCATAGAAGCATGATTTGTATACGGCTGCAACCATCTTGTCAACATCCTCATTGGTAGATGGGAAGTTAGTACTGTTCTTACCTGTGTAGTCTTGTGAATCAAGGAAAGACTCGCAAGAGGTAAAGGTAAGCAATGCTGCAGCAGCAATTATAAATATCTTTTTCATAATTTCTTTATTTTACTAGATGTGATATTAGAACTTAATGTTTACACCAACCAAGAAGGTACGTGGGGTAGGGTATACGCCAGTGTCGATACCTGCTGCCCAAGCGTCGTTACCACCACTTGAACCAACCTCAGGATCCATGCCTGAATAGTTAGTGAATGTGTAAAGGTTGTTGATTGCAAAATACAGACGGAGCTGAGACAGTGGACAAGTCTTCCAAACCTGCTTGAAGTCGTAACCAAGAGTTACGTTAGAGATGCGGAAGTAGTTACCATCCTCGAGCATTGCAGATGACATGTACTTCCAGTTAGGAGTATCGAAGCCATCGAAGATAGGGAGCTTGTCGCTAGAGCCTTCACCCTTCCAAGAACCGTAAATGATCTTCTTGTTGGGGTTCTGCTCCAGGAAGTCCTGGTTAGCCCAAGTGCGGAGGATCTGCTGTCCGAATGCACCGTTACCAGTGATTGAGAAGTCGAAGCCCTTATAAGCAATGTTTGCGTTGAAACCAACGGTAACGTCTGGATGAGGATCACCGATGTTGGTACGGTCGTTGCCGTCGATATAACCATCACCATTCACGTCTACATAGCGAAGGTCACCAGGGCGCAGCTTATCGTTGCCACCGTGAATCTGGTCCTGAGTTTTCTGCGAGAATGCAGCAATCTCAGCACCATTCTGGAATACGCCGTCAGTCTTGAAACCATAGAAGAAGCCGATTGGCTCACCTACCTGTGCACGATAGATCTCACCCTCGAGCTGATGCCATACAGCACCTGGACCATGGATGATACCCTCAGCATTTGCCAGCTTGGTAACCTTGTTCTTGTTGTAGGTCATGTTTGCAGAAACACCGTAACGGAGACCATTGCTGAACTTATCGTTCCAAGTTACTGCAGACTCAAAACCAGTATTCTCTACGTTACCACCATTAATATATGGAGCACCAATACCGTATACACCGAGGATAGGAGCACTTACCAACCAGTCTTTAGTAGACTTCTTGTACCAATCGAAAGCAACGCCGAGACGGCTGTTGAGGAATCGAGCGTCAATACCGAGGTCGATCTGCTCAGATGTCTCCCAAGTCAGCTCAGGGTTACCCAGCACGTTGAATGAACCACCAGTGGTAGCCTCCTCATGGTTGCCCACACCGAAGAAGTAGCTGTTAGCAGTAGAGAATCCTACCTGAGTGAGGTACTGGAAGTTAGGGATATTACAGTTACCATTCTGACCCCAAGAAGCACGGAGCTTCAAGAAGTCCATCCAACTCTTTGTGCCTTCCATAAAACTTTCATTGGTAACAACCCAACCTGCAGATGCTGAAGGGAAGACACCCCAGCGATGACCGCTAGCGAAGTTAGAAGAACCATCGGTACGTACAGTAGCCTGCAGCATGTACTTTTCAGCGTAGTTGTAGTTGACACGACCGAAGAAAGAAGCGAGTGAGTTGTCACCAGTAGGAGTACCGCCAACAGAAACATCAGCGAGCTTCTTGATCTGAGCGTTGCTTACGAAAGCGTGATCCCAGCTGTCACCGAACAGCAGGTTGCTGCCAGATGCATTGAGGTTCTCACCATAGGTGTTCTTCTCTATAGACTGACCAGCAACGATGTTGATGTTGTGCTTGTTGATGTCGAAGGTATAAGTTGCAGTGTTTTCCCATGTGATGCGTGACCACATATTGGTTGACTGAGATGCATTGTCCTGGTCAGCAACGTTTGTACCAGAAGCGTGGATTCTAGTCATAGCACGATAAGAACTGAAGCCGAAACGATAGCCGAACTGTGATCTGAGGATCAGGTGCTGGATAGGCTGGATCTCGAGGAATGCAGTAGCATTCACATTCCAGTTGTTGCTAGCGTTTAAGCCCTGACTTGTTGTAGCAGCGATGGCCATTGGGTTAACAGCAGAACCGAGGGTCCAACCATCAGCTGCCATCTCAGCATTGGTATAGTACTTGCCATCCTCTGTATATACAGGAAGCAGTGGGTTAGCGTTCAAGAGGTCGTGTACGTTGTTCGAGTACATGTTGCCCTGTGAGATACCACGGCGCATATGACGGTTGACATTCAGATTCTCACCAATAGTGATCACGTTATACTTCTTATTCTTTGAAGTAAGGATAGCATGTGAAGAGTTGATGCGGAAGTTGTAACGGTCGAACTGAGACTGTGTCTCACCACCGAGGATACCATCCTGCTTGGTGTAAGCAAAACCGAGGTTGAACTTAGAAACATCGGTACCACCTACCATACTGATAGAGTGGTTTGTAGTCATAGCGCCCTCATGATATGACTCGTCGATCCAGTCGGTACCTGCCCAACCGTTTTCCAGCATATTGCCATCAGCATCGAAGAGCTGGTCGTAGATAGCAGTAGGAAGCTTGCCCTTCCAGTCAGGAATGTCTGCACCACCATTGAAGGAACGGAGCTTACGGCTGTAGATGTATTCCTGTGCATTGAGCTGATCAGGAGCTTTTAGTAGATACTGTGCGCCTACGTAACCATCGTAGTTCACTTGGATCTTGCCAGATCTACCTTGATGTGTTGTTACGAGGATGACACCATTTGCAGCACGAGCACCATAGATAGCTGCAGATGCAGCGTCCTTCAAAACGTCGATAGACTCGATGTCAGAAGGGTTCAGGTCGTTGAGGCTACCGCCAGCAACACCATCAATAACGTATAATGGGTCAGAATTACCTGTAGTACCGATACCACGGATGTTAACCTTGTAACCCTCACCAGCCTGACCACTGTTCTGCATGATCATCACACCAGGAGTTTGGCCCTGCAGTGCTGTAAAAACATCAGTTGTAGAGAGCTTTGCAATGTCCTCACCCTTGACCTGGACAGTTGCTCCAGTCAGGAGTTTTTTCTTCTGAACACCATAACCGATGACAACAACGTCGTTCAGTGTAGTCTGATCTTCTTTCAGCGTCACCTTAATATTATTACGGCCGCTTACTCTGACAGTTTCTGTGACATAGCCTACATAAGAGATGGTCAATGTGGCATTGCTTGCAGCCTGAACATTGAAATTACCATTGAAATCAGTGACGGCTCCAGTCTTGGTGCCCTGCACTTGTACACTCGCACCAATAATAGGATCACCTGCTTCATCAATTACTGTACCATTAACGGTGCCTTGTGCCCATGCTCCAATAGAGAACAGGCAAAGAAGGAACAGAAGCGTCAAAGGCTTGTTTGGAGATTTAAAGTTCCTCATACTTTTAATAATTAGTTATAGAATAAATGTTTAGGTGGGTTCTAATAATTATATTTTTTGAGATACTTATTCCGCCAGAGCCCTTTATGCGGGATGCACCTCATTTCTTTTATCGCAAATATAATAAAAATCTGTTATAGCTTGGCTCCCCCCTCTCGTTTTTTTAATATCTATTGTATATATTTTACTTTAATTTTCATTTTATGCTATGGGCACAGGAGTCAGCCTCATGATTTGCGTGTAGCGACATATGTTATAGACTAGGCAGGTCATTGCGACATCTGCCCTTGCCCTGAGTATTCCAACTCTGCGAAAGATCAGTCCGCACATAGACTGTTCCATAAAGCCGAAAACGTGTTCAACAAGGCAGCGTGTCTTAGACTTTTCACGATTCTTCTTTTTCTGCTCATCCGTAAGTGGATGATTTCTGTGTCCCTTCTCACAAATGACAGGCTTCATCCTGTGCCTCTCCACAATGGGCTCCTGTGATTCGTAGCCGGCATCCAAATACAGTTCTTTGCCCTCGTCGCTCTCATCAAGCAGTGGCTCATAGCCTTTGGAGTCATGAACGTTGGCGGAGGTTGTATCATACTTCAGTACCATCTTGTGCCTTTGATCCGCCTTGGCATGCATCTTATATCCGTAGAACTTCTCGCCTCGTTTCTCCGTCCAGCGGGCATCAACGTCCTTGTGGCTCTTCTTGTGGGGCTTGTCATTCCACAACTCGCTCCCGCGACCTTCCTTGATTGCCTTGTTCTCTTCGCGTGTGTTGCGCTGACGAGGAGCCACAACGAAACTCGCATCAATAATCCGACCTTCGTTGAATTGGAACCCCATTTTGTCAAGGCTGGCGCGGAAGTCATTGAAAAGCTTGTCGTAGACTTTACCCCGTGTCAGCATCTCTTTGTAGTTCCAGACGGTTTTCTCGTCGGGAACATCTCGCACATCACGGATGCGAAGGAAGTTACGAAAACTGGTGCGGTCGATAATCTGATACTGTATCTGATGGTCGCCCAGACCGTAGTAACGCTGAAGAAATAGCACCTTGAACATCAGTACGCAGTCGAACGGCGGACGACCGGCTTTGCTCTTGCGCTCTCCTGTAAACAGCGCTGACTCCAGTGTCGGGCGAAACTGCTCGAAGTCAACCAGTCTGGACAAAGCATCCAGTGGGTTGCCCAGGTTGTTCAATACATCTGTACTCATTGCTTCATCAAACAAACTTTTGTTGTTCCTCAGTTCCTTGTAATTCGATAACTTATTCATTGTTCTTTGAGTTCTATGCAAATGTACAAAAAAATATCGAGATATGCAATGTAATTGCCTGAAATACAACTATTTAATTTTTAGAACTCCCCTTTATAGTACTCCCCATTTTTAGACAGGGTTTAACTTCAATTAATTCAGAACAAGAAAGAGGAGGCAGTCGTCTCGGTCTTACCTTGTTCCGACCTTGTACATGACAAGGTTTTTTCTTTGTTCAGCACAAATATAAACAATAAAATCAAACTATCAAATATTTTTGTCTTTTTTATACGACAATACCGTATTCCATGCTGGGTAACAGCTTTTCCAGACTTTGGTGCGGCCTTTGATAGTTGTAGAACTTGATAAAGTCGTTAACGCCTTTTCGTAGTTCTTCAACGTTGTCGGTAGGATTGAGATAGATGTATTCCTGTTTGATGGTGCGCCAAAAACGCTCTATCCAGATATTGTCTTTACAACGTCCACGTCCGTCCATGCTGATCTGGATATGATGGTCGTGCAGTAAATCCTCCCACCTCTTGGTGGTGTACTGAACGCCTTGATCAGAGTTGATAATCTCCGGAGCGCCATAGACTCTGATACAATCCTCTATTAGCTCATAGCAGTTGTTGGCAGACAGAGTGTTACTCAGCCTCCATCCAACGATGAAACGGCTGTGAACATCAATGACAGCGTAGAGATACATAAATCCACCCTTCATGGGAATATAGGATATATCGGTACTCCATACCTGATTAGGATGATCTATATTTAAGCCACGCAAGAGATAAGGATGAAAGAACTTAGG
>RRZU010150502.1_pt1 | contig 17413 bp, 16 predicted proteins | sample 2165561 | NCBI WGS metagenome assembly RRZU01 (sample SAMN10456909, study PRJNA506462) | wastewater metagenome | isolation source: wastewater sludge | place: USA: Moscow, Idaho | reverse complement strand
TAACAAACAAATATCTTTATTTGTAAGTCTTTTAACTTTACTCAATAATCTATATCCTTTAGGGACTAATTTTTTATCTAAACTTTCATATCTCTTTTTATAACCTAATAATGACACTATTTCCATTATTCTTAGTTCATCCGTTTCTTTTAAACTATTGAATATTTCATTAATGCTAAAGTCTTCTTTTTCAAAAAAATAATCTTTAATCAGAGCTTCCATATCATCATAAACTCTTCCTGTTATTTCTTCATATTGTGTTGCTATTAATCTACCTTCTACCCCTAATTCCATTATATACTTTTCAATCTCTTCTGCAACTTGGAGCATAACAGAAAATTTTTCAAGAACTGTGACAACTTCAAATAAAGTTACCAAGTCTTCAAATTCCATTAAAGTTAGATTTGTCAAACTTTTTTCAAGCATATCTCCAAATCTTTCTAAAGTTCTTACTGCTTGATTAGCCTCTGCCACTACATCTGATATTGGTCTTAGTATATATCTATAATTATCTTTATAAAGAGTTATTACTTTTCTTTTTTGAGAAACAGCTATTACTTTATATCCTGTTTCTTTTGCTACTCTTTCTGCTGTTCTGTGCCTTGTTCCGCTCTCTATAGTTTCAAGTTTGGAATTTGGTTGTAATTGTACATTAGCAAATATAATTTCATCCATTTGGTCGTTTAATACAATAGCTCCATCCATTTTAGCCAGTTCATAAATTCTTTGGGGATTATACTCTGTATCTATTCTAAACCCTCCATCACATAATTTTAAGACTTTTTCGTTACAGCCTAAAACTAGTAATCCTCCTGTTCCAGCATCGAGAATATTATTAATCCCCTTACGGATTTCAGTTCCAGGAGCTATAGATTCCAATAGTTTGTAAAAATCTTTATTTTTATAGTCCATCTCACTTCATCCTTTCCATTAATTCATTTAAATTACTTAAATAAATTATTTTCATTTTAAATTTTTCTTTCTCTATTTCTCTTCTATTTGACTCTGAAACATAAACGCCTATAAATCCAAGTTTTTCTAATTCTCTAAGCCTTTTAACCACAAAGGATACTTTTCTTAATTCTCCTCTAAGACCCAACTCACCAATTGCTGCTATTTTCTGACTTATAGCAACATCTTTTATTACTGATATTATGCTCATAACAACAGCTAAATCAGCTGAAGTATCTTTTATTCCAATTCCACCAGGTATATTTATAAATAAATCTAAATTTCCTATATTTATACCCATTTTTTTTTCAATAATTGCAGTAATAATTTCTAACCTAACCTTATCAAACCCTTGTACAACTCTTCTTGGCATTCCAAAAGAACTATTTATAAGCAAACTTTGAACTTCTAATAAAAATACTTTACTACCTTCTAAAACTGGAACAACTAAGCTCCCAACATTTTTTTCATCTCTTTCACTTAAAAAAAATTCTGATGAATTGAGAACTTCTTTCATTCCATCATTTTCCATATTAAATACCGCAAGTTCATTGGTTGATCCAAATCTATTTTTTAAACTTCTCAATATTCTATAATAGTTTCCTTCTTCTCCTTCAAATTGTAACACACAATCTACCATATGCTCCAAAAGTTTAGGCCCTGCAACCTTTCCATCTTTTGTAATATGTCCTACAAGAAAAAAAGGTATTTCCATTTTTTTTGCTATTTCTATAATCTTTAAAGTTGTCTCTCTTATTTGTGTAACTGTCCCCGGCATAGAATCTTGAAGAGAACTATAAATTGTTTGTATAGAATCAATTACAACTACAGCAGGTTTTTCATTTTTTATGTTTTTTTCTAAAACCTCTATATCTGTTTCATTTATTATATAAAGATTTGAACTTTTAACATTTAATCTTTGGCTTCTATACTTAATTTGATTTATAGATTCTTCCCCAGATATATAAAATACGCTACCATATTTTGTATACTCATCTGAAACTTGTAATAAAAGTGTTGATTTCCCTATTCCGGGATTCCCTGTTAATAATATAATCTCACCCTTTACAAGCCCACCGCCTAAAACTCTATCAAATTCTTTAATATTACTTTTTAACCTTATATCTTCTTCTACCTTTATATCATCTAAAGAAAATTTTTCAAAATTTTTGTTAGCAATAGATTTTGGTAGCTTTAATTCTACTTCTTCTACTATCGTATTCCATTCTCCACAAGATGTACATTTCCCCATCCACTTAGAGTATTTTACTCCACAGTTTTCGCAAACAAAAATACTTTTTTCCTTAGCCATTTTCTCTCCTAAATTGATGATAAAGTATTTACAATTTTAGCACTATCAAAAGGTTTCACTATAAAATCTTTAGCCCCTGCTTCCAATGCCTCTTTTATCATAGGTTTTTGTCCCATTGCACTAACCATTATTATTTTCGCATCAGGGTTTAATTCTATTATTTTTCTTACTGCTGTTATCCCATCCATATCTGGCATTGTTATATCCATAGTAACTATATCTGGTTTTAATTGTGTATATTTTTCATATGCTTCTTTCCCTGTAGAAGCCTCTCCAATTACAAAAAACTTATCTCTTGGTAATAATTCTTTTAACATTTGTCTCATAAACATTGAATCATCTGCTATTAATATACTTTTCATAAAATCACCTCAAGCCTTTAACTTTATTTTTTATATCTTCAATTATTTTTTCATTAACAAAACCTTTTAATTCACCATTATTTAAAGCTATATCTTTAACTATTGAAGCACTTAAGTAAAGATTTTCTCTTGATGCTGTTAAAAAAATAGTTTCAATAGAGTTTTCTGACAAAACATCATTAGTTAATGCTAATTGTAACTCATATTCATAATCGGAAACTGCTCTTAACCCTCTTATTAAAACTGTTGCATTTTTATTTTTCATAAAATCAACTAGAAGACCATCAAAACTATCTATTTCCACATCTATACTACTTTCCTCTAATGATTTTCTAATTAGTTCTTCTCTTTCCTTTAAATTAAACCAATAATTTTTGGAACTATTATTTAAAATTGCAACAATTACTTTGTCAAATAACTTTGTAGACCTCTTTATTATGTCTATATGTCCATTGGTAACAGGGTCAAAACTCCCTGCATAAACTGCTATTCTCATCATCTCTTCACCTACACTTCTAATATTAGCTCAAAATCTTGATTTTTTCTAGTGTCATCTTTAAAAAAAAGAATATTTTTATTTTTTTCTTTTACATAGCTTTTTATAAAGTCCGAATAATTCTCCATTATAAACAAATGCAAGTCCTCGCTTAAATAAAGAAGTAATTTCCTAATATCTTTATCTTCTACTGCTAATTTTATTTCTTTAAATATATTACTCAACAATGTAGTTTTTGATTTTACATGCCCTAATCCACCACATTCTTTACACACTTCTAGAAAATCGTTTGATAAAGGGTTCCCTACTCTTTTTCTTGTCATTTCTATTAATCCCAAATCTGTAAAATGAACTATATTATTTTTTATTCTATCTTTTTCTAAAGCTTCTCCTAAGGTTTTTATTAGCAATTCTTTATCTTCTTCAAGTTTCATGTCAATAAAATCAATTATGATAATTCCACTTAAGTTTCTCAATCTTAGCTGTATTGCTATTTCTTTAGCTGCATCTAAATTAGTTTGAAGAACTGTTTCTTCCAAATTATGAATTCCTATATTTTTACCTGTATTTACATCTATGCTAATAAGTGCCTCTGTTTTTTCAATGACTAAATATCCACCGCATTTTAACCATACAGTTGTATTCAGCGCTTGGTTTACCTCTCTCCATACATTATATTCTTCAAATATACACTTTTCTTTTGCATATAATTTCACTTTTAAATTTAAAGAACTATCAGAAAAAGCTGCAATATAATCAATAATATCCCAATAAGAATTTTCGTCATTGATTATAAGTTCATCAACATCATGATTAAAAATATCCCTAACTACTCTTCTAATAAGATTATTATCATTATATAAAACTTCTCCTACAGGAATTTTGTTCATTTTTCTTTCAATTTCTTCCCATTTTCTTATTAAATATTCTATTTCTCTTTCAAAATATATTTCATCTTTCCCTAAAGCATCCGTTCTTATTATAACTCCAACTTTTTCAGGTTTTATATCTTTTACTATTCTGATTAATCTTTCACGTTCTTCTTCATCTTTAATCTTTTTAGAAACACCTATATAATCATTATTTGGCATTAAAACAAGATATTTTCCTGGTATAGTATAGTGGGTAGTTACTCTTGCTCCTTTTGACCCTCTAGGTTCTTTTATTACTTGAACTACTACTTCATCTCCTACCTTTAATATTTCTTCAATGGGCTTGTCGCTATTTTTTATACCATCTAAAAATTTTTCTTCAAATTCTCTCAAATCATTTACATATAAAAAAGAATTTTTGTTCTTTCCTATATTAACAAAGGCTGATTCCATCCCAGGTAAAATATTTTCTACTTTCCCTTTTATAATATTTCCATTTATTCTTTCTTTATCATCTCTATTAGTAAAGAATTCAACTACTCTATTATCTTCAAGAAATGCAATCTGTATTTCTATTTCGTTAACATTTATAATAATCTGTTTCATTTAACACCACTCTTAGAATATTTTTTAACAAATCTTCCCTTTTAAAGCTCTCTCCATTTAAATAAAACGATTCTCTTGATAAATAAGAATCTTCTTTTATAGCTATTTTATCTTTAAAGTAATGTACATTACTTTTTTTGATTCCCACTACTCTTGAGATTTCTTTTTTAGAGATTATTATTTCCAATTTTTCTTTATCTAATAACATTTTTTCAAAAAATACCTTATAAATATAACTTTCACATAAATCTCTAAAAGCAGGATGAAAAGGCCCAGCTACTATAACTCCCTCTTCTCTTATATCTTCTGATGGTTGAAGTCCTACTCTTATTATTTTTATATTATTTAATTCTAACATAGCAATCATTCTACTAGAAATTTTTATAGCCTCTTCAAGCTCCATCACTCTATATTTATTTTCTCTATACATTTTTTCTAGTTTTGTATCATTTATAACAAGTGTTGGATAAATTCTTGCTAAATCCGGTTTCATTTTTATAATTTCTTCTACTGTTTCTAAATCACTTTTAAAAGAAGAACCTGGAAGACCAGGCATAATTTGTATTCCCACTTCAATTTCATATAATCTTAGTAAATTTACTGCTCTTTCAACTTCTTCCTTTTTATAACCTCTTTCAGATATTTTCAACACCTTATCATCTAAAGATTGTACTCCTAATTCTACAGTAGTTACTCCGTATTTCTTTAATATTTCAACATTTTCCTTGGTTAAATTATCAGGTCTTGTTGACAATCTAATTCCTGTTACATTTCCATTATCTATAAAATATTTGGCCTCTTCTAAAAATTTAACTTGTAGAGGTAATGAAATTGCAGTAAATGTCCCTCCGAAAAAAGATATCTCCTTTTTAGCCGAAGAAGGAAGAGTCAATAAATACTCTTCCACTATCTCTTTAATTTCCTCTGGCTCTATGTTTGTTTCTCTTCCTGTAATTTTATTTTGATTACAGAAAACACATTTATTTGGGCAGCCAAAATGTGTTATAAATATAGGAATATTATAGTGTCTCATTTAATTTAATTTCTAGAACTTTACAAGCTTTCTTTGCTGCCAATTGCTCTGCTTGTTTCTTATTTTTACCTATTCCTACTCCTAAAATTTCATTTTCTTTAACCCTTACACTTATTTCAAAAGATTTTTTATGATCAGGTCCAATTTCATTTATAACTTCATATACAGGTATTATTTTGTAAACTCTTTGTGAATATTCTTGTAAAATAGTTTTATAGTCAATTAAGTCTTCATTTTCATTTATGTGATTAATTTTATATTCAAGATATTTCAAAGCAACTTTTTTACTAACTTCTAAATTAGAATCAAGATAAATTGCTCCTAATAAAGCTTCAAAAACATCTCCTAATATTGACTCTCTTTCTCTACCACCTGTTAACTCTTCCCCCTTGCTAAGTAGCAAATAGTTTCCTAAGCTAATTTCACTAGAAATATCAGCTAAGACAGGTTCGCTAACTATCATAGATTTCATTTTAGCAAGTTCACCTTCACTTGCCAAGTCAAAATTTCTATATAAATATTCTGTAACTATTAAGTCTAAAACTGCATCTCCAAGAAGTTCTAACTTTTCGTTATTAATATTTTTATATTCCCAATTTTCATTTCCAAAGGATCTATGGATTAACGCTCTTTTTAGTAAAGAAATATCACTAAATGTATAACCTAATTTTTCCTGTAACTCTTTCAAGTTTCTATACTCATCCAAAACAATACACTCTCCTATTTTAATCTACCTTTCTCATTGCAATTACTGCATTATGTCCTCCAAAACCTAATGAGTTTGACATTCCCACTCTAATTTCTTTTTTAATTGGTGTATTAGGAACATAAAATAAATCACATTCTGGATCTGGATTTTCATAGTTTATTGTTGGAGGCATTACTCCATTTTTTATTGCCAATGCTAAGAATACAGCTTCAATTCCTCCTGCTCCTCCTAAGCAATGACCCGTAGCTCCTTTTGTTGAAGATACTGCTAATTTATATGCTTGCTCTCCAAAAACTGTTTTTATTGCTGCTGTTTCTACTTTGTCATTTGTTGGAGTTGATGTCCCATGAGCATTTATATAATCAACTTCATCAAGTTTTATATTTCCTTCTTCTAATGCCATTTTTATAGCTCTTACTGCTCCTGCATTTTCTCCAGAAGCTGGTGCTGTCATATGATGAGCATCTCCAGTTTCTCCATACCCTATTATTTCAGCATATATTTTTGCTCCTCTAGCTTTTGCACTTTCATACTCTTCTAATACAAGTACTCCTGCTCCTTCTCCCATTACAAATCCATCTCTGTCTATTGTAAATGGTCTAGAAGATTTTTTATAATCTTCACTATTTCTTGATAATGCAGTCATATTATTAAACCCAGCAACACAGAATTTACTGATACAAGCTTCTGTTCCTCCAGCTACCATAGCATCTGCTCTTCCATGTTTTATAAGTTCAAAAGCATCTCCAACTGAATGTGTTCCTGCTGCACAAGCTGTCACTATTGTCTTATTCGGTCCTTTAGCTCCTAAATATATAGATATATTTCCTGAACTCATATTTGCAATCATTGCTGGAATTGTAAATGCACTTACTCTTTTTGCTCCTTTATCTAATAAGTTTACATGTTGTTCTTCAAAAACATCTAATCCACCTATTCCTGAACTTACTATTACTCCAACTCTCTCTGCATTATTTTCATCAATAACTAATCCTGAGTCTTCTAAAGCCATTTTTGAAGCTGCTATCCCAAATTGAGAAAATCTTCCTAATTTTTTTATTTCTTTTTTATCAATTCCAAAATCTTCTGGATTAAAATCTGTTACAACTCCTGCCATTTTTACTGGAATGTCTGATGTATCAAAAGATTCTATAAGTTTTATTCCTGTTTCTCCATTTAAAAGAGCTTCCCATGTTTTTTCAGTTCCTGTTCCTAATGAACTTACAACTCCTACCCCTGTTACTACTACTCTTCTCATATTTTTCTCCTCTATATCTTTAAAATAATATTTTAACATTTAACATATAAGCATCTAAAGTTTTCATTTTAAATTAAAATCAAAGACTTAACATAATTCACTAAATCAAAATAAAGGGGTATTTCCATACCCCTTTTATCTATTATTGGTTTGCTTCGATATAGTCTACAACATCTTTAACAGTTTTAATTTTTTCAGCTTCATCATCTGGAATTTCTACTCCAAATTCTTCTTCAAAAGCCATTATTAATTCAACTGTATCTAATGAGTCTGCTCCTAAATCATCTGCGAAAGACGCTTCTAAAGTTACTTGATCTTCATCTACACCTAATTGCTCTACAATAACTGATTTTACTTTTTCAAACATTATAATTTCCTCCTTAGATTACTTTTTCTTCTATGATAATAGCAAATTTTACGCTATTTTTCAAGCTTTTTAATTAAATCATTACCATTCCACCGTCAACAGTAATTGTTTTCCCTGTTATATATGACGATAAATCTGATGATAAAAATAATACTGCATTTGCAACATCTTCTGTTGTTCCCATTGTACCCATTGGAACTTTATCTAATATTGCTTGTTTAACATCTTCTTTTAATATATCTGTCATTTCTGATCTAATATATCCTGGAGCTATTGCATTACATCTAACTCCTCTTTTTGCAGCTTCTGCCGCTATTGATTTAGTCATCCCTATTAATCCTGCTTTAGATGCAGCATAGTTAGCTTGTCCTAAATTTCCTGTTAATCCTATTACTGATGCCATATTTATAATTGTTCCACTTCTTTGTTTCATCATTTTTAAATATGCTGCATGAGCTCCTAAAAAAGCTCCTTTTAAATTTATATCAACAACTCTAGCAAAATCTGATTCTGACATTCTCATAAACAATCCATCTTTTGTTATCCCTGCATTATTTACCATGATATCTAAAGAACCAAATGTTTCTATAGCTTTGTCTACTAATTTTACATTGTCTTCTTCTTTCGTTACATTTGCTTCAACAAATATTGTTTTAACGTTATATTTTTCTGATATTTCTTTTGCTGTTACTTCTCCAGTTTCAGCGGTTATATCACTTACTACTATATTTGCTCCTGCTTCAGCCAATTTTTCAGCAATAGCTCTTCCAATTCCTCTAGCTGAACCTGTTATAATAGCTGTTTTCCCTGATAAATCTATTTTAATCATTTTTTAACCTCCTATTAATCTAAACAAACTCTTTAACTTTTCTATTTTACCTTTTATATTAATAAAGAAAAGTATAGAAATTAATCGCAAATTTTTATCTTGATTTATGTTATGCTAAAGTATATTTTTCAGAATATTTTATCTATAAACCTAAATCTTGTAAATTTTCTATATTTTTAACTTCTATTTCTTTGTCTATTTTTTTTACAAGACCTTTCAGTACTTTTCCCGGTCCAATTTCATAATATTCTGTAACACCATTCTCTTTTAATTTAGTAACAGTCTCAACCCATCTTACTGGTCCAAAAGTTTGTTTGAACAATTCTTCTTTAATTTCTTCTGGAGTAGTTAGAAATTCTACTGTTGTATTTGCAACAACTTTTATACTTGATTCATTAAAAGATAACTTAGAGAAAGTTTCCTGTAATTTTTCTCCCGCTGGTTTCATTAATGATGAATGAAAAGGTCCACTAACAGGTAATACTAAGGCTCTTTTAGCTCCAGCTTCTTTTAAAGATTGACAAGCAACTTCTATTGCATTTACTTCTCCTGCTATAACTGTTTGATTAGGTTCATTGAAATTAACAGCTTCTACCACTCCATCAACTGTTTTTAACACTTCAATAATTTTATCTGAACTTAAACCTATTATTGCTGCCATTGTCCCATTTACCTCAGAGGCAACATCATTCATTACTTCCCCTCTTTTAGCTGTTAACGAAACTGTATCTTCTAGAGATAATAACCCTGATGCTCCTAATGCTGAATATTCACCTAACGAATGCCCTGCAACAAAATCAGCTTTAATCCCTTTTTCTTCTTCAAATAATTTTGTTAAAACTAAACTCATTGCAACTATTGCGGGTTGAGTATATTTAGTTTCTTTCAATGTTTCTTCTGGACCTTCAAACATAACTGTTTTTAAATCTATATCTAAACTGTTAAAAATATTATCAAAATATTTTCTTGCTTTTTCATTATTTTCATATAACTCTTTACCCATTCCAACGTATTGAGAACCTTGCCCTGGATATAAAAATGCTATTTTCGACATCTTTTCCTCCTAAAAAACATTCGTAATATATTTTAACACAAATTACAAACAATGTCAAATTACATGAGGGTTACTATTCTACCTTAGTATGCCCATGTTAGTAACATTGAAGCGTATGATAAACCTGCTCCAAATCCAACAAATATTAAATTATCTCCTTTTTTTATCATGCCTTTTTCTAAAGCTTCATCTAGAGCAAGCCCTATTGAAGCACCTGAAGTATTTCCAAGTTTATTTAAATTCATGTAAAACTTATCTTCTGGATAATTCATTTTTTTCGCTGCTGAACTTACTATTCTATAATTTGCTTGATGTGGCACTATTAAGTCCACATTTTCTAAAGTCATATTAACTTTTTCCAATGTTTTCGAAACTGTTTCAGGTATTACATTTACTGCAAATTTGAAAACTTCTTTTCCATTCATTTTTAAAAAATGTTCTTTGTTTTCAACAGTTTCATTACTTGCAGGTTTTCTGCTTCCACCAGCTGGAACTAATAAAGCTTGTTCTCCACTTCCATCTGCTGCCATATGAAAAGATTTTATTCCATATCCTGTTTCTACTTCTGATAAAACCATAGCTGAAGCTCCATCTCCAAATAAAATACAAGTATTTCTATCTGTCCAATCAATTACTTTTGATAATGTTTCTGCTCCAATTACAAGAACTTTTTTATAAGCACCTGTAGCTATAAAATTTTGAGCAACTACAAGTCCATAAACTTGTCCAGAACATGCTGATGACAAATCAAAAGCTGCTGCCTTTTTTGCTCCTAATTTATTTTGCACTAAAGCTGCTGTTGCAGGTGTAAAATAATCAGGTGTCATTGTTGCCACTATTATTAAATCTAAATCTTCTGCATTAACTTTAGCATTCTCTAAAGCTTTTAGTGCTGCTTTATAAGCTAAATCTGAAGTCGATTCATTTTCTTCTGCTATTCTTCTTTCTTCTATCCCTGTTCTCGATACTATCCATTCATTTGAAGTATCAACCATTTTTTCTAAGTCACTATTACTCATTACTTTACTCGGTTTATAAGATCCAACTCCTATAATTCCTACACTTTTCAATTCCATAATTATACTCCCCTTTGGATAACCTTTTTGAGTTCTTCAACAAAGTTTCTTTCTGCAAATTTATGAGCAACATTTAAAGCATTTTTAAAAGCATTTGAATCTGAATTTCCATGAGCTTTTACTGAAATTCCATCTAAGCCTAGGAAAATAGCTCCTCCATATTCTGAATGGTCTAACTCAGATTTTAAACTCATGAAAACTGGTTTTAATAAAAATGCTCCTAGCATATATATTTTTTTAGATTTAATTTTTTCTTTTAATAGAGATAATATAAATTTTGCTATACCTTCCGCTGTTTTTAAAATTATGTTACCTGTAAAGCCATCAGATACTACTACATCTACATCATGCTCTATCATTTCTCTTGTTTCAACGTTTCCTATAAAATTTATGTCTTTATTTTCTTTCAAAAGTTCAAAGGCTTCTTTTGTAAGTTCATTTCCTTTTCCAGGTTCTTCACCTATATTTGCAAGTCCAACTTTCGGATTTTCAACTTCTAAAATTATCTTAGAGAACTCTGTTCCCATAATTGCAAACTGATTTATATACTCAGCTTTACACTCAGCATTAGCCCCTACATCCATAAGAACCATAACACCATTTCTTTTTGGAAAAACTGTTGTTATTGCTGGTCTTAAAACACCTTTAATTCTACCTAAAGTAAGTTGAGAAGCACTCATTAATGCTCCTGTATTTCCTGCTGAAACAACTGCTGAAGCTCTTCCTTCTTTTACAAGCCTTACTGCTACAACCATTGAAGAATCTTTCTTTTTTCTTACAACCATTGCAGGAGCTTCTGCTTCTTTCATCATTATTTGTTCAGTTGCATGAACAATTTCAACTTTACTAGAATCATATTTATATTTATTAAGTTCAATTTCTATTTTTTCTTTGTCACCCACTAGAATCACTTCTAATTTAGGATTAGCTTTCATGGCTTCTACAGCACCTTTAATTGGTTCTTGCGGTGCATAGTCTCCACCCATTGCATCTAAAGCAACTTTCATTTTTAACCTCCTACTAAAAAAAAGCAAGATTATGCATCCTGCTTTTTAAGAAAAAAGTGATTATTCTGCACTCTCTAAAACTTGTTTCCCTTTGAAGCTTCCACAGTCTAAACAAACTCTATGAGGTCTTTTAGGTGCTCCACAGTTTTCACAAGTGTCTAAATGTAACCCTTTTAATCCATGATGAGATCTTCTCATATTTTTTTTAGCTTTTGACGTTTTTTTCTTAGGTACTGCCATTTATATTACCTCCTAATATATTTCTATTTATTTTTTGACATTTCTAAAATTTGAGCCCATCTTGGGTCTATGCCATCGTCTTCATAGTTTTTCATTTCTTCCAAACCTTCACACTTATCTGAACATACTCCATAGGGATCAATTTCTAAAATCAGATGTTCTCTCACAAGCTCTGAAACATCAATTGTTCCATCAATTATTTCCTCGTAAAAATTCTCATCTGATTCTGCCTCTTCTTCAAAAGAATTAGCATACTCTTTCAATACTTTAGAATCTAGATAAACTGATTCTATTTGCCCTTTAATTTCTTTTTCATAGTCTTCTAAACATTTTACGCAAGCTATTTTTATTTTAGTACTAAATTCACCTTTTACTAAAACTTCTTCAGCAAAAAAATCTACTGAATAACTTACTTTAATGGGTTCGACCAATTGAAATTCTAAATCTGGCAATTCTTCAATAATCCCCTCAAAATGAAAATGTTTTGAATCTTTTAATTTTAACTCATCTAATTTGATTTTCAAGATTCTTCACCTTCTTAAAATTTAAAAATACCTTTGTAATTATACTCAACATAAAAAAAAATGTCAAGTATTTTTTCTTAACAAAGTCTTTTTGTCATGGTATAAGTACTAGATTATAATTATATCAAAAATACATTTTTTTTTCAAGTAAAATTAAAAGGAAGCTTCGCTTCCTTTTTGCTTAAATTTATAAATAATCCTTCTAGTCTTTATCAAATACTCCTACAAACTTTTCAAAAATTTCTTTAACTGAAAGTATATCGTTAATTTTCCATGCATCTCTTCCTGCAAAGAATATTCCACCTTCTTTATCACCTTCATGTGCTTTTACTAATCTTTCATTCACACAAAATTCATAACTACAATATTTCAAACATTGTTTACACTTAAAAGGCTCTTTAGTGTCTTTATTTAATACTTTATTCACATAAGTAGATATAATAGCATTAGCGGGTAGTCCAGCAGAACTCATAATTGTTACTACGTCTCCCTCTTTTGCATTAATATATGCTTCTTTAAATTCATCTGAAACTTCACATTCTTTAGAACAAACAAATCTGCTTCCCATTTGAATCCCATCTAATCCTAAAGAGAACATCCTTTTAGCATCTTCTGGAGTTATAACTCCACCTGCTCCAATAACTGGTATTTTTATATTATCTTTTATTTCTTTAACTATATCCCAAGAGTCTAAATCTGTTCCTAAATGTCCACCAGCATTTCCACCCTCAACAATTATTGCTGACGCACCCATTTTTTCAGAAATTTTAGCTAATTTTAAAGATGAAACTATTGGTACTATTGGAGTATTATGCTCTTTCCCTATTGCAAATATATCTCTTGAAAATCCTGCTCCACACACGATTAAGTCTATTCCTTCTTCTATTGAAGCCATAACTAATTCTGCAAACTCTCTTGCAGCAAACATTATGTTAACTCCAATAACTCCTTTTGTCAACTCTCTAGCTTTTCTAATCTCATCTTTTAGTTCTTTTATAGACAAAGCTGTTCCTGCAATTAAACCAATTCCACCTTCATTAGCTACTGCTGCTGCTAATCTTGACATTGATGCTTTAATTGCCATTCCCCCTTGAACAATAGGGTATTTTATGTCCAAATTCGCTATTTTTAACGTAGGTAATTTCATTACATCCTCTCCTTCATTTTAAACAAGCACAAGGCTCCCTAATTAATTATACCATTTATCTTAAATAAGTCAATCTCCCTTTGTAATATAAGAAAATATGTGTTATGATTTTAATGTAATTTTTTCATTTTAGGAGGTTATATGTCGGAATTAAACAAAACTGCTACTGCAAATAGATTGCACATCGCTATTTTTGGCAAAAGAAACATGGGGAAATCTACATTAATAAATTCAATCACAAATCAAAATCTAGCTATAGTTTCTGATTTTGCAGGAACTACCACTGACCCCATTTATAAAGCTATGGAAATTCTTCCAATTGGCCCTGTTGTTCTTATTGATACTGCTGGTTTTGATGATGTTGGAGACCTTGGGAAACTGAGAATTGAAAAAACATATGAAGTTATTAAAAAAACAGATATTGCTTTACTTGTTGTCGATTCTAGTGGTTTCACTTATTTTGACATTGATATAATTAATAAACTTAAAGACTCAAAAATTCCTTTTATTGTTGTTTTAAATAAAAGTGATTTATTGAGTTCAAATTATGAATTTTTAGAGGAACTAAAAACAGAAAAATATATATTCTGTCAAGTTTCTGCTAAAGAAAAAATTGGAATTGATAATTTAAAAGATTTAATTATAAATCATTCCCCGTCTACCTTTGAAGAGCCTTCTTTACTGGGTGACTTAGTTAACCCTGGAGATCATGTAGTTTTAGTTACTCCAATTGATACAGGAATGCCTAAAGGTAGGTTAATTTTGCCACAAGTTCAAACTATAAGAGATTTGTTAGATAATGATTGTATCATTCACCAATGTAAAGAAAAAGAGTTACGTTATCTCTTTGATAGTCTAAGAGATAAACCTAAACTTGTTATTACAGATTCACAAGTTTTTTCTAGTGTTTCTGCTGACACTCCACTTGATATTAATTTGACATCATTTTCTATTTTGTTTGCTAAGTATAAGGGCGATTTAATGAAAATGGTAGAAGGAGCTAAAGCTTTAAAAAACTTAAAGAAAAATGATAAAGTTTTAATTTCAGAAGCTTGTACTCATCATTCGCAACCTGATGATATTGGAAAAGTAAAGATTCCACGTTGGATTAGAGAAAATATTGATAATGATATTGTCTTTGAATTTTCTAACGGGAAAGATTTTCCTAAGAATCTTGAAGATTATAAATTAGTTATTCACTGTGGAGCTTGTACTTTAAATAGAAAAGAAATGTTGTCAAGAATAGAAGCTTCTGTGGAAAGAGGAATTCCTATAATCAACTATGGTTTAACTATTGCTTGTCTTCACGGAATTTTCGAGAGAGCTTTAAAAGTATTTCCAAATGTCTATAATCTTTGGATTGAAGATTAGATAGCTTTCATTAATTTATTATTTAAAATTAAAAACCAAAGGTTCTCATTTGAGAAAACCTTTGGTTTTTTTATCTTTACTATACTTTTATAGAATCAGTGGGGGGTCAAAATTTTGAACCCTTTGAGTAAGTGTTAATATTCTTTAATAATCCCTATCTTTCTGTTCTTGATTCTATTTTAATTTTACCATTATCTTGATTTGCTTTAGATTTTAACTCTATTGATGAGTTATTTGTTTTTCCTATGATGTCAATTGGGTTATTTGACACTGTAAGTGTTAATCTATATACCGTTTCATTCCCTAATCTATCTATCAATTTTAAATCATAGACATATGTCCCTTGACTAGTAAATTGAATAGAATATGAATCACCTGATTTTATTGCACTTACATTTGGTACACTATAATATTTAGCTTCATTTATTAATACTGGTGTTCCATAACTTGAACCTATAGCAAAAGTTCCTGTTGCTCCTGCTGTATAAGCTAATGTTGAATTTGGTCCCGATAACTTCCTTATTTCAAACTCTTTAAGTCCTACTAATTCTGTTATTGATGCTATAAATTCAGAAAGCTTATAATTCTCTTTCAATGTTTTAGTTATAGTTGTTGTCCCATAATTTATTTTAGTATCTAAAACTATAAAGTCTGTATAAGTAGTTTGGGTTCCATCTTTAAACTTTTGTCCTGAATGTGAGTAAGTAGTTAATGTTAATGTATTTAAAGCATTTAAACTAGGTATATATTTTAGTGAAACATTTGATTTTTTACCAAATGTTGTCAAATTAACACTTGATGTTGTATCAATTCCAGTAATGTCTCCAATATAATCTATATCTGCTCCGTTCATTATCGCTCCTAATACTAAAGGAGTTAAACTTCCTGAAGAAATTAATGGTAATCCTACATTATTAGTATATTTCATATTTGAAAGAGGTGTTGAGTCAGATGTAGTTCCAATTGCTCCATAACTTGTAACAACTTTAGCTGGAATTCTATCGTCATATATTACTTTTATTGTCTTAACAGTTAAATTTCCAGCTTTATCATAGAAATTAACTAAAATTTCATAATCTAAAATTCCTAATGGTGGATTTTGATCTTTAGCTAAACCTGTTTTAACATATGCAATCGGATTATTCGTAGCTACCCCAGTGTAAACTTGTAACGCCCCTGAGTTATCAGTCACATCAATTGCAGAACCAGAAGAAGACTCTTTACTTCCATAGAAATTATAATCTATAGCTGTTGCAGATATTCCAACAGTATCTCCTACTTTATAAGGTTTATTTGCTCCTAATAATAAATTTTTTGCTAAATCTATTGAATTTAATTCCGTATTAGCATCTGCAGATTTATAAAATACTTCATTTGAAATTCTCGGTGCCACATGGTCAACATAGAATTCTTTGTCTTTTGCGACATTATTTATGCTTGTTACGACATTAGATAAAGTCCATTCTGTTGTTCCTGTTGTTATATTTTTAACTGCTCCTGCCTTATTAAATGCATAAACTTGTGCATATTTATAGTATCCATCATTAAAACTCATAGTAACATTAGAACTAGATTTCGCACTCATAATATCTTTACTGCTAACTTCTTGATAACCTATTCCTGTTACTAATCCTGAACCTGTCGTATCACGCTTTGAATAATCTTTATCAAATACAACTAGATATCCTAATGCTTCTGCATTTGGGTTTTCAACTTTTAAAGATGAGTTATAGTAATTTTCAAATCCTACAATTCCACCTTCTGAAGTAAGTCTTTGTTGGAATTTTGTATTATCAACTAAATTAGGAACTTTAAATGCATTTTTTACATCTCCAGAAGTTTCATTTCCTACTTTTCCAGTTACTGAATCTTTTATTATACTACCATCTATTATTTTTACAGAGAAATTGTTCCCTACTGTTTCATCGTATTTAATTCCAGATGCTTTCCATACACTTACTCCTGTTGAAGGCGAATGTGATACATTTGTTATTTTCAAGTTTGAACTTGTTGAATATAAATCGTATACAGTAGACCCATATGTTACTTGAAATGCTCCTCCTGTAGAATATATTGCTCCTTTAGATGTCACATTTACTACTGTAAATCCACCAGCTGTTGAGGGAACTACACTTTCATCTTTAACAGTAAATAATACATCAATGTTATCTCCATTTTTTACATTTAGTCCACTTGTTG
>RRZU012936148.1_pt1 | contig 17414 bp, 12 predicted proteins | sample 2165561 | NCBI WGS metagenome assembly RRZU01 (sample SAMN10456909, study PRJNA506462) | wastewater metagenome | isolation source: wastewater sludge | place: USA: Moscow, Idaho | reverse complement strand
TTACGGAGGAAATATGGGCACTGTCCAGACGTCGGAGTCTGCGGCTGCCTTGGAAGTGGACGAAGTTCGCACTGCCAAGAAGAGTCGCTTTCGCCTTCCACCTAAAGATCCAGATGTAAACCGTTGGGGTCCGGGCTTTGTAGTGAAGCTGATCCTTATGGCTCTTGTAAATGCCTTCGGCGTTTACGTCATCTTCATGAGTTTTACGAAGAGCTCATGGGGAATTTTTGCTGCAATGTTGGCGCTAGTTCTGTTCGCTGACTGGGTCTACTTCTCCGGGCGAACGATTCCGCTGAAGTACATCCTGCCAGGCCTCGCCTTCCTTCTGGTTTTCCAGATCTACACAATCTTCTACACCGTGTATGTCTCATTCACGAACTATGGGGACGGGCACAACTCCACTAAGAACGCCGCCATTTCCGCCCTGCTTATGCAGAATGAGAACAGGGTTCCAGATTCCGCTACGTACCCTCTGAAGGTGATTCAGGATGGTGGGGAGTTGGGTTTTGCGGTGTATGAGGACGGCCAGGTTCTAATTGGAACGGCAGAAGACCCGTTGCATGTTGAGCCAAATGCGGTTGTCTCTGACGGCCAGATAACTGAGGTTCCCGGGTGGGAAGTCCTCACCATGAATCAGGTTGTGCAGAACCAGCAGGAGGTCGTTTCGCTACGAGTCCCTGTTAGTGAAGACGTCAATGAGGGGGCAATCAGAACCTCAGATGGCTCGACGGGTTTTGTGGCAAGGTCAATGCTGGAGTGGGACCCCGATGCGGGCACCATGACCAACGTTGATACCGGAGTTGTCTATACCGATAACGGTCGCGGCCAGTTTGAGTCTTCCGATGGGCAGACGCTCTCTGTTGGATGGCGTGTCGGCATTGGGTTTGAGAACTATACGAAGGCCTTTGGTGACTCGAAGTTCTCCGGATACTTCTACCAGGTTCTGTGGTGGACTTTTGCGCAATCGTTCCTATCTGTTGCACTGACATTCTTGCTTGGCCTGTTCCTTGCGATCACTTTTGATAAGAAGATCCGAGGCCAGAAGATCTACAGGACCCTGATGATCTTGCCCTACGCAATCCCGGGGTTCATTTCAGCGCTGATCTTTGCTGGCATGTTCAACCGGTCGTATGGGTTCATCAACCAGGTCCTGCTGGGAGGTGCGCAGATTCCTTGGTTGCAAGACCCGTGGCTCGCCAAGTTCACGATTTTGTTTGTGAACCTTTGGCTTGGCTTCCCGTACATGTTCTTGATTGCGACGGGCGCTTTGCAGTCGGTGCCCGAGGACGTCACAGAGGCAGCAAAGATTGATGGGGCTAGTGCATGGAGGCAGTGGCGGTCTATCAAGATGCCGCTGGTTCTGATTGCAACGGCTCCACTGCTGATCTCGTCATTTGCCTTCAACTTCAACAACTTCACGTTGATCTACATGTTGACAGGTGGTGGTCCATCGTTCGGGGATCCGTCAGTTCCTCTGGGTCACACGGACATTCTGATCACCATGGTTTACAAGATGTCGGGTATCGATGGCGGCGCCACGAAAGACTTCGGACTCGCTTCTGCGCTTTCGATTCTGATCTTCGTGATTGTCGGTACGATCTCTGCTATCGCTTTCCGTCAAACGCGCAAGCTTGAGGAGATGATGTGAAATGGCTACACAGGTAACCACAAAAGCTCCTGGAGCGGATACGGATTACCAGCCCGTACAGAACAAGCATTCGTTTGGTCACTGGGTTCGGGAATATGGGTGGCGCCACCTCGTGGGCGTGCTGATTGTCATCTACGCGATGGTGCCAATCATCTATATCCTTTCTGCTTCCCTCAACCCCGGGGGAACGCTGACTGGGTCGAACCAACTGTTCCAGACAATCGATTTCGCAAACTATGAGAATCTGTCCTCAACCATGTTCTGGCATTGGATGGGGAACTCACTGGTGATTGCCATTTCGGTATCCGTTGGTACCGTGTTAATGGCGGCAGCTGCTGCATACGCCTTCTCTAGGTTCCGTTTTGCCGGACGACGTTTCGGACTGACGGCACTGCTGATCATCCAGATGTTCCCGCAGATGCTGGCTTTCGTCGCTATCTTCCTGTTGCTCATGAGCCTTGGTGATGTCGTACCGATTCTGGGTGTTAACTCCACGTTGGCACTAATTGCCGTCTACCTCGGTGGTGCTCTGGGTGTGAACACCTTCCTTCTCTATGGCTTCTTCAACACGATTCCGAAAGAGCTGGATGAAGCGGCGAAGATCGACGGACTTTCACACGGGCAGATTTACTGGCAAATCATTTTGCGTTTGTGTGCGCCGATTCTGTCAGTAGTGGCACTGCTGTCATTCATCTCGACCTTCGGGGAGTTCGTTATTGCTCGCGTCATTCTGCAGCAAGAGCAGAACTGGACGGTGGCGATTGGGCTCTACTCCTGGGTTGCCAGCCGCTTGGATGCAAACTGGGGTCAGTTCGCTGCCGGCGCTATCATCGCGACAATTCCTGTCCTGACGCTGTTCCTCTTCCTACAGAAGTACATTGTCGGTGGTCTGACCGCCGGCGCTGTGAAGGGCTAAAACTCAGGGAAAGGTTCGACCACCGGGAAGCTTAGGACACCGGGAAAGGTCCCTTGGAGGGTGGTTCGCCAATTGGCGGCCCACCCTCCATTGCGTAAGCCCAAAGAGGAGATTGATCGCAATGTCGGAGGTCGAAGCTACAGTTCGACTATGAAGACAGAACCAGGCAGGCAAGTGGACGTGCCAGACGTCGAAAGCCAGCAGAAGCCCCCAACAATGGGTGGTTTCTCCACGTCTGTGTCGTCGTGGTTTCAAAATGCTTTTAGCGCCCCCACGCCAGCGCAAGTTGAAGCGTGGCAGGCAATCCGCAGTGGCGCGAACGTCCTCGTCATTGCACCGACTGGGTCCGGAAAAACGCTGGCTGCATTCCTGTGGGCTATCGACCGTCTGGCACGGGACAAGAGTGCGGAACCCGCGCCTTCCGCCGGGGTGCGGGTCCTTTACATTTCCCCTCTCAAAGCCCTGGGCGTGGACGTTGAACGCAACCTTCGCGCGCCGCTCGTGGGAATCCGACAAGCCAGCATCGCGGCGGGTGGACCTCCGCCTGACATCACTGTCGGAGTCCGCTCAGGGGACACGACACCTGCTGAGCGACGCAGGCTGGCAGTGCATCCCCCTGACATCCTCATCACCACGCCCGAATCCCTCTACTTGATGCTCACCGGGAAGGCAGCAGAAACCCTCAAGTCAGTCGATACCGTCATCGTTGATGAGGTTCACGCCCTCGCCGGAAACAAGAGGGGCGCCCACCTTGCCCTGTCACTGGAGCGCCTCGACTCTCTACTTCCGCAACCTGCGCAACGGATTGGACTGTCAGCTACCGTCGAGCCTGCGGCAGAAGTCGCGCGTTTTCTGGCAGGAGGGTCACCTGTGCAAGTGGTGCGACCGCCAGCCAACAAGAGGTTTGACATCACTGTTGAGGTGCCTGTGGAGGACATGTCGAACCCACCAATAGTTGAGCCGGAAGTGATCAACGCCAACACGTCCGTGGATGAGCATCGACTGGGTTCGATGTGGCCCGCCATTGAGAAATCGCTGTACCAAAGGATTCTTGCAGCACAGTCCACCATCGTGTTCACGAACTCACGCAGAATGGCAGAGAGGCTGACGGCGCGGCTCAATCAACTCCATGGGGAGGATCAGCCGATCCTTGCTCGCGCGCACCACGGCTCCGTTTCCAAAGAGACGCGGGCTCAGGTTGAAGAAGACCTTAAGTCAGGAACGCTGCGGTGCGTCGTGGCGACGGCCTCCCTTGAGTTAGGTATCGATATGGGCGAAGTCGATTTGGTGGTGCAGATTGATCCCCCTCCTTCTGTTTCTGCTGGTCTGCAACGGATGGGCCGTTCGGGACACCAGGTCGGTGGTGCTTCGCGTGCAGTCTTTTATCCCACCCACCGTTCAAAACTGCTTGAAACCGCAGTGATCGCCCAACGCATGCTGAAAGGAGAGATTGAAACGTTGAGGGTCCTGTCGAACCCGCTTGATGTGCTGGCTCAACAGACAATCGCACAGACAGTACTTGGTCCGTTGAGCGTGGACGAATGGTTCACGACGGTACGACGCTCTGCCCCATTTGCGAACCTGCCGAGGTCGGCCTACGTTTCCGTCCTCGACCTCATTTCGGGTAGATACCCATCCACCGATTTTGCTTCACTTCGGGCGCGTGTCGACTGGGACCGTACGTCCAATACGCTGACAGCGCGGCCAGGTGCACAAAGACTGGCGGTCACCAATGGAGGCACCATTCCCGACCGCGGGCTCTACCGTGTTGTCGTTGGCTCTGGGGACGAGGGCGGAACTAGGGTTGGCGAGCTCGATGAGGAAATGGTGTATGAAACCCGCATTGGTGAGGTTTTCACTCTGGGTACCACCCCCTGGCGTGTTCGCCGGATCACCAAGGACACCGTGGAGGTCGAGCCCGCATTTGGCGTTGTAGCAAAGTTGCCTTTCTGGCACGGAGACTCACCGGTTCGGCCCGTTGAGGTTGGGGTTGCTCTCGGAGAAATGTCCGCAAATCTCGCGTCTGTCGATGCAGGTAAACGTGACGGGACGTCCACGTTGCTTGATGTGGGATTCGATGAGTTCGCAGCCGCGAATGCGCTGGCGTACGTGAAAGAACAGAGGGAAGCCACCGGCTACGTACCGGACTCCACCACGCTGGTTGTGGAACGAACCCGTGATGACGTTGGCGACTGGCTTCTGATTCTGCAATCACCGCTAGGGCTAGCCGTTCATGGGCCTTGGGCGTTGGCGATCAATGCTCGCCTTCGCGACCAGTGGGGCCTAGAGGGGAAGGCCATCCCCAGCAATGATGGCATTATCGTCCGGCTGCCAGACTCAGAAGCGGACGCAGACTTGGGCTGGCTCCCGGCACCGGAAGCACAGGGAACGCTGGGCTCACCCCTCGTGTCGGGATCTGCATACCGCACGCACCCACCTGTTCGCCTGGAGGGGGCTCCTACAGCGGGTGAGATCTTTTTGTTCAATCCCGATGAGATCGCGACGATCGTTCAGTCGGAAGTGGAAAACTCCGCCATCTTTGCTGCCCGGTTTCGGGAGGCCGCGTCTAGGGCACTAATTCTTGGGAGTTCTCAACCCGGGAAGCGTTCTCCGCTATGGCAGCAGCGTCTTCGTGCTTCATCACTACTTGAAGTGGCCGCAAAGTACCCGGATTTTCCCATCATCCTTGAGGCGATGCGTGAGGTGTTGCAGGATGTTTACGACATCGGGGCGCTGACACAGACGATGGCTGACATCTCGCAGCGGGTGACTTCCGTAGTTGAAGTCGAAACGGAGGTGCCCTCACCTTTCGCTCGCTCCCTGCTGTTCGGGTATGTCGGTGAGTTTATGTACCAGGGGGACACGCCCATTGGGGAACGCCGCCTCGCGGCCCTCAGCGTCGACCCGAAAGTGCTTCGTGAGCTACTGGGAGACGTTCCTCTGGCCGAGTTGTTCGAAGCGGACGCAATCATTGAAGTTGAGGCGGAACTGCAGCGAACCAAGGATGGTTGGCAAGCACGTGGTGAAGAAGGACTCGTCGACCTGTTACGCGTGCTGGGTCCGCTCACCGCAGAAGAGGTCAGGGAACGTTTGGTCGCTCCGGATGGCAGTTCAGCATCCATTGACATGCTGGTGGGTGGAGCCATCGCGGGACGGAAAGTTCTGGAAACCCGCCTGGCAGGTATCAAATATCTGGCTGCGAGCGAGGATGCAGGGCTCTTGGTCGCAGCGTGCGGTGCGATGCTTCCGGCAGGAGTTCCCGCCGCATTCCTTGAGGCGCCCGCGGACCCAGTCCAGCAGTTGGTCTTGCGCCACATGAACAGCCATGGGCCCCTTCGCTGTGAGGACGTAGCGGCACGGTTTGGGATTGCTCCCGCAACGGTCATGCTGACATTGCGGGAGCTGGAAGATCACTCGCAAGTGAGCTCCGGACTCTTCCTTCCCGAGGAACTGGCTAGAGCCAGATCCATTGATCCCGGGGACGTGCAATGGTTGGCAAAGCCTGTACTTGAGCGGATACGGTCACGTTCTCTGGCACTGCTCCGCGGTGCTGTGGAGCCTGTCTCGCCCGCGGTATTCACACGTTTTCTGGCGAAGTGGCAGTATTGTGGCCGGCGTTTGAACGGTGCCGATGGAGTGTATGCCGCCCTTGAACAGTTGAGTGGGATCCCAGTGCCCGCATCAGCTTGGGAGAGCCTGGTTCTGCCAGAGCGGGTCGCAAACTACGAGGGTGCGATGCTCGATACCCTGGTTGCCAATGGTGAAGTATCTTGGGTGGGCAGTGGCGCGATCGGGGCCAAAGACGGGTGGGTAAGGTTCTTCACCTCGGGTCAACCGGTGCATGGAGCACTTCGACCAGAGCGCCCTCGCACCGGTCTTGAGCAGGCGATCCTCGATGAGCTGGCGTCACGCGGTGCGCTGTTCATCGGCGCACTGCAAGACGGGTTGGTCACCAAAGGATTCGAAGCTCCTGCAAACACGCTTGTCGATGCCGTCTGGGCTCTGGTTTGGGACGGATTGGTCACCTCCGACTCCACCCAGGCACTGCGCGCGCGGAGCAGGGGAGGGCGAGCTGCGCAGAAGACTCAGCGGGTTCGTCCTCGTGGAAGGTCGCTGACACGACGAAATCTTTCGCTACATCAGGGAACCGGGGCCAGCGCACTCGGGCAACGCGCTACAAACATTGGGCAAGTTGATCCATCTCTGAGCGGGAGGTGGTCACTGGTTGAAGAACCTGCGGACGGGCCCTCAACCGATGGCGTGGCGACGCTGTGGGCCGTAGAGATGCTTGAACGCTATGGCATCGTGACAAGAGGTGCGGTACGTACAGAGCAATTCCCTGGGGGTTTTGCTCAGGCATACCGGCTCTACACAGACTTTGAGGTCGCGGGCAATGCCCGGCGCGGATATTTCGTGCAGGGCCTGGGTGGCGCCCAGTTTGCCGCGCCGGGAGCAGTCGATCTGTTGCGCGCAAGCGATGAAGAGGCACAACTTGTGGGTGGTGGCCAGGTTGGGCTAGCACTCGCGGCTACGGACCCGGCAAACCCGTATGGGGCGGCACTTGCCTGGCCTGAAACACTGTGTGAGGGTGGCGATCCCAGGCGTAATCCTGGCGCACTAGTGGCGCTAGTTGATGGAAAGCCGGTCCTTTACCTAGAGAGAGGTGGTCGCACTGCACTTACAGAACGGACTGCCTCGGATGCGGAACGCGAAGCCGCGGTCACTGCACTCGTGGCTGCGACTCGTCGCGGAGACCTAGCCACGTTCACGATTGAGAAGGTGAATGGCAAGCCTGTCAGGGAGAGCGAGTGGTTTCAAGACCTGATCAATGCCGGTTTCTCGGAGGTGCCACGGGGTGTGACGTTGCGTCGCAAGATCCACTAGGAGCGGGCTGCGAAATTAACCACGGAAGAGAGGGGAGTGAAGGAATGCCAGAAGGCGACAGCGCATATCGCGTGGCTGCGCAGCTGGGGAAAGCACTCCAGGGCGCAGCACTCACGCAGTTTGAGATACGCACCTCCGCTTTGGCAACGGCAGACCTAGCAGGGGAAAGCGTCACGTCTGTGGAACCCTTTGGTAAGCACATATTCGTCCGGATTGGGCAGTGGTCCCTGCACTCCCACATGCTGATGGACGGGACTTGGCACATTTATAAGCCGGGCGCCAGGTGGAGGCGCCCCGCCCATCAGGCACGCATTGTTCTAGCGACGGAATCTGCGCAGACTGTTGGCTTCCGAGTCGCCCAGATCCGGCTACTTCCAACAGCCGATGAACACACCGTGGTGGGCCACCTCGGACCTGACCCGCTCAAGCCGCACTGGGATGCCGAAGGATGCTTTGTTGCCGCAGCGAACATCGCAGCAGACCCCCGCCCGATTCACGTTGCGCTGCTGGATCAGTCCAACGTTGCCGGTTTCGGGAACGAATACGCAAACGAAATGTGCTTCCTAATGGGGATTGACCCCTCGACACCTTCGAACACTGTTGACGCGATGGATTTCATGCGGCTTGGGGCCCGCCTGATTCGCGCAAACCGCAACCGGGTGGAACGCACAACGACGGGTGACACGCGTCCAGGTAGGCGGCTATTCATCTACGGCAGAGCCGGTCGACCGTGCTTGCGGTGCGGAGAGATTGTCCGCTTCACACGACTGGGAGCAGACCCGAGCCGAGGGCGGCACGTCTACTGGTGTCCGCGCTGCCAACCTCGCTCCGTCCTCGGCCCATAGCCCCGAAGCGCCACGCCTGTGTGTACCAACCAGGTTGGTGTCGACCACACCGATGCACTGGAACAGGGAATAGCAGATCCGCGGACCCACGTAGATGAAGCCCAACGATTTAAGTTCCCGCGCCAGCGCAGATGACTGCGGTGACTCAACAGGAACTTCTTCAAGGGCTTGTGGCCGCGGTGTTGTCTCCGGCTGAAAGCTCCACACCAACTTCGCAAGCCCCGGGTTCGAACTCTCGAGCGTGCGCGCATTGTGAACGATTGCCCGCACCTTCCGACCATTGCGGATCATCTGCGGGTTCGCGAGCAATGCCTCCACGTCCTCATCTGAGAACTGAGCCAAGGTGACCGGGTCGAAGCCTCCCAACAGGTTGGCCAGCTCCTCCGCGCGCGCCAAAGCGGAACCCCAAAATAGTCCCGCCTGAAGAATCAGTAGCGAAAGGATGCGAAAAACCTGCTTGTCCTGCCACACCGGGACACCCCACTCGTTGTCGTAGTACCGCATCATCGCTGCGTTGCGGGCCGCCCAGCGCGGCCGAGCCAGCTCGTCAGCACCGACAACGACATCGCCGTGTTGGTCACCGCCCTGCCCGTCTCCATCTCTGCGCCCCAACACCGCGAGTTCGTTGGTTCTCTGCAACATGAAAATACCCTCCCTCGTAGCCCGGAATGGCCGCGCCCTTGTCCCCGCCCCTACGCGAAGATGCCCCTTATGACGGCATAGTCTTAGTTTTCCCGGTGAGGGTCCCACCGCGCTCAATGCAGAAAAGCTACTGTGGATATCGCCAAGAACACGACGCTGTGGAAGAGAGGGCCCATGACAAGAGAAATGCGTTCATCGATTGCCATGGTGAAGACTGGTAGCGCCCACGCCGCCGGAGTCTTCACAGCTCAGGAAGGCCCTGTGCTACCGCCACCGCGAGGTCGTGACCTGCTGGTTGAGGTCAGAGCTGTCTCCGTGAACCCCATTGACTGCCGGATTCGCCGCGGTGCGACAGTTGGGCCCGAAAGTGGTGTACTCGGTTTTGACGCCGCGGGAGTTGTGACGTCTGTGGGGCCCACGACACGTCTGTTCGAGGTCGGAGACCCCGTCTACTATGCGGGCCAAGTAGACAGATCCGGAGCTAACACGAACCAACAGGTAGTGGACGAACGGATCGTTGGCCACAAGCCGAAGAATGTCTCGTTTGCCGAGGCTGCAGCCCTTCCACTGACTGCCCTGACGGCATGGGAGGGCCTCTTCGACAAACTGCGACTAACCTCGGATTCGGTTGGGACTCTCCTTGTTTTGGGTGGTGGAGGCGGGGTGGGCTCCATGGTGATTCAGTTGGCTCACGCCCTCACGGACGTGCGAATCATTGCGTCTGCTTCGCGCCCGGAGACGAAGCGTTGGGTGAGGGAACTTGGCGCACATGTCAGCGTGAATCACTCATCTGAAAACCTGGAGGAAGAGATCCGCCGCGCAGCTCCCGCGGGTGTCGACTACGTGTTTTCCACCCATTCCGCCGGAATACTCCCGCTCCTGGCGCGTGTTATGAACCCTTTCGGGCAGATTGTGGCGATTGACTCTGCGCCCGAGGACGACTTCCAAGTCCTGAAACCCAAGGCGTTGACATGGCATTGGGAGAACGTCTTTGCACGCGCCGTGCATGGCGCCCTCGACATCACCAACCAGCACAGGGTGTTGGATGCCGTCGCCGACCTGGTTGAGGCACGCAAAATTCGTCCCACCATGACACAGGTATTCCACGGCGTGAACATTGCGAATCTCCGGGAAGCCCACCGCCGCATCGAACTTGGACATACTGCGGGAAAGATCGTCCTCGTCCGCGATGATGTGCCAGAAAGTGGCCTGATACCGCGCGGGTTCAAGATGCAGTGAGAACCTCGGTGAGCACCCGGTTTCTGAGACACCCGTCCGTCAGGCGTGTCACTGGTCTAAAGTCATTCAGTGATGAAGATGCAGAGCAGTGACTGGTGGCTGACCTAAACGGTCGCCAATCATTGACGGCCGCCCAAAAGAGGCAGGCTATGCAATCTGAGGGCGGCGAACCCGGGGGACAATGTTCAACCCGGAAGGAAGGACGCCCCAATGGAAGCGACCACCAACTTTGAGAAGGACATGACTGTCCTTCCTGATGCCGTCGCGGAGCTGCTGGATCCGGCCTCGGACAAACCTGTGGCGATTGTCCGTCGGCAAGATGACGACGTCGCCGTCGTGTTGACAGGGACGGTGGGCAGCGTTGCCCTGCTTGCTGAGATACCGTTGGACGGCCCCGACGTCCTCGCCCTCATTCCCTTCCACCAGATTCGTGAGAGGGGTTGGGAAGCGCTTGCGGGAGAGGAGCAGCTGCTTTACCTACAGGTCACATCACGTTGGGAAGTCCCTCTTCAGCCGCTCCTAGACGCACTGCCACCTTCGCCACCGAAGACTGAGGATATCGGTTTCGCCGTTTCAGACGAAGAGTATGCGGACGAGGTCGGACGGATCATTTCTGACGAAATCGGCCGCGGTGAAGGAGCAAACTTCGTCATTCGCCGTGACTACCGTGCCCACACCGATGCGCCAACGCGCGAAGCTGTGTTGGCATGGTTGCACGCACTTCTCAGTTTTGAAGCCGGCTCGTACTGGACGTTTGCTTGGGTTGGGGGAGGCGTCGCATGTGCGGGGGCTTCCCCGGAACGCCATGTTTCCGCCGAGGACGGCACCGTCCTCATGAACCCAATCTCCGGCACATACCGCCACCAGCCTGACGCCCCAACGGTGGAGGCCCTTCTGGAATTTCTTGCGAACCGTAAGGAATCCGAAGAACTGGTGATGGTTGTCGACGAGGAACTGAAGATGATGTCGGCCGTCTGCCCGGGCGGTGGTGTCATGCGGGGCCCCTACCTGAAGCCCATGACCCGGGTGACGCACACCGAGTACTTACTAGAGGGCAGGTCCGACCTCGACCCACGCGATATCCTCAGGTCCACCATGTTTGCGCCCACGGTGATTGGATCACCAATGGAAAGTGCGTGCCGGGTCATTGCTCGTCATGAGACCAGCGCACGCGGGTACTACTCAGGTGTCCTCGCGCTGTTTGAATCAACGCCTGCAGGGTACCGTTTGGATGCGCCAATACTGTTGCGGACAGCGTTCATCGACGAGGACGGTGACATCACGGTTTCGGCTGGAGCCACGTTGGTTCGCCACTCCGATCCGCTGAGCGAAGCACATGAGACGCGTGCGAAAGCGAGCGGAATGCTCACCGCGTTGGGGCTTTTGCCGAGGGCGGGGCATACAGCGGCGCAGTCTGGTATCCAGGCTCCGTCTGCATCTCCGACGGCTCACATGGTGAATCTACCTGAGGTTCAGGCCGCCCTCGCCGATCGCAACCGTGACTTGGCCCCATTCTGGCGGGATGCGCAAACACCGCGCGGGGAGCTTTCCGGGTCTGCTTTGCTTGTGGACTGCGGTGATGACTTCAACCAAATGCTTGCCCACCAGCTGCGTCACCTCGGGCTTGATGCCGACATCGCCTCTTGGAAGGACGTGACGGGCTTCGAGGATGTCGATCTGGTGGTGTTTGGCCCCGGCCCCGGGGACCCGACGGACCTTCACGACCCCCGCGTCGTGCGTGTCAGGGAACTTCTTCGTGCCCGCGTTGAGGCGGGCCTGCCAACCGTTGCCGTGTGTCTTTCTCACCAGATCCTTGCAACGTTGGCGGGGCTCCCCATCGAGGTGCTTCCTGAGTCGCGCCAAGGTCTACCTCTGCGGGTCAGCATCCTTGGAAGTGAAGGGTTGATTGGCTTCTACAACACGTTTGCTGCGGTTGCCGAGGACGGGAGCGTGACTCCCGACCTCGACCTGACTGTTGAGGCGGATCCGGCAACGGGGATCGTCAACGCCCTCGTCGGAAAGCGTGTTGTCAGTGTTCAGGGACATCTTGAGTCGGTGCTGTCGTACGATGGTTTTGACGCCCTAGGTGCCGTTGTGGAGCGTGCACTTCGGTAGGCTGAGGCAAAGAGACCTGCCGGGTGGGCCAAATGGCGTTGATCGGCAAACCGTCTGACGTGTGCGTATAGGGGTGGAAGCGTGACGAAATGCTAGAGGTCGGCACAGTAGCCGGGTGGATGCAGGAATGGTATCCACCAGCAACTGCAGAGGCGTGGGATCGTGTCGGGCTGATTAGTGGATCGCGAACCACGCCGGTTACCCGAGTGTTACTTGCTGTTGATCCGGTCGAAGCGGTTGGGGAGCAGGCCCGTGCGCTTGGGGCACAAATGGTCATTACCCACCATCCCCTCTACTTGCGCGGAACCTCTTTTGTGTCCGAGGACGATGCGAAGGGGCGCTTGATCGCGGGCCTGATCAGGTCCAACATTGCTCTGCTTAATGCACACACGAATGCCGATGTGGCGCGCGGTGGTGTTGCTCAAGCACTTGCTGACCTGGTTGGAATTGTTGAAACCGTCCCGATGGTTCCAGTGGCCGATGACCCGACGGTTGGTTTGGGCCGCATTGGTAGGCTCCCGTCACCCATGCGCCTCGGGGACTTTGCGGACGTGGTTGCGAGCGCGCTGCCCGCTGGCCCAAATGGCATCCTGGTGGGCGGGGATCCCGACCGCCTGGTGACTTCCGTGGCGGTTTCGGGAGGCTCAGGGGATTCATTCCTCGCGTTAGCAGGTGATTTGGGGGCGGATGCGTATGTCACGGCTGACCTGCGTCACCATCCGGCCTCTGAACACTTGGAAGAGGGTGGGCCTGCACTGATCTGTGGATCTCACTGGGCTACGGAATGGTCGTGGCTTCCCGTCCTCGCACGTCAACTTGTAGATCGGGCGGCAGCCGAGGGGGAGCAACTGGAAGTTGTGGTCTCCCAAATCTGTACTGAACCATGGTTCGAACATCTTGCAACGACAGGTTCGACACAGGACCTCGTCACAATGCCTAACGAAGGGGCACCAGCGTGAAAGTAACCCATGCGGACCAATTGACACTGCTGGAACTGCAGGAAACTGACTTGCAGATCTCGAGGTTGGGTCATCGCATTCAGTCAAACCCGCTCCACGAGAAGTTGCGGGAACTGACGGGGCGTGCGGGGGATTTGCACCGTTCCGTTATTGCTCAGTCAGCAAACCTTGGTGACCGGCAGCGCAAGATTGCTGATGTTGAGGCTGAGGTGGCGAAGGTTGAACAGCGCCGCGTAGTCCAGCAGCAACGTCTTGATTCCGGCAAGGTAGGGATTCGCGATATGAGTGCCGTCGAGCATGAGATCAAGAAGATCCATGACCGCCGGCAACAGCTTGAGATGGAGGTCCTCGAACTACAGGAGGACTACGAGAAGCATGAAGCGTTTCTTGCAAAGACTGAGGCAGCAGTGAGTGCACTCGCTGAGGATGAGGCGAGGACGCGCGAGCAGTTGGCTGCGGATATTGCGGAACCTGCGGCGGAGTTGGCCGCGGCGGAAGAGACGGCAACGGCTCTGCGCGCACAGCTTCCGGCGGCGGTCTTGGATGAGTACGACCATCTCAGAGGTCGTTTGGGGGTCCTGGTGGTGTTGCGGTTTGAGGAGGGGCGGCTTGTAAATGCCCCCCTTGAGTTGAACCATGCTGAACTTGCGGCCCTGACCCGTGCCCCGAAGGATGAGCTGTGGGAGGCGGAGGACTCGGGGTATTTGGTAGTGCGCGTCTAGCGGACTGCTCCCGGGCCCGAACCCGGGCTCAGCGGGTTTCGCCCCCAGCTGGAACCTGCAGAAACGGTGCTCTACCCCGTGTCATAAGGGAGCTACTTGAGCCATACGGAGCCGGTTAGGCTTGCGTAACGGTGTAATCCCTGGCTGCGCTGGGCCTATCGGGCTCCGCATGGCGTAACCAGCTCCGCAATGCGGCTCTTCATCGAAGGGGCTACAGCCCCGTCTGCGAAGAAGGGGCTTGTGGTGGTGAGTTGGCCGATACGCCGGGTTCTGTAGGCGCTGCGCCGAAGCACAACGCTGGCGACCATTCATCTAGGGCTTACGTTGCCGTAAGCCTCAAGCGGTCTACCCGAAGGTGGGGAGCGAGCAGCTCCAGCCTTCTGCTTGACCTTGCACCGGGTGGGGTTTACCTAGCCAGCCAAGTCACCTTGGCTGCTGGTGCGCTCTTACCGCACCGTTTCACCCTTACCGCGTCCTCGCCAAGAGACGAGGGCGTGGCGGTCTGTTTTCTGTGGCACTTTCCCGCGGGTTACCCCGGGTGGCTGTTAGCCACCACCCTGCTCTGAGGTGCCCGGACGTTCCTCGTTAGTTTCACTTGCGTGAAGCTCCCGCGGCCGCCTAGCCAACTCACCGATGCAAACTCTACATCGTTGCGGCGATGAGGGCGACACAGCACTGGGTCGAGGAAGTGCCGGTGCTAGTTCACTTGGGTTGAGGAAGAGGACTGTGCCTGGCCCAAGCGGTCGATTGCGTCAACAACCAGGTCCCAGAAGCGGTCGGCATCCAAAGATACGGCCGCCTGGGTATGGCAGTCAGGCGGAATATGCGCTGGTCGCAGTTCCGTCACCGTCATGCCCTGCGTGTGCTCGCCACGAATCTCCACAGAGATTGGTGCCCTCACCGTTCCGACAATTGACGGATCGATGATTCTGGCGACCGCAACTGGATCATGAACGGGCGGGAAGTCGAAACCCTGCTCGTCGTGATATGCCTGGCGGAAAAATGCGAACAAGTCCAACACAAACTGGCCAAGAGGGGTGTCAAGCGCCTCTATTTTTGCGGCTACCTCATCTGTGGCAAGCGCCAAGTGTGTAACATCGACGCCGATCATGGTGACCTCCCACGGCGCATCAAAAACAATGTGCGCAGCTTCGGGATCAATCTTGATATTGAACTCTGCGACCGCCGACCAGTTGCCAACGTGCATGCCGCCGCCCATGAGGACGACCTCTTTGACACGGTCAATGATTCGTGGCTCTTTACGGATTGCCATCGCAATGTTGGTGAGGGGACCGGTTGGGACCAGGGAGATGGTCTTTGGTTCCGCCTCCATGATGGTGTCGATGATCAGGTCGACACCATGGCGTGGGTCAAGCGCCATGGCCGGTTCTGGTAGGTCAACACCATCCAGACCGGAAACCCCATGAACGTCCGCGTCTTCACCTTCCCCGATCAGTGGGCGCACACATCCAGCAGCAACGGGTACATCCGTAATTCCCGCCATGGTCATGATGCCGAGGGCGTTGCGGGTTGTCTTCTCAAGGACCGCATTGCCACCCACAGTTGTGACGGCAACCAGTTCAATATCAGGGCTGCCGTGTGCGAGCATCAGAGCGATGGCATCATCGTGCCCGGGATCGCAGTCGAGGATTATCTTCTGCATGTCTCTCAGACTCTGGGGGCCGTTGGGACATTGTTCTTGGCCTGCTCGTCGGCATAGACTGCCGCACCAACGATGCCGGCGGTGTTGCGCAGAGCCGCCGGAACGATCGGGCACTTCAAGTCCAGCTTGGGCAGGAACCTGTCGTGCTTCTTGGAGACGCCGCCACCGACAACCATCAGGTCCGGGGAGAAGAGCATCTCGATGTGGCTGTAATACCGCTGCAAACGTGAGATCCATTCTTCCCACGAGAGGTCTTGCTTGACGCGTTGACTGGCTGCGGCATGTGATTCCGCATCCCGACCATCCAATTCAACGTGACCCAGCTCCGTGTTGGGCACCAGGATTCCGTTGTAGAGCAGGGCGGAGCCAATTCCAGTGCCCAGAGTTGTGACGATTACGGTCCCATCCACACCTTTTGCGGCACCAAAGTAGTATTCGGCGACACCTGCTGCATCTGCGTCGTTCAGTACCGTGACTTGGTGACCTGTCACATCCTGGAAGAGTTCATCAGCATTGATTCCGGTCCAGCTTTGGTCAAGGTTAGCGATGAAGGGAATGACGCCGTGGAGGACGGGTGCGGGAACTGTAATTCCGATGGGGACTTCCGGAGCGGCTCCCAGTTCATCAATAATTGTCTTACAGATCTTGGCTACAGCCAAAGGCGTTGAGCTTTCCGGGGTGTCATAGCGAACCCGTTCCCCGATGAACTCTCCCTTGTCGAGATCTACAAGAGCACCTTTGACTCCTGATCCACCAATGTCAATTCCCACGCCAACACGTGTCATGTCAAAGCCCTTCTGGCAACCCACCATCGGGTGCCCCTAGCAAACCGGCTACGGGAGCGTCAGTATTTCCGCCCCGTCTTCAGTAACAACAATAGTGTGTTCATACTGGGCTGTGCGGCCTTTATCCTTCGTCAGAACCGTCCAACCGTCATCCCATTGGTCCCACTCAACAGTTCCAAGTGTGAGCATTGGTTCGATTGTGAACACCATGCCTTCCTCCATCAGGTCTGCATAGAGAGGGGCCGCGTCATAATGGGGGACGATGAGGCCGGAGTGGAAGGCTTCCCCAACACCGTGTCCCGTGTAATCACGTACCACGCCGTAGCCGAAGCGCTTCGCATACGCGGTGATGACTCTTCCGATGACGTTGAACGGGCGGCCAGGTTTGACGGCCTTGATTCCGCGCATCATTGCCATATACGTCCGTTCCATCAGCAGTGCGCTCTCATCATCGATGGCGCCGACACCAAACATGCCGCAGGTGTCGCCGTGAACGCCATCCTTGTAAGCAGTGATGTCGATGTTGACAATGTCGCCTTCCTCCAGAGGGCGGTCGTCGGGGATGCCGTGGCAAATCACCTCATTGATTGACGTGCAGCACGCTTTTGGGAAGCCCATGTATCCCAGACATGACGGGTATGCGCCAGCCTCAATGATGAAACTGTGGACTGCCCGGTCAATCGCATCGGTCGTCACACCGGGCTGGACCAGGGATCCTGCAAGTTCCAGCGCCTGGGCGGCGATCCGTCCTGCCTCACGGATCTTCACAATCGTTTCTGGCGATTTCACGTCCGAGGTTGTCACAACTTCGGGCCCATCGTGAAACATGTACTCAGGCCGGTCGATGGATGTTGGCACGGGCAGCATCGGTGAGACCACCCCCGGGGTAAGCGTCCCCAGCGGTGCTCGCATTGCTCCGGTTGCTTCAACCATCATCGACTTCCTCTCTGCAGCCCAAACGAAACAGGTCTGAGCTTCACTCCACAATCAAAAAAC
>RRZU010735403.1_pt1 | contig 17414 bp, 12 predicted proteins | sample 2165561 | NCBI WGS metagenome assembly RRZU01 (sample SAMN10456909, study PRJNA506462) | wastewater metagenome | isolation source: wastewater sludge | place: USA: Moscow, Idaho | reverse complement strand
CCGAGCAGGAACAGGAGCAGCGCGCCGATGCTCTTGCCGACGGTAACCCCATAGGTCACGGTCACCGTCTTGCCGTCGATGAGGCTCGAATCCTCGACGGCAAACATTTCAAAGTCCCAGACCGTCTTCAGCGTCTGGGTGAGCTGCAGGAAGGCGAGTTTCCAGTCGTCGGAACCGGTGGCATTGGCCCGGAAGCCAAGGTCCTCCAGCCAGCGATCCAATTGCCGTTCGAGGCGTCCGCTCGCCCGTTCGAGGCGTTGGTAAGCCAGCCGACGCTGCTGCAGCGCCTCGAGCAGGTTGGACTCCTGCAGCGCGGTGTCGGCATCGGTCACCGTACCTTCCAGACGCAAGCTCTGTTCCCTGACCTCGATGCGCGCGGCCTGCTGCAGTTGGCTGGTGATCTGTTGGCGGCTGCTTAACTCTTCGCGGATTCTCTGCAGGCCGGAAATCACCTCCTGGCGGGTGCCGGCATCCGTGGAGTGAAAACCGACGTAGCGCAGGGCCCACGCATCGCTGGCGGTCTGCAGCACGGATTGCAGCCAGGAGAGCGTCAGCAGTTCGACGCGGTCGGTTTCCAGTCGCGCGTCAATCAATTGCAGGCGGCGGGCGTCCGCGAGACCGCTGCCACTTGCCGCCGCCAGCGTCGCCAGTCGTGCGCGTTCCTTGGCGCGGTAGGTGTTGGCGCGGACGATGGCGTCGATTTCGCCGTTCGTCTTGTTCAGTTCCTTGCGCAGCGTGGCCTGCTGCTGCTCAAGTTCATCCTTGCTCAGCTGCTGTTCGCGCAAGACCCGGGCCAGCAGGCCTTGCATTTCGCTGCTCAGCGCCTGCCTGCCATTGATCTCCAGGGCGGTTCGTTGGAGGCCGACGACGATGTTGGCGAGTTCCGCTTCGGCGAGTTGCCGGCGTAGCGCGGCCAGCTCGCGGTTCGCACGTTCCTTGGCGATCTCTTCCTGCCCTTTGGCGCGCGCGAGTTTGTCTTCGGCAAGACGCACGGCCTCGCTGGCGCGCCGTTGCGCATCGATGCGTCCGACCTTCAGCGTCTCCAGCGCGCGCTCCGTCGACGTCAGGGACTGCAGACGTTCCCTGGTCGCGTCGTACTCGTCGCGCAGGGCATCGACTTGCAAGGCGGAGTAGGGTGGTGCAGCCGTGAATTCCGCGATCAGAGCTTGCGTGCGCAGACTCTCGGGGGGTGATTTTTTCTGCGCCTCGAATTCGTCTAGCAGCTTCAGGTTTTCGCCATAGGCGACGACCAGACGATCGAGCAGGCGCTGCCGGTCGGAAGAAGGTATTCCCTCGGCCTCTGGCGGTTTCGCGCCGTCTACCCCTGCCGCCGCCTGTCCTGCCTCCTGCTGACGGCGCGCTTCGGCCAACTGCGTCTCTGCCTGGGCACGCGCGTCGATCGCTGCCGGTGCGCTGGCGGCCTTGGCTGCGTCGGCCTTCGGTTTCAAAAACGGGAACTGCGCGTGCGCCAGCGGCGTCAGCAGCGTCAGCAGCAGGACCAGCAGCCATTGACGGTGGGTCATCGGCCGCGACTCTTCATTGCGTCGAGGGCGGCGTCAGCGAGCGGGACCTTGCTGGCGGAGCGCAGGACGCTGGCAGAGAACGGGAAAGGCAAAGGGGCTGGCAAGACGGTAGTTCCTTCCGGTGGGGCGCTAGATAGTATCGCAAGTTGCCGGCCAGGGCGTCGATCGCGCCAGCCAAGCAGGGGATCGCTCGCCGCGCTGCCGCGGCAAGCCGTCCGGGTAAGCGTGTCGGCACGGCTGCTTGCGGATCGATCCGGGACCTCGCCGTGAGGGCACGGCCGGGTAGGGGCGACGCGCGGCCGCGGCCGCTTGCGAGTATTTTCCAATTCCAGATAGCGGAATGCTTGCCTATAATGTTTGGCTACGTATGCGCGCGCTGCTTCGCGGGCAGCGACCAGATCGTCGTTCTGCAAGCCGGTGTGGTGGCCGAGCAGGGTGGCCACGACGAACTGGTGGTTCTTGGCGATGTCCAGCCGAGTCCCGGCCGAGTTCCAACGCACCCAGGTTCAACCCGCGTCGCCTGCCGGCGCTCAACTTTCGGAGTTCTCATGCATCGTTCCCTGATTGTCCTTCCCGACGACACTGGCCAGCCCATTGTCGATGCCATCGCCGCGGCGAAGGAGTCGCTGCGCATCAAGATGTTCCTGTTCTCGGATCCCGGCCTGCTTGCCGCAGTGATCGCTGCGCAGCAACGCGGTGTCAAGGTGCGCGTGATGCTCAACCCGGCGCGGCGCAGCGGCGAGGTCGAGAACAAGAAAAGCCGCCAGGCGCTCGAGGACGCCGGCGTCGAAGTCGCCGACAGCAATCCGGCTTTCGATATCACGCACGAGAAATCGCTGGTCATCGACGGCGAGACCGCTCTCGTGCATTCGTTGAACTGGGAAACAAAGAATCTCACCGAAACCCGCGACTACGCGGTGGTCACTTCGCATCGGCACGAGGTGGACGAAATCGTCGCGTGCTTCGACGCCGACTGGAAGCGCGAAAAGTTTGACCCGGGTGAGGACTCGCACCTGATCTGGTGTAACACCAACGGGCGCAACCGGGTGGCGCGTTTCATCGATGCCGCTACGCAATCCCTGCTCCTCCAGAACGAACGCTATCAGGACGAGGTGATCATCGAACGTCTGGTGCGCGCCACCCGTCGCGGTGTCAAGCTGCACGTACTGGCGCGGCCGATGCATTTCCTCAAGGCGGGAAAGCTGGTCGAGGGCGTCGAGGGCCTGCGCATTCTCCAGGATCTTGGCGCCAAGGTGCACCGCTTGAAGGGCCTCAAGCTGCACGCCAAGATGATGCTCGCCGATGGCCAGCGTGCCATCGTCGGGTCGATCAACCTCGCTCCCGGCAGCTTCGACAGCCGCCGCGAACTGGCCATCGAAGTGCACGACGAGCCGGTGATCAAGCGCCTGCAACAGGTGGTCTACCACGACTGGGAGCCCTCTCACCCGCTCGACCTCTCCGATGAAGGGCTGCTCGCCGACCTCCAGAAGAACGAACCCGATGTGGCAGAAATGCTGGCTCTGGAAAGCCACCCGGATCCATCAGGGGGCGCGCATGCGGAGCACCGCCACGGCGACCACCACCGGCATAACGGACACTGAACACTGCCGTCAACCGATGAAAGGCCTTGCATGCGTAAACCAATCGTGGTTTTCTTGCTCGCTGCATCGCTGGTCGCAGCGCCCGCAGCCGCGCAGCCGGTGTACGAAACGCGTGACCGCGCGGGCCCGGTATTCTCCGATATACCGGCTGCCGGGGCGACCGAGGTGGTGCTGCCACCGCTCAACCGCATGGATTCACCGGCGGAGCCGCCGGTAGCGCCGGCGTCGCCGGGGCCGGCCGTCGCGGCCTACACCACACTGAACATCGTGCAGCCCGGGAACGGCGCTACGGTGCACTCGAACACCGGTCAGTTGGCAGTCCAGTTGACGCTCGAACCGGCATTGCAGACGGCCCGTGGCGACGCCATCGTGGTCAAGCTGGACAACACGCGATTGCCGACCAGGCGCACGACGCTGAACTTCGAGATTTCTGCCGCGGAGTGGCAAAGCGTGGCGGCGGATAGCGCCGAGCACCAACTCGAAGTGGCGGTAGTGGATCAGGCGGGCGCAGCACTGATCGTTGCTCCGTCAGTACGCTTTTATGTGCACCGGGCGAGCAGGCGGTGACGCGCGCCTTCCTGCGGTGAGAATCGCCTACCTCGAAGACGACGCAGATCTGGCGGCCACCGTAAGCGGATGGTTGCGGGACGCCGGTTACGAAGTCGAATGGTTTGCCAGCGGGGCCGATTGTGCGCGCGCCATCGAGAGCTGCCCTTTTGACGTCTGCCTTCTCGACTGGATGGTCCCGGACCTGTCGGGACCGGATGTGCTCGCGCGTTTGCAACTGAAGCTGCGGCAGGCGATGCCGCCGGTGGTGTTTTCCACCGGGCGTGATGGCGAAGCCGACGTGGTTGCGGTCCTCACCGCGGGTGCCGACGACTACCTGGTCAAACCCTTGTCGCGGCCCTTGTTGCTGGCGCGCTTGCAGGCGGTGATGCGGCGCCAGAACGGGATCAATGGTCCTTTGCCGTCGCAGGACTTTGGCAGGCTAAGCGTTGATCATGGTCGGCGAGAGATCAGCCTCGATGGGCAATTGCTCGTCCTCACCGAGCGTGAAACCGATCTGGCCCTCTATCTTTTCCAGAATGTCGGTCGCGCGCTGAGTCGGGAGCGACTGATCCAGGTGGTATGGGCACGCACGCCGGACGTCGATACCCGAACCGTCGACGTGCATGTCAGCAGTCTGCGTCGAAAACTCAAACTCAACCCGGAATTCGGCTGGCGGCTGATCGCCATCTACGGCCACGGTTACCGCCTCGAGCGGGAAGGGAGCCCTGCATGAACGCGATCACCCTGAAAAGTCGGCTGCTGGTGCTGCTGCTCGCCGCCACTCTGCCGCTTGCTGCGGCGGCGGCCGCGCGCGCTAGCCCGGTGCCTGCCTGGCGGTACACGGTGCGGCCGGGCGACACGCTGATCCAGATCGCCGAGCGCTATCTGGTCGATGGCAGCGACTGGCAAGCAATACAGAAAGACAACCAGGTCGACGATCCGTATCGTCTGCTGCCGGGGACGGTGCTGCGTCTTCCGGCGGCCTTGCTGCGCCGCTCGCCGGCGGAAGTGACGATCGTCGCCAGCGCTGGCAGCGTCCGCCTGCACTCTGGCGGCGGCGACTGGCAGGAGGCTGCCAGCGGGCAGCGGCTGGCCGCCGGCAGCACACTGGAAACCCTCGACGATGGCCACGCAACGCTGCGTCTCGCAGATGGCAGCACGCTGCTGCTGGCGCCGAACTCACAGCTCGTTTTCGACGCCCTCGGGGTCTATGCCCGTGGCCTGATGGTGGATACGCGCCTGCGTTTACAGCGTGGCCATGGCGACATCGACGCCAACCCGGCACGCCGGGCCAATCGGCATCTGCAAATCCAGACCCCCTCGGCGCAGGTGGTGGTGCGCGGCACGCAGTTTCGTGTCAGCGTTGACGACGACACGACGCGGGAAGGAACTCTGGCGGGGCTGGTCGCGGTGAGTGGCGACGGCCGGGCGGTGCAGGTGGCGCAGGGCAGGGGAACGATTGTCCGCCGCGGCGAAGCACCGAGTGCACCGGTGGCCTTGCTGGCGGCACCCGACGTGTCGGCGCTGCCGGAACGCTTCGAGCATCTGCCACTGCGCTTTGCACTGCCGCGACTGCCAGGGGCTGCGGCCTGGCACGGACAGATTGCCGCGGCGCAGGCGCCCGATCACATTCGGCTCAGCAAAACGGCGGGCGGCGAGGCGCTGACCTTTGCCGATCTGCCCAATGGCGATTACCTCCTGCGTCTGCGCGCGGTGCATGGTAACGGTTTGCACGGGATCGAGGCGGTGCACCGCTTCGTGCTTTTTGCCCGACCGTTTCCTCCGGGTTTGAACCATCCTGGCGACGCAGCGACGATACGCAGCGCGCGACCGACCTTCGCCTGGGGTAGTGTCGTGGGCGTCCGTGACTATCGCCTGCAGGTGGCCAGCAGGCCGGATTTCGCCGACCCCCTGCAGACGGCGAGCAGCGCCGAGAACCACTGGGAAGTGCCCGCCGATCTGCCGGCCGGTTTGCTCTACTGGCGGGCTGCGAGCGTCGACGAGGCGGGTCAGCAAGGGCCGTGGAGCGTTGCCTCCGAATTCACCTACAAGCCGGGTCCGGGGCCGGTTGATCTCGGCCGGGCAGCCATCGAGGTGGGCTCGGATGGGCTCGCGCTCAAGCTCTCACCACCTCCTGAGGGCCTGGTCTACGAGGCCATTCTGTCATCGGCCGCGGATTTGCAGCCGATCCTGGCGCAGGCACAGGCGCCGGCGAGTGAGGGACGACTGGATCTGCCGCGCCCCGATGGCGGCAGCTATTACCTCGGCATCCGTCTGCTCGACCCGGTCGATCAGACGCCCGGGCCGCTTGCCGTACAGCGGCTGGAGGTGCCCTATAGCCGCCTGTGGTTGCTGTTGTTGCTGCTGCCGCTGGCGGCTCTGTAAGCGAACAGGTCAGCTGGTGATGTGGACCGGCAAGCCTGCGTGGCCGGGCGTGCGTAGCGAAGTCCTGCGCATTGCCTTGTTGCTGGTCCTGCTGGCGGTGGCGGCCAGCGGCAGTGGCTTCCTGGCGCGCGTCGATCATCTGCTGTTCGATGTCGGTCAACGCCTCCATTGGCGTGCGATTTCCGGTGATCTGCTGATCGTCGCCATCGACGAAAACAGTCTTGACCGGATCGGTCGCTGGCCATGGCCGCGCGAGTGGCATGCTCGCCTGTTGCAGATTCTCTGTGCGAGCAAGCCGGCGGCGATCGGCATCGATATTGCCTTCAGCGAGAAGAGCGACAATCCGCTGGCTGACGCGCTGCTCGCGGAGGCGATCGCCACGTGCGCCAACGTGGCCTTGCCCTTGGTCATCGAAGAGACCAGGGTTGGCGGACAACTGCTCGAGTCGCCGCCGATCAAGCCACTGGCGGCGGCGGCTGCGGCGATCGGCAGGATCGGCGTCCACCTTGACGAAGACGGCATCGCCCGGTCCGTTGATCTGCGCGAGGGGATCGGCAGCGCCGCCTGGCCGCTGCTGGCCGAGCAGGTCTTGCGTATCGGGGGGCAGTGGTCAGCGCAGGCCGCCGAAGCAGTGGTCGTCAGCGAGCGCCAGGAAGCGAGCCAGGGACTCTTGCGTCAGCATCGCCAACGCATCGAGTTCGTCGGTCCGCCCGGTAGCGTGCCCCGCTACTCGTATGTCGATCTGCTCGAAGGCCGCGTACCGCCGCAGGCGTTTGCCGGCAAGCTGGTTCTCGTCGGCGTCACGGCCACCGGCCTCGGCGATTTCGTGCCGACCCCGGTATCGGGGCTAGGTCAGCCGATGCCAGGGGTCGAGGTCCTCGCCAATGTCCTGATCTCAATGCGCGATGGGCGTTTGATCACCACGCTGCCGCTGCTGCCGACGCTGCTGCTAGCCGGGCTGCTGGCCATTGTTCCCCTGCTCTGGCTGCCGCGTTTGATGCCGCTGCCTGGCCTGCTGCTGAGCACCGCCTGGGTGCTTGTCCTGGGGCTCGCCTGCGCACTACTCCCGGGGCTGGTGCAGCTGTGGTTTGCTCCCGGCGGGACCCTGCTGGCCGGCTTGTTTGCCTTCCCGCTGTGGAGCTGGCGAAGACTCGAAGCGGCCCGCCGCCATCTCGACTACGAACTGCGACACTTGCGGGCGATTCTTCCCAACCGTCGGACGCCAGCCGATACTTCGGCCGCGCTGCGTGGCCTGAGTTTTGAGCAGCGCATCGCCTGGGTTCAGGAAGCGCAACGCACGATGCAGAAGCTCGAAGCGCAGCGCAACGATGCCCTGGCTTTCATCTCGCACGATCTGCGCGTGCCTTTGGCCAGTGCGGTCGGCCAGCTCGAAGGCGAAGCCCGGGCTGATCCCGAGCGTCTGTTGCCGCCCCTACGCCGCGCGCTGGGAATGGCACAAGCCTTCCTGTGGCTGGCCCGTGCTGAAGCGCTGGATCGCCGCGGGATGCGCGAAGTCGAACTCACTTCGGTATTGCAGCAGGCCGCGGACGAGGTGTACGCGCTGGCCCGGGAAAGGCGGTTGTCGATCGTTCGGCAGCTTCCTGATCAGCCAGTCTGGGTTCGCGGCGACTTCGAGTCGCTCGAACGTAGCGCCATCAACCTGCTGCAGAATGCGCTCAGTTATGCGCCGCCGAACACCTCGGTGAGCATCGGGCTCGACCAGCCGGACGCTGCGCAGGTCAGGTTCTGGGTCGAAAACGATGCGGAGCCGCTGTCTGCAGCGCAGCGTGCAGGCTTGTTTCAGCGCTTCGCTGGCGGCGAACGAGGGGCGCAGCAGCCAGCGAGTACTGGCCTCGGTCTCTATTTCGTGCGCACCGTTGCCGAGCGACACGGCGGCAGCGCCGGTGTGGAATGCCACGCTGGCAAGATCCGCTTCACAGTGATTCTTCCCGGCAGTGAAGTGCCGGCGCCCGATGAGCACGCTGATCTCCGCCGGAGCACCGACGACAGAAGGCCACGGGGGCGTTCAGCGGCGGCAACTTGATCCGTCGCCATCGACCAGGATTGGCTGGCGCATATACTCTGTCTCTGACTCTGTCTGTTGGGCGAGTGGTAAACTTGAAAGAAAGGGAGAGGAAAGGCGGATGGGCAAGGAGATTGGCAGCGACGGTTTCACCACCGACGACTTTACCCGTTTCCACCGGCGGCTGGCGCTGGAGACGCAACATGCCCACGACGCGTATGCGCGCGGCGAGTTCGCCAACGAGGGTCTGCTGGGTGGCTTCGAACTGGAGGCCTGGCTGGTCGATGAGCAGCTGTTGCCGGTGCCACGCAACGTCTCGTTTCTGGAGCGAATGGCCAATCCGCTGGTGGTCCCCGAGTTGTCGCGCTTCAACGTCGAACTCAACGGTACGCCACAAGCCTTGCGCGCAAAGGCGCTATCGCAACTCGAAAGCGAACTCACCACCACCTGGCAGCAGTGCCTGCGGGTTGCCGGCGAGGAAGGCTCGGCCCTGATCGCCATTGGCACGCTACCGACGCTGCGCGAGGCCGACCTGTCGCTGGCCAACATGTCGCCGTTCAAGCGTTACGCGATGCTCAACGAACAGATCCTGCTGCTGCGGGGTGGTCGGCCGCTGAACCTGGATATTGCCGGCATCGAGACCTTGCGCACGACGCACGCCGACGTGATGTTGGAGGCGGCGACGACGTCTTTTCAGGTGCATCTGCAGACCCCGGCCAGCGAGGCGGCACGCACTTACAACGCGTCGCTGATTCTCGCCGCGCCGCTGCTGGCTCTGGCTGCCAACTCACCCTTTCTGTTCGGGCGCGCGCTGTGGCACGAAACGCGTATCCCGCTCTTCGAACAGGCGGTGGATTGCTGCGACCCAGGACACCCGAAGCATATGCGGGTGACTTTCGGGTCCGGCTATCTGGGCAGCGACCCGACCGCGTGCTTTGCTGAAAACCTGTCGAATTATGCCGTGCTGCTGCCTTTCGAAGTGCCCGGGCCGCGGCAAGCCTACGCGCATCTGCGTCTGCACAACGGTACCATCTGGCGATGGAACCGGATGCTGATCGGTTTCGACGAACAGCAGCAGGCGCATCTGCGCGTCGAGCAGCGTGTGCTGCCCGCCGGCCCCAGCATGATCGACATGATCGCCAACGCCGCTTTCTATTATGGCGCGGTGCGCATGCTGGCCGGAGAGTCCGTGGCCCCGGAAACGCAGCTGTCCTTTGCGCTTGCCCGGGACAACTTTTACCGCGCCGCGCGTGACGGTCTCGACGCGCAGCTGGTCTGGCTGGATGGACGGCGTGCGCCGGCGGGCGAGCTGCTGACGCAGGAACTGCTGCCGCTGGCGCGCGCAGGTCTGACGCGGCTCGAGCTGGCTGCTGCCGACATCGACCGTTACCTGGGAGTGATCGGCGAACGACTGCGCAGCCGCCAGAACGGCGCTGCCTGGCAACTTGCCCACTACGCCAAACACCACGACTTCTTCCGGCTTGTCGCCGATTACCTTGACCACCAGCGCCGCTTCATTCCCGTCCATGAGTGGCCGATCTGAGTTGCCTGACTGCATGCTGACCGTACGCCAAACCCTTCCCGAACGCTTCCTCGACACCCCTGCCGGCGAACTCCACCGCCTGCTTCCCGGCCCGACCTTGATTCACTTGCCCGGACGACGGCGGACACCGCTGTTCGTCTCGGTACTCCTGCACGGCAACGAAGACACCGGCGTGGTGGCGTTGCAGAACCTGCTGCGCGCCTACGCCAGGCGGCCGCTGCCACGGGCGCTGTCGCTGCTGGTCGGCAATGTCGCGGCGGCGCGCGCCGGCCTGCGGCGGCTAGACCAGCAACCTGATTACAATCGCGTCTGGCCGGGTGCCGAGCGGCATACCGATTCCCCGGAGTACGCCGCGATGCGCGAGGTGTACGAGCGGATGCAGGCGCGTGGCGTCTTCGCCAGCATCGATATTCACAACAACACCGGCCTGAACCCCCACTACGCTGTGGTGAACCGAATCGATCACGAGGCCCTGCACCTGGCCTTGCTGTTTTCACGCACCGTCGTCTGGTTCCGTGGCCTGGCGGGAACCCAGACAACGGCATTTTCGTCGCTCTGCCCGGCCTTGACGATCGAATGCGGCAAGGCGGGCAGGGCGGCGAACGAGGCGCACGCCACGAGCTTCATCGAGGCCTGTCTGCACCTGGCGCAGTTTCCGGCGCACTCTGTGCGCGAGAGCGATATCGATCTCTATCACACGGTCGCGACGGTACGCGTGCCGCCGCAGACATCGTTCGGATTTGGCGACGCGCTGGCGGACGTCGACTTCGATCCGCAACTGGACCACATGAATTTCCGGCAACTCGATCCCGGCACGGTTTTTGGAAACACCCGCCTGCAGTTGCCGATCGACGTCCGTGACGAGGGCGGCCAGGACGTGACCGCGGAGTTCTTCGACTGCAGCGAAGGAAGGATCCGTCTGCGCCGGGCGGCAACGCCGGCGATGCTGACCCTGGATGAGCGGGTCGTCCGGCAGGACTGCCTGTGTTATCTGATGGAAAGGTTGCCTTTACCGCGCCGCGAAAGCGCTGCGCCGGAGTTGTGCACAAGCCTTTAGAAGAGCGCCGTCAGACACCCATGACACGGTTCTTCCCCGAACGCTTGGCGAGGTACATGGCCTGGTCGGCTCGCTGGATGGCGTCGTCACCCGCTTCGTCCGCAGACAGCTGTGCCACGCCGGCGCTGAAAGTGATCAGCAGCTTTTCGTTGCCGGCGAGAAAGAAGTTTCTGGTCAGTTCCCTCTGCAAACGTCGCATCGTTTCGACTCCCTCGTCGAGATGGGTATCCGGCATCAGGATGACGAATTCCTCGCCACCGTAGCGCGCCAGCGTGTCGATCGGCCGCATGTACTGGCGAACCGTCTTCACCAGATGGATTAGCGCGGCGTCGCCGGTAGCGTGGCCAAGACGGTCATTGAGTTGCTTGAAGTTGTCGACATCCAGCAAGGACAGCGACAGGGCGGCGTTCTTGCGGCGAACACTGGCGATCTCGCGCGCCAGCGCCTCGTCGAGACCCCTGCGGTTGAGCACGTCGGTCAAGGGGTCGTGGCGAGCCGACGCGCTCGCATGCTGGAGTTCCTGATGCAGTTGCAGCAGTTCGGCGTCGCTCGCCCGTGCCCGCGCCTGCAACTCGGCGAGTTCATCGCGCGCGCTGGCGGTGTTTTCGGCCATCGTGCGTGTCGCGTCGATCACCTTTTTCAGGAGCGGCGTCAAGTCTTCCAGCGTTCTGACTTGCTCCAGCTGCTGCGCACTCTGTTCGAGGTTGTTCTGAAAGTCGGTGCTCGATTGATTCATCATCGCCAGGTGATCGATGAAAGCGGCGAGCATCTGGCGCATCGCTTCCTGCGCTTCCAGGCTGCGGTCTCTGGCCTGGCGCTGCCGGGTGATGACGTCGTGCAAGCGGCGCTCGACGTCGTCCAGGCGGCGCAGGGTGAGAGGCGGCAGCACCGCCTGGACGAGAGAATCGATCTGACCCTGCACACAGTCCGGATCGAGGCTCAAGGCGCCGATGTTGTCGATGATCAGTTGCAGGAGTTTGAGCAGGGTCTGCTTGATTTCCCCCTGTTCTTCGGCAGCCAGCGATACCCGCTGGTTGAAGCTGGCGAGCAGAGTCAACAGTACCTGGCTGTCCACGGCCGGCGATCGGAGGACCTCCAGAAGCTTGCGTGCCTGGCCGGACAACCATTGATCTTCGTTGCCGAGAGCGGGCAGCAGGTTTTCGATCAGGCGCGTGACTCTGGCCAGCAGGGCGGTGCCAGTTTCGGTCGCCTGGCTGGTCGGCGGCGTTGGCGGCGGAGCGTGGTCACTGGTTGGGTGCACGGCATCCAGGTTGCCGAGCGCGACCAGCGCTTCCTCGACGCCCGGCCAGCTACGCTTGCCGACCGCCGCCGCCAAACGTTCCACCAGGGCCTTCTGCTGCGGATTTCGTGTGGGCAGCGCGGCCACGATGTGACGCAGCTGCGCCTCCGGGAAAGCGGTCACATTGGGCAGATTCGCCACTTGGTTGTAACAGACCTGGTAGTTGGCCGGCGTGGGCAGCAGCTTGCGCAGGGCGAGTTGTCTGAGGGCCTCGCGGGCAACTTCGAGGGGATTCTTGGTGTCGGTCATCGGGCGCGCATCGAAGGTACTGAAGAAGTTGCGAAACACCGCGGGCAAACCCGGCTTAGACCTTCTTCCGGTGTTGATATCCCAGCGTGCCGGAGTGTACTGCCAGATGCGCTTGTGTGGTGGCAAATCGATCGACCAACGCCATTTCTGCGCTCTGCCATGCGGGCAGTTCGTTGGCCAGGCGGCGGGGCAAGGCAAGCCCTGGCTGCTGACGTCCGGCGTGCGCCGACGCTGTGACGGCTAATGTGAAAGTCGCGTCAGCGACTCACGAACTTCCCCTCGCCCGCTTGCGGGAGAGAAGGAGCCCGGCTGGCCGGGTACAATGGGGCTGCGACTTTAACGCTGGGTTGACGATGGGAAAACTGCTGCTGGCACCGATGGACGGTCTCGTCGACGACATTCTGCGCGATGTGCTGACGCGGGTCGGCGCCTATGACCTCGCGGTGAGCGAGTTCATCCGGGTGTCGGGCAGTTTGCTACCGGCACGTAGCTTCCATCGCAGCTGTCCCGAACTGACCCGCGGCAGCCGAACCGATGCGGGTACGCCGGTGGTCGTGCAGCTCCTGGGCAGCGATCCTGCCTGTCTGGCGGAGAATGCCGCGCAACTGGTCGAACTCGCTCCGGCAGGGATCGATCTCAACTTCGGTTGCCCGGCGCCGACGGTCAATCGCCACGGCGGTGGCGCGACGCTGCTCGCCGATCCCGAACAGTTGTTCCGTATTGCGGCGGCAGTCAGGCGTGCGATCCCCCCGGCAATCCCGTTCACTGCCAAGATGCGGCTCGGGGTAGACGGCACGGCGACGACGCTCGATTGTGCGCGGGCGCTCGAAGCCGCCGGGGTGGTGTCGCTGGTGGTGCACGCGCGCACCCGGGCCGAGGCCTATCGACCACCAGCGCACTGGGAATGGGTCGCGCGAATTCGCGATGTCGTGCAACTGCCGGTGGTCGCCAACGGCGAGGTGTGGACGACCGATGACCATGCCCGCTGCTGCGCGGTCAGCGGCAGCCAGGACGTGATGCTCGGTCGCGGGGCGGTCGCCGATCCCTTTCTCGCCCGGCGAATTCGCGCGTTGGCGGCGGGCCAGGCGGTCGCCGCCGATCGTTCGCTCGACTGGCGCCGCCTGCTGCCACTGCTGGCGTCCTACTGGCAACAGGTCTGCGCCAAGGTTTCGGCACGCCAGGCGCCCGGCCGGCTGAAGCTGTGGTTGGCGGCGCTGCGCCGGACCCATGGCGAAGCCGACGCCCTGTTCCTCGCCGTTCGCTCGCTATGCGAGGTCGACCAGGTCAGCCGCGTGCTGGTGCAGCATGGCGTGCCGTTGCAATCGTCGTCAAGTTGAGCCGCCGTTGTTCAGCCAGGGAGGCAGCACGCTGACTTCAGCCAGCCTGCTGCTGCACCTGAATCGGCTGGCCGGCACCGACTTCGTCCTCGCCACCTTTGCCTGATCGGCTGCCGCGGCCGACGATGCAGGCGGTCGGGTTCGGCAGCACGGGCGCGTGTTGGCTGCGGCGTCCTGACTGGCATGGTCGGTGCGCAGGGCACCCTTGCCAGATGGCGGGCCTGCCTTCCTTCAGCACCCGTGTGTGTGCCGCAAGCTCACCGGCCCTCGAAGAAACGGACGGCGTCCAGCAGCTCCGGAAAATTGTAGATGACATAGTCGGGCTGCACTCCATCTGCGTGCGTTCCCTGATTCGACTGGAAAAAGACCGTTTTCATGCCGACTTGCTGCGGCCCGAAAACGTCACGGTACATGTCGTTGCCGACAAACACTACATCGGACGCTGCCATTTGCATGCCGGCCAATGCTGCTGCAAACAGGCGTTCGTCGGGCTTGCGATAGCCGAAATCGCCGGACACCAGAATCGGGTTGAAGTAAGCGGAGAGCCCGATGGCGTTCAGTTCCGGGACTGCGTAGGCGGTCTGACCGTCAGAAATGACGGCAAGGTGATACTTGCGGTGCAGTTGCTGGAGGGTTTCCTCGACGCCAGGATAGAGTTGCAAGCGGAAGCGCGCTGCGGCGCGGTAGGTTTCGGCCAGAAATCCCGGCAGCTGCGCCAGCTTCGCGGGCGGAAGCGTGCGTGTGAAGTCGCTCGCGTGCTGCGTGATGATCGCATGGAAAATCGCCGTCGCATCAAATTCGGGGTAACGCTCGACGCTTGTCGCAAGCTGTCGCTGCATCCCCTGGAAATAGGAATCCTTGACCACAACCGGATCAAGAACTATGCCCTGATAGGACAATAGATTGCTGATGACGCGATATACGTCAGCATGCCATTCGTTCGTGCGGATATCCGAAAGCGTGCCGTTAATGTCGAAAACAATGCCTTTGACGGTCATTCATGGTCTCCCCAGACATTCTACCGTTGCGCGGATCAGAGAATAAGGCAGTTGCGCAGTGGCCACGGCCAGAAGCGTATCACCGCTGAGCGGCAAATTGCCGACCTGGCCACCGGCGGTACCGCGATATTGGCATAGTACACCCGTGGACGGCGTTGGCCTTGGCCGAACTGAGTGGGAACGAGCGCACCGGGGAGTTGCTGAACACGATCAATCCGATCAAGCATGCGCTCGCCGCCGCGGCGGCCGCGATCTGAATAGGGAGCCTCAGGTCATCGCTGCCGACGTCTACGCCCTTGCGCCGCACACATCGGCCGCGGCGTCTGGAGCTGGTATACTGGCTCGGCGGCCTGGATGTAGCGGCTGATTGTCGAATCGCGGCTTGGTCTGCGGCGTGAAGGCGAGCAGTTGCGTCTCGCCCCCTGCCTGCCCAATGGGCATGACTCTTGGCAGCGTCCCCGGACGATGGAAGAGATGACCGTTGCTCCTTGGCAGCGCGCATTCCGGCTTGCACGCCGGAATCGTTCGTTGGGCACGGAGCCTGTCTCCGTGAATTCCCCATCTCACCCCCGCCCCCTCCCGCAAGCGGGCGAGGGGAGGTTGGTGAGTTGCTTGCGCGACTTGCACAGTAAGGGTAGCGAGCGGGATGGGACTACGCGGTGGTGGCGCGCGCCAGCAGGCCGCCACCTCGTTGTTGTAGCAAAGCAGGACGCATGTGGAAGGGATTCGAATGAAAGCGAAAAGCAAAGTTGAAAAGGCAGTCTTTCCGGTCGCCGGTCTCGGGACGCGCTTTCTGCCCGCGACCAAGGCCAGTCCCAAGGAAATGCTCGCGGTAGTCGACAAGCCTCTGATTCAGTATGCCGTTGAAGAAGCCTACGCGGCTGGAATTCGGGAAATGATCTTCGTCACTGGCCGGAACAAGCGCGCCATCGAAGATCACTTCGACACCGCCTACGAACTCGAGGCCGAACTCAGCGCCGCAGGGAACGACGCGCTGATCGCCCTGGTGCATTCAATCAAGCCGGACGACATGGATTGTGTGTACATACGCCAGCCGCGGGCCCTCGGCCTGGGCCACGCTGTCCTATGCGCCGAACGAGTGGTTCGTGGTGAGCCCTTTGCGGTGCTGCTGGCCGACGATCTGATGATCGGTGAACCGCCGATCATGCGACAAATGATCGAACTGTTCGGCGAGCATGGGTGCAGCATCCTGGCCGTGCAGGAGGTGCCGAAGGACCAGACCAGGCGTTACGGGATCGTCAAGGGCAAGGCCCTGTCCGCTGATCTGGTGAACGTCGAGGGCCTGATCGAGAAGCCGCACCCGAATGTCGCCCCATCCAATCTGGCGATTGCCGGCCGCTATGTCCGGACCCCGGCGGTTTTTGACCTGATCCGCGAACAGCCCCGCGGTACTGGTGGAGAAATCCAGCTGACCGACGGCATCTCTGCCCTGCTGGCCACCGAACAGGTGCTCGCTTATCGCTATCACGGTAAACGCTACGACTGCGGTAGCAAGCTGGGCCTGATGCAGGCCAGCGTTGTCCTTGGGGAAGTTCACCCTGAACTCGGTGGCGAGTTTGCCGCTTGGCTAAGGGACCGTCAAAAGATCCTTGAGTCACGGGATTACGGAGACCGCGGACTCGTTTGAGTCTAGCCCCCAGCGCAGAAGCCCCATCGACTTTCGATCCGGTTTCTGTTCTTCGCCTTGTCGGGCAAATAGAGGACCTTCACCTCCTGGTACGTGCGCGCCCCGCCTGACGAAAAAAAAGCGCGACTCGTTGGAGTCGCGCTAAATCCACACCAAAGGAGGAGGGTGGAGGAGACAAGCGAAGCAGACCAGGAAAACCAACTGCAATTCAGTTACGTTGAGCAGAGTATGACTCTTCCGAGGTCGTAGGTCAAGCATTTTTGGTGCGTTGCGCCATAATTTCTGCAGAGACCCAGGCAATTCCTTTAGTTGTACCATAGATTCCAGTTGTATCAATTGTTTATTGATATATTATGAGATTGGTTGCACAATAAGAAACTTCTTCCCGCAGTATATAAGCTATTTTCCAAGGCGTTGATGGTGCGGCGCAGCATTCCGCAGGGGCCTGCTGTATCGGGCTTGGCGCTACAATCGAGAATTGCGGTGAGGGTTGGGTGACGGCTTTTTCTGCTGTCAGTGGGGCGCGGTGCGAATTGTTCGCCAACTAGCGCCAGTCCGGAACACGGGTCTTGGGTGTGGACCTCAGCAGCTTTGTCGCGCCCGTCTGGAGGAGTAACACATGGAATGTAAAGTGAAGTGGACCGGCGAAGGGATGTCGTTTGTCGCCGAAACGGGAAGCAACCACGCGGTGGTGATGGATGGGGCACCCGAGGCCGGTGGGCGCAATCTGGCGCCGCGACCAATGGAACTGCTGCTTGCCGGAACAGGCGGTTGTACGGCCTTTGACGTCGTCTTGATCCTCAGGAAGGCGCGCCAGGTCGTCACCGCTTGTGAAGTGAGCTTGCAGGCCGATCGCGCGGAAGCTGAACCGCGGGTGTTCACCCGCATCCATTTTCACTTCCGGGTGAGCGGAAAGCAGCTCAAACCGGAAGCAGTGGCGCGAGCCATCGAGTTGTCGAAGGACAAGTACTGTTCTGCTTCGATCATGCTCGGCAAGACCGCCGAGATCACGCACGACTTCGAGATCGTCGAAGCCTAGCAGCCTGTCGGACTTGACCAGGTCGGCTGCAAAAAGTGGGAAGACGGCTCATTTTCCCCCGTATTTCTGTGCGAATAGAACAACTATTCGCTTGAAATCCGTGAAAAACTGCGCTCGTCTCCCACTTTTTTCGCTTCGACCCATCAAGTCGGACAGGCTGCT
>RRZU012356268.1_pt1 | contig 17417 bp, 6 predicted proteins | sample 2165561 | NCBI WGS metagenome assembly RRZU01 (sample SAMN10456909, study PRJNA506462) | wastewater metagenome | isolation source: wastewater sludge | place: USA: Moscow, Idaho | reverse complement strand
GAAGTTAAATTATTCAGATATGAGTTATTAATACCCCGTTTATCAGCAGGTTCCTGTTCGTACAAAGCCTGCATATATGGCGAAATCATGTATAATTTATTGGTATAAAACCATGAAAACAAACTATTCGTTTCCGATTGATCATAACTGTATTGAATTTCGAAAATACTTTCGTTGCTATTGCCGGGGTAAAAGTTTGTATACCATAGACTTCCAGCAATTAGACCAACCTGACCCGATGTTTTTACTGCTTCGCAGGCAACAATAGCTTCATCGTAATTACCCAACCAAAGATTAATATCGGCAATTAGTGAATAAATAGCCCATTTTGTTGCACGCCCCTTTGTATTGTAAGGGTCGGTATAACTGGTTTCGGGGAATTTTATTTTAGCTGATGCAAGTGCATTGTTTAAGTCGACCAAACAACTTCTCAGAATCTCATCGCCCGATGTTTTTGCAATGGCATAGGGTGCCGAATCGTCCACATAGGGAAGCGTAACAAAAGGAACATCTTTCCAGGTACGAACTAAATAAAAGTAGGCCAACGCACGTTGAAAGTAAGCTTCAGAAAGGTATGATTTCATCACATTTTCATTGAAAGAAGCGTCCTTTACCGTTGGCGCATATTTTATTACTGAATTAGCAAGATTTACAACTTTGTATAATTTTTCCCATTTTGCAAGGGTGTTAGATGCCAGTATATCAAACTGGCGCAACTTTAAACCTGCAGCTGAATTGGTAGTAGACGATGATGTAAACAACACACCATTTCCGCGTGCTTCACCCCACAACATCAGTTCTTCCTGTGCATTTCGTAGTCTGTAATAGCCGGCACCTAATACGGCTTCCACATCTTCTTTGGTTTTCCAGAATTCGTCAGTACTCTGATTGTTTTCCGGAACAACTGTTAAATAGTCCTCGCACGAACTTGTTGCGAAAACGAACAGCAGTAATAAGAGTATATAATTGAATTTTATCATAACAATTCAGTATTAAAGATTAAGATTTAAACCCATTGCAAATCGTATTGGTTTTGGAGTAGAAGCATTATCAATATACATTGGATATAAGCTGTTAACGAATGAAAGCTTAATCTCAGGATCCTGCCCTTTGTATTTGGTAAAGGTAATTAAGTCGTAACCTGTAACATATACCTGCAAACGTTTGATATGAACTTTTTGCAACATTTTTTTAGGCAAATCGTACTTTAATGTAAGGGTTTTCATACGTAAAAACGAGGCATCCTCCAGGAATCTGTCCGAGCCTAAATCGTTGTATCCACGACCATATAATGCGCGGGGTATTTCGGTATCATCGCCCTCAAATCGCCAGCGACGCAACACAGCAGTACTCTGATTATCAAAACCATACATATACTCATTGTTCATACGAACGGCGTTGATAACCTTTTGTCCGGCACGTCCGTGAAACGAGGCAGTAATACCAAAACCCTTATACATTACATTAAATCCAAAACCGCCAATAAACAAAGGGTTTGAATTACCAATGTATACAATATCGTATTTATTAATAATACCATCGTTATTCATGTCGGCATATTTTGCGTCGCCCGGATACACTTTCACAGTTCCGTTTTTCATAATTACAGGGTCACCATCGATGTCGGTAATTAAGCTTCCATCCGCATCGCGTGCGTAGGTTTCCTCAACATTCTGGTATACACCCAAACACTTGTACCCATAGAACGAACCCAAAGGATCACCTGCCGAAAATTTATAGGCATAATTTTTATTACCGAATGATGGATAATATGTATCCTGCTTGTTCTCAGGCAAATCAATAATCTTATTGCGATTTTGCGCTATATTAAAATTCATGCTTACCGTCCAGTTCTTATCCTTTAGCAATGTAACATCTGTCATAAATTCATATCCTTTGTTTTCCATTGAACCTGAATTATAGAACTTCACTGTGGAATATCCGGTAGTTGAAGGAACCTTGAGATCAGTTTGCAAAAGATTGGATGTTGTTTTATTGTATAAATCAAGTGAGAAATTTAGTTTCCCGTTGAAGAATCCGAAATCAATACCAATATTTCCCTGCGAAATAGTTTCAAAGCCAATATTTTCTAATTGCACACGTATCGGTTCAACAGCTGAAACATCCATATAACCATTAGTAATTGCGCTTAGTGCTCCTACGTATTGTGCAGAGCCCGAAGGTGAGTTGCTGCTTTGTCCCCAGTTTACACGCATTTTCCCCATCGACAGGGTTTTGAAATCCTTCAAAAACGGTTCGTCGCTGAAAATCCATGCCACACCTACATTCGGGAATGCCCCCCAACGTGTTTTCACCGGTAAGCTTGAACTCGCTTCTACATTTAAACCTGCATTTAAAATGTAACGATCCAGGAAAGTATATTGTGTATTTAGTAATCCTCCTACCTGTTTGTAAACCACATGACCTGAACCCGCACTTATTTTAGAATAGGCACCCGATATTATATCAGTTATTCCATCACTTGGATTACCTACTGTGGTGCCTGAAAAAGACGATGAACTCTTGTATTCAGTATTCCACTTGGCACTAATAAGCAGTTTATGTCTTTCTTCAAATGTTTTGTTAAAAATAAGTGTATTTTCAGTTGTCAGATATAACAAATCAGAACCACCCTCGGTACTTAAACCCGCTTTTGCACTTGTATACGCCACCCCTGTTACGCTTTGAGGTAAGAATTTTTCAGTTCCGTTTAAATCTGTTTGAAAACCTACAATACCATAATAATCCAATCCGTTAAAGATTTTATAATGCAGATTAAATAACATAACACTGGAAGCTGAAGTAGTTTGGTTACGGGCCTCGTTTGCCAGAGCAACTGTATTGTGAATAATCTTATTATCCTCAAAACCTTCACCCAAAACCATATACGGACTAAAATACTCTTTAGTAGCCCTACCATCATCGCCTATAATGTACGGGCTCATGTTGGGCATATTAATCAGCGACTGAGTTCGGATTGAATTATCAATACCATCAGTATAAGTGGCATTACGAACGCCTCTGGTAAAGCTATAGTTGATACCCAAGTCCATTCTGTCCGAGAATTTATAGGTCATATTAAAACGACCGCTCAAGCGTTTAAAGTTGGTACCAATGGTTGTACCCTGACTGGCTAAATGCCCCAACGATAAACGGTAGACTGCTTTTTCGCCACCTCCCGATAATGAGAAGTTGTTTTCGTACGAATAGCCATTTTGGGTGATTAAATCCAACCAATCAACATCCTGGTTATATTCTTTAAAAAACTTATAGTTCGGGTCAAAGCTTAACTCATAATACTCTTTTGTGTTGTTTTGTAAGATGTTCTGATATGTTAAACCTTCATTACTCCCAACTCCCACATCGTTTAACGAGTTCCACAATGCATCCTGTATCAGGGAAGTATACTGTTTGGCATTTAGCATTGGTATACTGTTTCGTTCTTTGGTGGTTTCTAGTTTGGTAGAATAAGTAAAAGTCATTTTTCCTTTCGAACCCTTTTTGGTAGTAATAAGTAAAGCTCCGTTTGCAGCTTTTGAACCATACAATGCAGTAGCAGCCGCATCTTTTAGTACTTCAATACTCAAAATATCAGTCGGCGAGATATTTAAAAGCTGACTATAATCATCAGAGTTTGCTGTTGCAAAGTTAAAATCCGACGATAAATTAACCGGCATAGGTACACCATCCATTACAAAAAGAGGCTCCGATGATGCACTTAACGATGAGGTACCACGGATTCGGATTGAACTTCCTGAGCCTGGGTCGGCACCTGTCAAAATATCTACGTTGGCCAAAGCTCCCTGCAAAGCCTCCGTCACATTGGTTACGTTGGCTGTTTCCAACCCTTCCAAATTTACCTTTTGAATAGCCGAAACACGCTCACGTGTAGTTTGACCTAAGTTATTCCTTTCAATTCGTTTGGCTGTAACCTCTATATCATTCAATGTGGTTGCTTCTTCAAGCACAATGTTTAATGTAGTTTGGTCATTGTATTTTATGGTTTTAGTACGGTATCCTACGTACGAAAACACAACCTTCATGTTTTGTTTCTCAGGTACCTTTAATCGGTATTCACCATTAATGTCTACCACAGTACCTGTTAACGAACGATTTTCATCATTCATAATATACACATTAGCACCTGTTAGTTCTTCATTAGTTTTCGCATCGCGAACTGTACCTGTAAGAACCTTCTGCGCTACAACCGTTTGTACTGAAAACAATACAAGCAGTACTACTATAATTTTATTTACTATATTCATATTCCAACTTAGTATTAATCTACAATCAACGGTTTTTCAATTGTATACACAGCGCCATCGGCATATATTCGGGGGAAGAAACTGGATACTCCAACTATATTTCCCTTAGGATCGGTCACACTTAAATAAGTCGACATATCAGTGATTTTTAATTTCACAGCATTCAAACCGCTATATGCAAAAGTGTTAACATCACCCTGAACGCGAGCACCCGGGAAAGGATAATCAATTAGTTTACTTCCATTTACATTAATAAAATACGTTTTAAGATAGTTTACTAAACCTGCCTTATTCAACACAGTATAAACTCCGCCGTTTACCTCTATCAATCCTTTATTAACTAAATAACTTTCCAGCTGATTTGCAGGCGGAACCAACAAAATATACCGCTCGCCCATTAAAAAATCATAAATGGGTGTGGTTGTCTGCATGCCTGCCATTTCAGTAAAATGTACAAATTCATTTAAATCAGCCGGAGTAGCAGGAGCATTGTAAGTGAAAAATCTAAACTGACTTGATTCAGGTACAAGCGCCGACGATGATGCATTATCCGATAGAGCATAAGCGTCTCCATTACTCCAGTCTCCAGGAATTTTGGTAAATGTTGGCGCCATATCGTCGTTATAATTTACAGCCTGATTGTACAAACCTGACGAGTAGATTTTGTTGCCTTTCATGTATAAGTAACTGAATGGTGTAAGTGTTCTGAAAATAGCCTCGTCACCCTTACTTGTAATAAGTTCAGTTGCCACATGCGAACCGGCAAGGCTCTTTTTCTGTGTCGACGACATTGGTGTAGGTCCTCCATCGCCATCAATTTTCACGTATTGATAGCCGTATTTCGCTGCATACTCATCAGTATAATACAATCTTTTACCGTCAACCGAGGTGTAGTTGATTAACAAACTATCCGATGGGTAGAATACTTTAAACTGAACAGAATTCGACAGTAAAGTAGATATTAATGAACCATTAATCATCATATCCAACATCATGGTATATTTAGGGTCCCTATACATTGGTCCGGTTACCATATCGAACATGGGAGGTACTACAACATCAGTTAAACCGTATACACTACCATTTTCACAAACCTTACGTTTTACTGCTTTTGAACGGTCGAACACGATAGGCGTACCCCAACGAGATTTTATTGTACCGGCCTCAATCTGCTCCGGAAAAAGCAATGTGCTGGTATACACATGATTACTCAACACCGAAAGCAACGGTTCAAATCGAACTTCGGATAAACTATTGTAATAGGGTGCCCAGTATTTATCGAAAAAGCTTTGTAAAGCATCATTTCGGGGAGCAAAAACATTAAAAGAAATATACGATGTATAATCTGCTGAGTAAGTCGTAGTATACCATTCCGATGAAATAGAAGGTAACCCGCCATCGTAATCCCTAACAAATAATGAGTCGCCTTCGCCATAGTTATTGGTTGCAACCTCATCGTAGGTATATGTTTTAAAACGGTCGTACATCCCAACGAATGTAGAGTAATCGTTGTCGGCAGCCAACGATTGATAAACTGTTGGCAGTGGTTCCAATACTTTGTTCAATGTATATACAAATCCGTTATCACTCGGTTGAGTATATTCCAATACCGATGCATCACATACGTTGAAACCATTATTACCTGTCCATGTTGAACCGGGGAATAAAAACTCGTAATTTGATTTGGCATCAATACTGTTTCCCTGAAAAAGTTTGTACGAGAATATGGGTAAAAGCCGGTCGGTATGAATAACTTTAAAACTCTTTCCTAAAACGGGATCGGTTTCCGTTGATATACCTTCGCGGCTGTAAGTACGAAACTTATAGTACATCCCCATAGGATCTAAAGACTCTGCCCCACCCGGCTTATAACTTATCAATGCATCCTTATTATAAGAGTATTGCATTACGTGAAACCCAATTAGCTGATCCAGTTCATCCTGAGGAATATCTTCCACTGTTGCATAATTGTGTTTTATCAAATAGGCCTGAAAAGCGGAATCGGTAGGGGCCATAACGGTGATTATACCCTTACCCTGTATCAGGTCTTTGTATGAGCTTCGTTCAATAGCCGACATAAAGAGCTTTAAATTGCCCTTCGACTCCATTACTTTCCAGGAGTCGCCTTTCAACCAATCCGGAATCTCATAGTACTTATCCAGTTCACTCATACATGAGGTGAACAACAGGATAAAACTCACTAAAAGTGGATACCATTTTTTCATGATTTTTACTTATTATATATTAGATTTTTTATTTAATTCAGTGTAGTATTTCACAGTATAGTCACTGTAAATATTGCCTTTCAAACTACGGCATAGGCTTTAAACCTTCCCATTTTACATTCCATTTACCATTTTTCGGGAAACCCGGATTCTTCACTTTACATCCATCCCAACCGGCACACATCATAGCCACAGCAGTAAGCATTCCTCCGTTACCGGGCAAATATACCCGCAAGCGTGAGTCCTGATAATTATGACCATTATTCAGGTATGTATTGGTACGTTTATTCATCAGCAAAGCACCTACGGCCTTTTCGGCATCACCCAAACGGGCTGCATTCATGGCAGTCATCGGGTAATCCCATCCCCATGTTTTGCCCCAGTTCCAGTTATCCCAAATCCAGTTCAGAGTATTTTGCATGTAATCTTTACGTACAAGCGGACATTTGGGGAGTATACCATAAGCTCCCAGAACGGCCATATGGTCGGACGTAAAACGTATATCTTTATAAGTATCCAAAGCTGTTTCGGCAGCCAGGTACAAACCGTCACTGTTATAAGCTAATGGCGATAATTTATCAATCATTTCGTCCCATTCAAGACTGCGTTTTCGACCCATCCGTTCGCGCCATTTTTGAGCAACATTCATGGCAAAATACCAGTAGGATAATTCAAAAGGTGGATTCACGGTTTCGGAAGCACGCAATGTTTCCTGAGCAGGAATAATACCTTTGAGCACATAACGTCCTTCGAGTAAATCGTAATCAGCAAACGAATACATAAATTTCGCCGTTTCGTCAATTAACGTGGCATATTTATTCAGCACTTCAGCCGAAGGATTTGAGCGATAGACCAGTTCGGCCAGATAAATAATGTGTGGTTGTTGCCAGATAAGAAAAGAGCCTACCTTTGAAGGTGATTCAAGCCCCGATGGGTCTGTCATTTTCATCCAACGAGCGCCTGCAAATCCTTGTCTTTTAGCAATATCTTTTGCTACAGGCAGCGCTTTATTATACCATCCCAACGCTTTTTCAAGCAAATCAGCATGTCCGTATAAAGCAAAATGCGACTCGTGCCACCAAATCATTTCAAGGTGAAACTTACCAAACCACGAGTTATAGGTTAAGCCTGTTTCCTGTGGTGGAACCGAACCTGCACTTTGTATAGCCAATAAGTATTGTGATAATACAACTCTGCGTTCAAGTTCTTTGGCTCGTTCATCCTTACATTCTGAGAAATCGATAGCGGCACCTTTCATCCAAAATGTATTCCAATACTTTTCAGCGGCTAATTTTGTTTTTGAAAAATTCACATCGTCAGCAACCGGTTTTTGAGCCGTAAAGGTTACTGTAAAGGCTAAATCAGAGGAAGAAGTCGTTAGTATGAAATAGTTTTTATCCTTTTCAGTGAAACTTGCGTCACCTTCCCAGTTAATTGCTACATAATAAAGTGTGGCATCAATTTTACGTTCCAGCACTATGCTTTTTGAAGTACCTGATACAATTACCGTACTGTGCTTATCTGTGCTGTTCCAATCGCATGCGTCATCGCTGTGCATCCCCGAAGGATATGGGAAATGAAACTTAATTGCCGGAATATGAGCTCCTTTAATATGCGCTGCAATTTTATCTACATCAGGATGGCAGGTTGTTTCAACCTGTACAGTTTCATTTGCATAGTTGAATTTACTATCGATAATTCCACGCCACATATCCAGTTGCTGCTGAATATCTGATATCTTTGAATAATCTGTTTCACAGAAATCAAAGCCAACAATACCTAAATGTAATCTATGCGGATTAACCCGATACCATTCTGCGGCATCTTTAGCGCGTCCCGGTTCGTTGAATTGCACAGCGTACCATTCATCCTTAGCTCTGAAATTATATTTCTTAAGTGTTTCTGAAAAAAGATAGTTTTCAGGATTGGCAAAACTATGCCATCCCCATTGACTTTGCGTTCCGAGTGGAACACCTTTAGAATACCTTTGAGGGAATGATTGAAGACCGGTAGCATCAACAGTATATGCAAACTCGCCATTTCCTACCGAAAAGGAAGATAATGAATCGAATTGTTGTACTTGTGGATTATTCCGACAAACAAGTGATTTTCTATCAATTGACTTTGTCTTAGCTCCTACAATTAATACAAAAAATATTAAAAGTGACAGGGTGAGAACTCTTCTCATGGTTATAAATTAATAGTATTAGAACTGATAACGCACAAAAATATAGGATTATGTACGAACGTCACCTACAAACAATGGCGTTAATCCTATGATTTTTGACAGTTAACAAAACAAAAGCAGCAGTTATACCTGTTCTATCCCTATCTGGAATCCTCACAAAAAGAAGGAAGCCATTAATCTATTGTTAATTCCGTAGTAGTTTTTTGTATTTCGGTTGCTGATTCATTGTTCTCTGAAATAGTCTGCCCCCTTCCATACGAACGATATTCAAGAGGTGTTAATCCGGTATTCTTTTTAAACAATGAAAAGAAATGTTCAGTAGAATTATAATCGAGCATATACGATATCACTTTAACCGAATGCGAAGTACTAACCAGCAAATGTTTTGCTTTACGGAGTTTTAATTCCTGAAAATATTTTGCAGGAGCAAAACCTGTGTAGTCTTTAAATACTTTTCTGAACCAGGAATAACTGATATTCAACTGTACGGCTAATTCTTCAGGGTCAATATTTTTGAACACATTCTCGTTCATTATTATTTTTGCTTGATTTATTTTTTGAATAACTTCACCTTCTTCGTATGCATTACTTTGCGACACCGATAACACAAAACCCGTAATATGATGAACTATACCTGCTAAATAGTGCTGAGTATAAATATTGTCTGTTTCGGCAACTTCAAGCGCTCTGGTAAATAAGTTTACTAATTCTTCATGAAAACCAACTTCAAATACATGATTTTCGCGGTCGATTATCGAATTTTTAAGTACATTTTCTATCACATGCCCCTCGAAACCAATATAATACTCACACCAACCAGTATCTTCATTCGGATAGTAGGAATGCCATTGATTCGGAAAAATAACTACAACCGAACCTTTTGAAATATTAATTTTCTGGTCTTCGAGCAACAAAACGCCTTTACCATTCGTGATATACAGAAACTGATACTCGTGCAAAACCCGTCCCTTTTTGGCATTAAAATAATAACCCACAGGATGGTCAGTCAGCGGATATGGACTATGCGCTTTAATATTCTGAAAACCCACCGTATTTACAGTAAGGCCGATTTTCTTATCTTGTTCTTTTACAAGTAAGTATTTAAATTCAGCACCCATATCGTTGGGGCATTTTGAATTTTGTGTTTTCATAATAATCAAAAATTAAAGTAGCCGTTGGCGCACACACCGGTTTGCAAATATAATGTATAATTTCGTATTCACATTATAAAAAAAAGATTTAACATGCTCTTATTATAAAAGATAAGACATAAACAGCATTATTCTGTACCCTTATTAATACCCATTTTAACAAATCGGAATCCGATAAATAAACCAATGTAATTTTTCCAACTAATTCAATTAAAAAAATTTAGTTTTGATAATAGAAAATAAAAAAATACGTATGCGGTATACTTATGTTTCAATTTAGTACAAATTACCACTTCTTTCGTCCTGCTTTTTGGAAGCAACTTCACATAATTATAACACAATGACTCGTACTAAAAACTTGATGACGGTAATTCTGACCGTATTTTTTGCAACTCTCTCCTTTGCTCAAAAACTTTCGGACACTACCGAACGAATTTATCTTTCGGGCCGTGGAGCCGACGATATGGTTCAATGGGATTTTTTCTGCACCGATGGTGCCAATGCCAATAAATGGACAAAAATCGGAGTTCCATCGTGCTGGGAATTACAGGGCTTTGGCACATATCAATATGGCATGCGCTGGTATGGTAAAGCATTCCCGGATGGTGTAGCTAACGAAAAAGGAATGTATAAATACGAGTTCGACGTACCTGAAGCATGGCGAACCAAACAGGTGTACATCATTTTTGAAGCGTCAATGACCGACACCGAGGTAAAAATCAATGGTCAAAAAGCGGGCGAGATACACCAGGGAGCATTTTACCGATTTTCGTACGACATTGGCCGCCGACTAAAATTTGGCAAAAAGAATTTATTGGAAGTAACTGTTAGCAAGGAAAGTACTAACGCAGGCGTCAATTTAGCCGAACGTCGTGCCGATTACTGGAATTTCGGAGGTATTTTTCGCCCTGTTTTTCTGGAAGCAAAACCAGCTATTCACCTTTCGCAAATTACAATTGATGCCAAAGCCGACGGAACATTTAATGCAAACTGTTATTTAAATAAGGCTTTGGAAGGAACATCTGTTAAAACAATCATATTAAATGAACAGGGGAAAAAAGTAGGCGAAAGCACAACGCCGGTTAAAGCCGGAGGCGATTGGGCATCAGTTTCGTTCAGTATTAAAAATCCATTGTTGTGGACAGCCGAAACACCTAACCGATATACAGCACAATTCAGTCTGCTCGACAACAAAGGAACTGTTTTGCATCATACAACCGATAAATTCGGATTCCGTACCATCGAAGTTCTCCCATCGGATGGATTATACATCAATGGTGTACGTGTGAACATACGTGGTGTAAATCGCCACAGTTTCCGCCCCGAAACCGGCCGCACATTATCGAAAGCAAAAAACATCGAAGATGTGCTTTTAATTAAAAGCATGAATATGAACTCAGTACGCCTCTCGCATTACCCGGCTGATCCGGAATTTTTGGATGCCTGCGACTCGCTGGGATTGTATGTGGAAAACGAGCTTGGTGGCTGGCACGGAAAATACGACACTCCTACGGGCGTAAAACTGGTTAAAGAAATGGTGGAACGTGATGTAAATCACCCATCGGTAATATGGTGGAGCAATGGTAACGAAGGCGGATGGAACACCGAACTCGACGGCGAATTTCACAAATACGACCTACAGAAACGACCTATTATTCATCCTCAGGGAAATTTTGGCGGATTCGAAACCATGCATTATCGCTCATATGGCGAATCGCAGGAACATATGCGCCGACCCGAAATTTTTATGCCAACGGAGTTTTTACACGGTTTATACGATGGTGGTCATGGAGCCGGATTATATGATTACTGGGAAATGATGCGTAAACACCCCCGCTGTATTGGTGGATTTCTTTGGGTTTTGGCCGACGAGGGCGTAAAACGCGTGGATATGAATGGCATAATTGACAATCAGGGGAATTGGGGTGCCGATGGTATAGTAGGACCACATTTCGAAAAAGAAGGTAGTTACTATACCATAAAACAAATCTGGAGCCCTGTACAAGTAATGGGAAAAAGTATCGACCGTAATTTCAGAGGCGAATTTACTGTCGAAAACCGTTATGATTTTCTGAATACCAACACCTGCAAATTTATATGGCAGCAAGTAAAATTCCCATCGCAAAACGATGAAAAAGGTCAGGTGAAAATAATCAAACAGGGCGAAATAAAGGATTTGAACATTGCAGCACATGCCAGTGGCAAACTGAACATCAACACCGGAATTGATGCTCAGGCGGATGCTCTTTACCTTTCGGTAATCGACTATCGCGGCGAAGAATTGTGGAAATGGTCGTTTACACTACCGGCTGCTGAACAAGAGCTTAAAGTGACTGGCAATGTTCCTGTTTTTGAAAAAACGGCCGATAAAACAATCGTTACAGCGGGCAAAAACAAATATACGTTCGACAACAAAAATGGTGAATTAAAGGAAGTGCTGGCAAACGGTAAAATTATCAGTTTTGCTAATGGGCCACGCTTTATAGCAGCACGTCGTGCCGACCGCTCTTTTGATCAATTTTACAACCACGATGACGAACACTCGCGCAGCAAAGAACGCACCTACACCGAAATACCCGACAAAGCCGTATTTGCCGGATTCGAAGCCAAAGCTCTCGACAACAAACTGGTTTTAACGGCCAGTTACAAACTTGGTAATCTGGACAAAGCAGTATGGACAATACTGTCGGACGGTACGCTTATACTGGATTATAGTTACAACTTTAGTGCTGTTGTTGATTTAATGGGTGTAAAATTCGACTATCCGGAAGAAAAAGTACAAAGCAAACGCTGGCTGGGCGAAGGACCATATCGTGTATGGCAAAACCGCATTCACGGTACTACGTATGGTGTGTGGGCAAACGATTATAATGACCCTATTCCGGGCGAAACATTTACCTATCCTGAATTTAAAGGTTATTTTGCCAACGTAAAATGGATGACACTAACAACCAGCGAAGGCAAAATAAGCATTGTAAACGAAACTCCGAATGCATTTTTAGGAATATATCAGCCGCGCGACGGACGTGACAAATTATTGTATACTTTGCCCGAAAGTGGCATATCGGTTTTGAATGTTATACCGGCTGTACGCAATAAAGTAAATACCACAGACCTGAACGGACCTTCGGCTCAGCCGAAATGGGTGAATGGGGTTTATAATGGACGTATAATCTTAAAATTCAATTAGAACAACACGAAGACTCAAAGGTGCAAATTATTTGCATATCTTTGAGTCTTTGTAACTTTGTGTTGACAATATGAAAAAACGCCAACTTCTGATAGTATTGATTTGTTTCGTTGGTTTTGCAAATGCTAAACAGACGCTTTACGAAACTTTCAAAACACCACCTTCCGAAGCCAAACCGCGTACCTTCTGGCATTGGGTACACGGAGCTGTATCAAAAGAAGGAATAAAAGCTGACCTGATTGCCATGAAGGAAATTGGACTGGAAGGACCATCGCTTTTTACCATACGTGACCCAAAAAACGAGTATTTTGATAAGCCCATAGCCCAGCTAACACCCGAATGGTACGACATGCTGCGTTACACCATGCACATTTGCGATAGCCTGGGGTTGAAATTCAGCATTCACATCAGCGATGGATTTGCATTGGCTGGTGGCCCGTGGATTTCACCTGCTGAGTCGATGCAAAAAGTGGTGTTTACCGACACAATTGTGAATGGAGGAAAAATTACCAACTTATCACTTCGTCAGCCTGAAACTCTTGCGAATTATTATCAGGACATTGACGTATATGCTTTGCCAGTTTCAAAACCCGGAGCGAACAAGCTCCTCTCTGTGAAATTTGTAAACGGAGACAGTATTTCCCATCTTATCCCCTCTCCTCAAGGAGAGGGGTTGGGGGTGAGGTCAGAAACCCCCTGTTACATTCAGTACCATTACGCCCGGCCTTTTACGTTACGAAGTATAATAATTACACCTGCGGGAAATAATATTCAGTCGCAGCGACTTAAAGTGCTGGCCAGTAACGATGGTAAAACCTTCAAAACAGTAAAACAACTCACGCCACCACGTCAGGGCTGGCAAAATACCGGTTTCACTACCACATATTCAGTAAAGGCCACCGCAGCTCGTTACTTTCGGTTTGAATGGACACCTGCGGGCACCGAACCGGGAAGCGAAGACCTGGATGCAGCTAAATGGAAACCTACGCTTAAATTAAAAGGACTTGAACTGAGCGAGGTTGCCCGAATGGATAATTGGGAAGGAAAATCCGGCATAATCTGGCGCATAGCACCTAAAACGACGGATTATCTGACATCGGATTATACGCCATTGAATAGTATTATCCGTCTGAAACCAAATTTAACCGATGGTAAACTGAATTGTACACTGCCCAAAGGACATTGGCGCATTGTCCGAATGGGGCATACATCTACCGGACATACCAATGCAACAGGCGGACCTGGAAAAGGATTGGAATGCGATAAATTTTCCAAAATGGCCGTACAAAAACAGTTCGACAACTGGATAGGTGCAGTGATTAATAAAACCGACCCTGAACTGGCTAAAAGAGTGATGAAACAAATCCTTATCGACAGTTGGGAATGTGGCAGTCAGAACTGGAGCGAAAACTTCAATACTGAATTCAAAAAACGCAGAGGATATGACCTGATGCCATATTTACCATTATTGGCCGGCTTCCCCATTGAAAGCGCTCAAAAATCGGAGCAGGTACTTTTTGATGTGCGCCAAACAATAGCCGATTTGGTAAGCGATGTGTTTTTTAAGGTAATGCGCGAGAATGCACACAAATATGGCTGCGAACTGATGGCTGAAAGTGTAGCGCCAACTTTTGTTAGCGATGGATTGAGCCATTTTAAAATGGCCGACCGACCTATGGGCGAATTTTGGTTTCGCAGTCCCACACACGATAAACCCATGGATATGCTCGATGCCATTAGCGGAGCGCACATTTATGGCAAAAACATCGTACAGGCCGAAGGCTTTACCCAACTGCGTACCAATTGGGACGAACATCCGGCTATACTCAAAACCACACTCGACCGCCATTATGCATGGGGAGCCAACAAATTGTTTTTTCATGTATTCGTGCAAAGTCCCGGAATGAATCAATCGCCCGGGACTACACTTTCCGGAATGGGATTATTTTTTCAACGTAACCAAACCTGGTGGAAACAGGGAAAGGCATTTGTAGATTATATTACACGCACACAGGCCATGCTTCAATATGGCAAACCGGTAGTGGATGTGGCTGTATTTACGGGCGAAGAACTTCCGAGCCGTGCACTTACACCCGACCGACTTGTTCCATATTTACCCGGAATTATTGGCAGAAAAAAGATAGACGAAGAGAAAAAGCGAATGGCTAATATTGGCCAACCCATGCGTGAAATGCCCGCAGGTGTAAGCCATGCTGCCAATACTTTCACACTCGAAAACTGGATAAATCCATTGAATGGCTATTCCTACGACTCGTTTAATAAAGACGTGTTGCTTACGGCGAAAGCAGTAAACGGAAAAATGAAACTTGAATCGGGAACCGAATACAAGGTGGTTATATTTCCTGATACCAAAAAATACAGTGCCAAATCACTTGCAAAAATAAGCGAACTTCAGAAAGCAGGTGTGGCAGTTCCAACATTACCATACACTGCCGGGAGTTTTGACGCATTTGGACTAAATCGCGATGTATTTGCTCCGGCCAATATTGCATGGACACATCGTTCAAGCGATGAAGCAGAGATATATTTCATTTCCAACCAGGAAGAAAGTGCACGTGAGGTTGAGATTTCATTCCGCATTGCAGGAAGAATACCTGAAATATGGCAAGCCATGGATGCATCCGTAACACTGGCTAACAACCACAGTTACGAAAACGGCAGAACAAAAGTAAAACTTCAATTAGCACCTAACGGCTCGGTATTTGTTGTTTTCCCTGCAAAAAATAATACAACAGTAAATATGCCTGATTTAAATGCAGTACAATCAACCCAACTGGCATTGAACTGGCAAATCCATTTTGAACGCAACAATCAATCCGTTACAACCAATGTACTTACAAGCTGGAGCAAAATAGATAATCCGCTCATTAAATACTATTCAGGAACAGCCATCTACAAAACCCGACTGAATCAGCCCGAAGAAAAAGGCAAAACATGGCTCGATCTTGGAAAAGTTTGTAACCTCGCAACCGTACGTGTAAACGGTTTTGATTGTGGTACATTATGGACAGCTCCTTATCGGGTTGATATTTCGAAAGCCCTGAAGAAAGGCGTTAATGAAATTGAAATTGAAGTGACCAATACCTGGGCGAATGCCATTAACGGTGCCGATAGAGGTACTCCTCCATTTGAAAATATCTGGACAGATGGGAAATACCGGATGAAAGAAAACCAATTGCTGGATGCCGGATTACTTGGACCGATAATGCTAATTCGGCAATAATAAACATACAAAACTCACATCATCGACAAAATTCCCCATGGATTTTTGTTGTTTTCGATAAATTTCCATAGGGATTTTTGTCATTTTTGGCAAATTTCCCCATGTATTTTTGCGAAAGCTAAAATATTTACATATATTTGTCGCATCAAAACAGACTATTATATGCTGATTTCCAGAGTTTTTTACACAGAAAAAATTGAAAATGCATTTCGATACACACCAATAGCTGTATTGATTGGTGCCAGACAGGTTGGTAAAACCAGCATAATGCAGTGTTATGTTGAAAATAAAACCAATCTGTTTCTTAATGGACAGGATTCCGAAGTGGCTGTTTTATTCGAAAAGTTAAGCATTATTGAACAGTATCTTCAAATCAATATCAATTCAGAACTCGATGGACTGTTATTGATTGATGAATTTCAGTACATCAACGGCATATCAACAATGCTGAAACTACTAACCGATAAATATGCAAAACTACGGATTCTGGCTTCGGGCAGTTCCAGTCTCGATATTTTACAAAAAGTAGAAGAATCGCTGGCAGGAAGAGTACGCATTATTGAGGTACAATCATTATCATTTGCCGAATTCTTGCTTTTTAAAGATAGCAAATTGCATAAACTACAACAAAATCTGGAAGTACAATCCTCGAATGCATTAACTGCACCGCTGGATAATTTACTTAACGAATACATGTTGTATGGTGGTTTTCCAAGAGTAGTGCTGGCCGACAACCCATCGGATAAAACCGAACTATTGAACGATATTTACCAAACATATCTTATGCGAGACGTAAGAATGTATATTGCCAACGAGCACTTTGTTGGATTTAGTAAAATGATACGATTACTTTCGATGCAAATAGGCAACCTGATAAATATCAACGAGCTCAGCAAAGAATGCCGTTTACCATATAAAAAATGTGAAGAATACCTGTATCTGTTACAAAAAATGTACATCATAAGACTGATTGAACCTTATTACTCAAACAAGCGAAAAACAGTAACAAAGATGAATAAAATCTACTTTTATGATACTGGACTTCGGAACATTATTTACAATAGTTTTAATGAAATGGATTTCAGGGTGGATAACGGAGCTATTTTTGAAAATTATGTATTACTGGAACTATGGCGAAACCGTCGTGCTGCTGG
>RRZU010753792.1_pt1 | contig 17430 bp, 12 predicted proteins | sample 2165561 | NCBI WGS metagenome assembly RRZU01 (sample SAMN10456909, study PRJNA506462) | wastewater metagenome | isolation source: wastewater sludge | place: USA: Moscow, Idaho | reverse complement strand
CGAAGTAACTGGCGTTTGCCAGCAGCTTGCGAGAGGCGCTGCGCTTCTCGATTTCCGCGTTAACCGCATCCTGCGTGCTGTCTTCCTCGAATTCCTCCTCGGAAATCTTGCCAGTCGTGTCGGTATCGGCTGCTTTGCCGCCGAGGGCTTCGTGCATCCGCGCCGTGGTCTTGCCGCCTTGACTGGAATGCGCCTCGTCGATCAACAGCGCGAAGCGCTTGCCGGACAGGTCGCCCAGCTCATCAAGGATGAATGGGAACTTCTGAACCGTGGTGACGATGATCTTCTTGCCCTTCTGCAAGAATCCTCGCAGCTCCTGTGCGTTGTCGGAGTGGCCGAAGATCGCCGCCACGTGGTCATAACCCTTGATGGTGCGGGCGATCTGCGAGTCCAGCGCGCGCCGGTCGGTGATGACAATGATGGAGTCGAATTGCACCGCCAGTGGGTCATCTTTGCGACGCAACTCCACCAACTGGTGCGCCAGCCAGGCAATGGTATTGCTCTTGCCACTGCCCGCCGAATGTTGGATCAGATAACGCTTGCCCACGCCGTCGTTGTGGGCGCGGCGCAGCAGGGCACGTACCGTGCGCAACTGGTGGAAACGCGGGAAGATCTGTTTGCGCTTCTTGCGTTTCTTGCCGCTGGCGCCGGTTTCCTCTTCCTCCACCACCTGCGCGTAGCTCTCGATGATGTTGGCTAGCGACTCGCGGGTCAGCACCTGCTTCCACAGGTAATCGGTCTTCAGACCATCCGGGTTGGGCGGGTTGCCCGCGCCACTGTTCCAGCCCTGGTTGAACGGCAGGAACCACGACGCCTTGCCCTTCAGCTCGGTGCAGAACGCGGCCTCCACGTCATCGACCGCGATGTGCGCCACACAACGTCCCAACTGGAACAGTAGCTCCTGCGGGCTGCGCGTGGTCTGGTACTGAACGATGGCGTCGGCCAGGGTCTGCTTGGTCAGCGAGTTCTTCAACTCGAAGGTCAGCACCGGCAGGCCGTTGATGAAGATCGCCAAGTCCAGTTCGTTGCCGGAAGCGTTGCTGTAGCGCACCTGCCGGGTGACGCTGAAGATGTTCTTGGCAAAGTTTTCCGCAGCGGTGGCATTGCCCGGCGTGGGCAGCAGCTTGTAGAGGTCGATATGTACCGGCCCGTGGCTCACGCCCTTGCGCAGCACGTCCCCCACGCCGCGCTTGGTGATCTCGCCTTGCAAGCGGTGCAGAAACTGTGTGCGCTTGATGCCATCCGCCGCCAGCTCCAGCGTGTCCATTGTCTTGGGCTGGGTAGCCTGCAAGAAGGCGAGCAACTGTGCCACATCCAGCGCAACATCGCGGTTGTAGTCGGTGGGCTTGCCCTGCACATAGCCGTTGTGGGTAGCGGCGAAGTCAGTGGGAGCCAGATCATGGCTGTACTCGGGCTGCGGCACACCGGTCAGGCCGCGCACCACGCGCGCCTCGAACCAGCGCTCGCTGGTGTCACTCTTCGCCATCGCTATCCCCCTCTTCTGTCACATCTTCCTGTTCATCGCCGAGCGCTGCCAGTGCCGCGTCGTCCACCACGTCCTCCGGACTGGGCTGCCAGCCGCGTACGTCAACTTGGCCGGTGACCACATCGGCGATCAGGCGGTCACGATATTCGCGGATGAGCTTGATTTCGTCTTCCGCGCGGGCGATGGCGTCGTCCAGCGGCTGGCATTCGTCGGAAATCCAGCGGCAGATGGTTTTTTGCTCTTCGACGGTTGGTAACGCGATGACTGCATTCTTCACATCGTGCTTACCGAGTGCAAAGCGCGTGACGCCGGTGGCGAGAACGTGGAACTGCTGCGCCGTGCGCGCCGAGCCGATGGCGCGAAACAGGAACTCTCCCACCACGCGATCCGGTACGGGGCGCAGCAGACCGAGGTGATACGCGCAAACCACGCCGGGCAAATCCTCTGGTACCCACGTGGGTACACCGATGTCGTCCGGCGTTTCGGAATCTTTCGTCAGAATGACATCACCCGCTTTCAACGTCAGGCGGGCGATCTCCGCCGCCGTCGCTGTGGCGCGCATCAAGTCCATATCGTCGGTGATGCGGTCATTCTTGTAGACGTCGGTGTAATTGCACAGGCGCACCGGTGTTTCGTGGTTGTGTGAATGTTTGTCCACTCCGCTAAAGCGCACGTCCGCGACGTGCTTAATGAGTGCTACTTCCCAATGCTCCGGCACCTCGCCCAGCCATTCGATACCAGAAGGCTTGAGCGTGACGGAAGAATCTAGACCGCGTGTGACGGCGTGGTCGATGATGCGCAGCTTTTGTTCGGTGAGCAGCTTGATCAGATCCCGCTTGGCCTTGATAAAGCGGGCGATGTGCGCGTCCTGCGCGCGCAAGTAGGCCACGATCTGGTCTTGCTCGGGGCGTGGTGGCTGGATCAACGCGATGTCGAGGAACTGGTTTGGGTACAGGCGCAGGCGCGAGGATTGAATACCGGTCGACCGCCCGATGTATTCGGCCACGTAGGCTCGCGTACGGAGCAGGTAGTCCAGATACGCAGGGTTGAAACTGTCGGTAATGTGTGGACGGTACACGCCATAGGCAGGGCTGACGATGCCCACATGCCTACTCGCACCAAGTGCCGCCATCCACGCCCACAGCGTGTTGATGACGATGTCACCAGGTTGACACAGCTTAGAGCCGACGTAGCTCGCAGCCTTGAACATAGTGACCTTCTTCTGGCTGCGTGGGGTAACGCCGGTGAGGTGAGACACCGACAGCAGCTCTTCCTGTCCGGTCTTCGAGCGCTCATCTACCTCGCGGAAAAAAGTCTTGGCGCGTTGCTCATTCCAGTGTTCCGGCACAGCGGGCAACCAGCGCATCTTAGGCTGCCGGTAGTTCGGGTATGCGCTCATCACCGTCATTGCGCGCCCCCCACGATTTTGTGCAGCAACCCCTCACTCTGCTGTTCCAGCGCGAGGATGTCAGCGCGGATTTCCGCCAGTGTGCGCAGTGGTGCGGGCTTGTAGAAGTAGCGAGCGAAGGAAATCTCGTAGCCGATCTGGGTCTTGTCCAAGGCGATCCAGGCGTCCGACGCGTGCGGAAGTACTTCACGCTCGAAAAAGGCGTCAATACCGCCCGTCTCCTTCAATGGCACCTGCTCGGTGTCGCGCAGCTCGCTGTCTGGCTCGTACTCGACAATGAAGCGATCCTTGCCCACGGTCTCTAAGTATGCTCCGTCGAAGCTGGGTTCAAAGAAGTCGCTCGATTTGAGTTTGGTGCGTTTAGCCAGAACCGGCGGCGCAGCGTCATCTCTCCAGCTCACCGCCTTGTAAATGACCTTTTTCTCGGGCGCGCTGAGTTTCTCACCCTCTGCCTTCAACGCAGCGTCGAAGCGGGTGCGGAACTCGTTATGGTCGTCGAATATGGCGCTACCTAGCGTCTTTTGCACCCGTTGCGCCATTTCCATCAAAGACTTGTCGCGCAGCCAGGTCGCTGCATCGAGCAGCTTCTTGCGGCGCTTGGCGGGTACTGCCTTACGCGCAGCGGGAGCTTCGCTCTCATCGTCACTGTCTTGGCTGTCGTCATCTTCGTTCTCGTCTTCGCCTTTCAACCATGCCTCAATGGCCGGTTTGTGCTTGGCGAACTCGGTATAGAGTGCCTCGCCGTGGGTGGCGTAGATCTCGGCTCGCAGCGCCTCGTCACCAGACGCAAAGCGCAGGGGCTCGATGCGTTTGTCAGAGAGCTGGCTTTTCAGGCGCAGCGGGCGCTCGACGGTGATCTTCCAGTAGCCGAAGTCCTGGGTGTCGAACCACTTTGATTCAGCCGTTTCCTGCTCGCTGTGCAGATACAGGTCAAGGATGCGGGCAATGTCGGCCTCGCCCAGTTCGCAGTTCTTCTTGCCGAGGTTGCGGCGCAGCGGCTGGAACCAGCCACTTGCGTCGATCAATTGCACTTTGCCACGACGCGCTTCAGCCTTCTTGTTGGCCAGTACCCAGATGTAGGTGGCGATGCCGGTGTTGTAGAAAATGTTGAGCGGCAGGGCGATGATGGCTTCCAGCCAGTCGTTTTCCAGCACCCAGCGGCGGATGTTGCTCTCGCCCTGGCCCGCGTCGCCGGTAAACAGCGCGGAGCCGTTATGCACCAGCGCGATGCGGCTGCCCAACGGCGTGTTGTGCTTCATCTTTTGCAGCTTGTTCACCAGGAACATGAGTTGCCCGTCGCTGGAGCGGGTAATGAGCTTGAACTCAGGATTGCCCGCGTGGTTGACGATGAAGCGCGGGTCGTTGAATTCCTTCTTGCCGCCCATGCGATCCAGATCGGTCTTCCAGCTCTTGCCATAGGGCGGATTGGAGATCATGAAATCAAATTCGCGCGAACGGAACTGGTCGGCGGACAGGGTGGATTTGTCCGAGCCTCCGACAATGTTCTCGGCCTCTTCGCCTTCGCCCTTCAAGAGCAGGTCGGCCTTGCAGATGGCGTAGGTTTCGTCGCTGATCTCTTGCCCGAACAGGTGGATCGACACTTCCTTGCCGTGCTGCTCGGCCAGTTCGTGTAGCGCGCCCTCGGCCACCGTGAGCATACCGCCGGTGCCGCAGGAGCCGTCGTAGAGCGAATAGGTGCTGGATTCGATGCGCTCGGCTACCGGCAGGAACAGCATCTTGGCCATGAGCTGCACCACATCGCGCGGAGTAAAGTGCTCGCCAGCCTCTTCGTTGTTGTCTTCGTTGAAACGGCGGATCAGCTCCTCGAACACCGTGCCCATACCGTGGTTATCCAGTGCGGGCAGTTTGATGCGGCCATCAGCATCCTTCACTGGCAGCGGCGCGAGATTGACCTCTGGGTCGAGGAAGTCCTCGATCAGGTAGCCGAGAACATGAGAATCCACCAGTTTCTGAATCTGGTTGCGGAAGTTGAACTTGGTGAGGATCTCCTGCACGTTGGGCGAGAAGCCGTCCAGATACGCAATGAAGTTATCGCGCAGCCGTTGCCCTGCCGCGCTTGCTTTCAGCTTGGCCAGAGTGAATTCCGAGACGTTGTAGAAGGCTTGGCCTGCCGCCATGCGCAGCGCGCCGTCCTGTTCGGCCACCTTGTGGGTGTCGAGGAATTTCTTGCGCTCCAGCACCGTTTTTTTGGTGGCCTCCAGTACGGCATCGAGCCGTCGTAGTACGATGAAGGGCAGGATCACGTCGCGGTATTTGCCGCGTACATAGACGTCGCGCAGGCGGTCGTCGGCAATGTTCCAGATGAAGTCGGAAATCCACTTGATCTGACTTTGGTCTTGTTTTTGTTTTTTCTGCATCGATACGTTCCTCAATTCGCCGCAGCGCCGGTGGCATTTGTCAGTGGCGACGGCGAGACTTCATGATCTTTGAGTTCGCCCACAAGGCGTTCCTGGCGCTCTGCCAGAAGCGTGGGCCTCCACGCGTTTTCTGAGCTGACTTCCTGCGTTAGCACGAAGGGCGACACCTTGCCCTTACCCTTGAAGTTGGCATCCTTCAGTTTGTCGTGGGCTACAAAGTGCCTTGGTCATTGGTTTTCTTCTTTCTATTGTTTCTTGACGTTGCTCGGGGCTTGGTAGCCCGGAGCCAGCTTGGCGTTCTCGACGCCGTACAGCGCCAGTGGATCGCTAAGCCATAGGCGGTACTGCTCTTCTTTGAGGTGATGGTCGGGCGAGCAGTCCACACTCCAGCGCAGCAACATGTAACCCGCAACAGCTGCTCGCACTCGCATTCGTATCGAGCAGCCAACCATCCCGTAGTCCATCTTGATGATTTCGGGGCGGGCGAGACGCGGGTGTGGCACCAAGTCCAGCTCCACGATCCGCGTCCACTGAATATCGTTATCCGGGCGCTCATTGGCTTTGGGTTCTTCATCGACCAACACGGGCGCTTCCATTCGAGTGACAGCAAAATCGCGGAACTCACTACTCTTTCGATCAAAAGCCCGGACATGCCAACGCAGGCCTGAATCAACCAAGGCAAACGGCACGATGATCCGGTCGGACTCACCGTTGCTCATCGAGTGGTAGCGGATGGAGACTGGCCGCTTGGCGTGGATCGCCCGGCATACTGGGGCCAAGACATCCATTCTGGGGTTGCTCAGGGCGGTGGGCGACTCGCACGGCAGCAGTGGTTGCGTTGCGCCGTTTGCGCCCTCGCCGAAGCCCTGCGCCAGCGCCGACAGCACGCGCTGAGATAGGTGGTCGAACAGAGGGGAGAACGTCTGCGCGATGCGGTAGATCTTGTTGCTACTGTCAAAGATGATGTTATGCGGTGCAATTTCCCGGTACAGGGCAAAGTCGCGTGTCGCCCCTGCCGGAGCCACACCGAAGCGCTCAATCAGGTCTGGGCGACCGATTTCACCGAAGAAGTAGAGTCGGAAGTCGATGTAGGCCAGCCGCTCACGCTGGATCAAGCTCAAATCATCGAGCCGCTTAGCGGAGGAACTAGGCATGAACTACCACTACAGGGGGAAATGAAAATTGAATGCTGTAATCCATACGGCGCTATCGTTATAATCAAATTGATGACCATCATGCGCCAATGTTTGTATAACAGCAAGATGTGAAGTCTCAAACGTAGACAGTTCTCGTATTGTCCGATGTTTTTTTATACCGTTAAATTGATGCCATCCAACGATGAAATCTGGCTGCCCAATGCCTTATTGACTCTTCATGCCACTTGTCCTTATCCACTTACTTGGTTTGCGTAAGGATGTCGGTAACTTTAAAAAAGGAGTCATCTATGGAGGCAGGGGTTACTCCTTCCTGTGGACTGGTGCTTATTGAAAAACGGACTCAGGTTTTAATTCTGTATCCCATCGTCCTATACCCCCGCTGCCGTTTGTCCCACATTCGCAGCAATGCAGGATGACCGGTATCCACGAAGTCGAAAATTTGCACATCGGTCTTGCCTGCATGTTCCCGATGCAGACGCCCAGCATATTGCTGTAGCGTCCCTTTCCATGAAACCGGCATCGCCAGGATCAGCGTATCGAGGGGTGGGTGATCAAAGCCTTCACCGACCAATTTACCTGTCGCCAACAAGATCCTCGGCGCATCGGATGGCAACGCATCCAAGTCGGCGATCAGCGTTGACCGCTGTTTCTTGGACATTCTACCGTGCAGCACAAACGGCGGAAGCGTCAGATTTTCGAGGGCAGATTTGATTGCATCAAGGTGCTCGGTGCGTTCCGTCAGAACCAGTACCTTCCGGCCCTCCTCATAGGCATCGCGCACCTGGGCTGCGATGGCTTCAGTTCGGGCCGTATCATTGGCCAGATGTCTAAAGACGTCTTGGATGCCCGCCTCGGCAGGCAGTTCAATGTGGGGAGACCATGAGCAGGGCACTACCTCCAGGTTATGAGGGGCATTGACCGGTTTTTCCGCTGTGTATCTGATGGGGCCACACTGCATGAAGATAATCGGTTGCAAGCCGTCACGACGGATAGGGGTGGCGGTCAGGCCGAGTACGAATTTCGCTTTGGTTCGCTTCAATACGGCATCAAAAGACGCTGCGCCAATATGGTGGCATTCGTCCACGATCACCTGACCATAGTTCTCTACCAGCGGATTGACTTCACCTTGACGAGAGATGGACTGCATTACTGCGATATCGATCTTCCCGGTTGGCTTAGCCTTGCCACCACCAATGGTGCCGACCAACCCCTTACTGTTCTCCAGGAATGCCTGCAAGCGGTCTTGCCACTGCTTAAGCAACTCGGTGCGATGTACTAGCACCAGAGTGCTAACGCCTCGGCGTGCGATCATTGTGGCAGCGGTGACAGTTTTACCAAAAGCAGTCGGAGCGCATAGCACACCGACATCGTGGGACAGCATCGCTGCGACGGCATTTTCTTGATCCCGCCGCAAGGTGCCGATGAAGGCGGTTTCTATGGGTTCACCGGCAATGCGCTCGTCGCACAGATGGCAACCGATGCCGTTTTCCCGGAGCAGATCCATTGCCGCATCAAGGCAGCCACGAGGTAAGGCGATGTGCTGCGGAAAGTTCTCCGCATTGCCGATGACACGGGGTTTATTCCATACCGACATTCGCATGGCCTGTGCCTTGTAGAACTCAGGGTTCTGGAACGCGGCTAGCCGGATAAGGCGATTGGCCAACGCCTGCGGTAACTGCGCTTTCTCAAAATAGATCAAGTTGGCCACTGTCACGTTCAGCAAGGTAGGCATCGGCCCGGACAGTTTCTTGGTCGCGGTATTCTCCCGCTTCCAGGGGGTGAGCAGGTCTTCGTCATCAATAAAGGTCACGTCGAGTGGGTGAACATTACCGGTGGCTTGCAGGATGGTGGGCTCAATGTCGTGTGGGGGCATCAACTGGATGGAGTCAAGAAATGCCCATTGGTCAGGGTAGGGGGCCAGTTTGGCATCGACGAAAACACTGAAATCTTTCTCCCTCGGCCCCTTTTGCAACGGTAAGGCGATCAGATTTCCGAAGCCTCCCTTGGGCATGGAATCCTGATTAGGAAACAATCGATCATAGGAGCCCAGCTTCAGTTGTCGACTGCGAGCACAAGTGTGGCTGATGATGGCTGAGCCCAGGCGTCTGGCATCGCGTGCCGATACACGGCTGACAAAAAACACCCAAACATGGGCACCCTTGCCCGAGCGTGAGATTTCCAGTGCGGCCGGAATTTCCAACTCTGCACACGACAGCATGATTGCACGCGCATCTTCGCGCCAATCGGCTTCATCGAGATCCATGGCCAAAAAATAGCAGCTGTCATCTTCCAACAATGGATAGACACCGACGGTGTGCTTACCGGCCAGGTGATCGTAGATCACGGTATCGGAGACTGGGATCAGCAGGCGCTGAGTGCAGTCACCACACTTAATTTTGGGCTTCTCACAGACCCCCGCTCGCCATTCGTTGGCGCAGGCCGGGGCATAACCGGATTTGCCGGTTGTCCTGCTTTCCCAGCGTATAGGGTAAACATCAGTGCGTCCACGAAAAAGACCACGAAACATCGCAACCTTTTGAGCGGTGGAAAAGAGTGTGGCGCCTGGCTTTTGTACCACAGGAGCGGCGGGATTCGGCAGTCGCCACTCGATGCCGTGTTTTTCCAGTAGTGCAATCAAGCGCACATTTTCGGCTTTGAGGGTACTGACCTCATCATTCGTCATTCGCGAATCCCTTACTTCCAAACCGACCTGCGATAAGAATGTTGCCCTGCCATCAAGCTATGTGCCAATGAAGGTCACAGCTCGACGATTTTTTTGATCTGAGAAACCGATTTTCTGTGTCTGACCATCAGTCCAGACTTTTCGTTCTTTTTCAATTCAAAGAGGTCAATGGCTGCAAATAGGTCGCTTAGTTTTCTGAACCCATAGTTACGCGGGTCGAACGACGCATGATTTGAGATGTGACTGCCAACCCCGCCCAAGGATGCCCAACCATCTCCCGTTTCCACAGCATCAATGGCTTGACGTAGCAGATTGATCAGCCGAGTGTCCCCTTTCAGGTTCTTCGCATGAATGGCAATCGGCACTTCCTCTTTCACCTCCTGGAGTGGGGGATCCAAGTAAAGAAACTTGGAGCAGCTATTCACGAAGGGTAGGGAGGCCTTACGCTCCCCAAACCCGACCACCTGTTTGCCATCGGCCAGGCAACGGGTGACCAACGGCGTAAAGTCACAATCCGAAGAGACCAGACAGATCACATCGATATCCTTGGTGTAGAGCACATCCATCACGTCGATCACCAACGCCATATCGGTGGCGTTCTTGCCTTTGGCCAGGTCAAATTGCTGCACTGGCTGGATGGCGTACTCGTGCAATATGTCCTCCCATGGCTTGAGGTTGGCATTCTTCCAGTTGCCATAGGCCTTGCGTATATTGACCACACCATAGAGGGCCAATTCGGACAGCACCGTTTCAATCTTTCTTGCCGGTGCATTGTCTGCGTCAATAAAGAGCGCGATGGTATCCTTGTCTTTCAACTTAACCTCCTTGTCCTGAGATGGTCTAATCGGTGCCGATCCCGTTGAATCAAAGATTTGATATTATGGAGCTATCTAGGCAATTGCCTTAACCAGTGGGTAGTTGAGTTCTCGCTATGTGGCAAGAAATACGTATTCCCTTCGCGGTCAGGATTGATACCGGCGAAATGGTGTCAGTTGACGAGGTAGAGCGAGGGCTAGCCTGTAACTGCAAGTGCCCCAGCTGTGACGGCCGTCTGGTGGCCAGAAAAGCCGATGTGAATGCACATCATTTTGCGCATCACACCGCCAGCAAGGAAGCCTGCCAATACGCCTTTTACACCAGTATTCGCCTGATGTTGCTCTCTCGGCTCGATGACATCAAGTTGCTCAATACTCCTGCCTTCGAGATCTTGTTCGAGCGAGTCAGCCATCTAGTCTCCGCGCCGCATCCCGACATCAAAGTGTACCGTACATCCCAGGAGAGTCAGCAGTTGGCACCGACGGCACTCTATGCTTTGCAGGATCGGAACGACTACCGGCTTGGACTGGATTTCCCCGCTGCTGATGAATCGCCACAGGATAAACCCTATTGGCTGGACGATTACACCCGCGCCAACCCTAAAACAGGCATTCTTTCGGTGGTGTATCGCACCTTTGCCGAACATCTATTTCGGAAGGACCGCCCTGACGGCATGGATACCACGTCTTGGATGTTCCACATACTCAGTACCAATCCGAAGTGTCTGCACTGGCAGTTTCATCCAGCGGCAGAACTGAAGCGCAGTCGCTTGCAATACGAAGCAGATGAGAGGGAACGCTGCCAGGCCGAACAACGGGTGAGGGAGGAGGAGCGATTACGGGTGTGGAGAGAAGAGGAGGCACGGGAGCCTGAGCGCCAAGCCCGACGTGAGCGCGAACAGAAACTGGCACAGGATCGACGACAGCAGCGGGAGGCGATGTTACGGTTAGCCCGCCAGCAGCAAGAAGAGGAGGAACGGCGTCAGATGGCAGAGCGCAAGCAGCGGAATGAAGCCATCTGGGAGCGGATGGAACAAAAGCGCAAGGAAGCCATTGAACGTAGGCGCTTGGATGAAGGAGAAATACAGCGGGCGGTGGACCAGTTGGTTACTGGACAGCGAAGAATGGATGCTGTGACCGGGCCGGTGGAGGAGGGACCTAAGGTTTGCAAATATTGCTTCCTTGAGTCGGAAGCACTTACGCTGCATGGTTACTGCTATCGCGAGCAGTGTGTCGGAGCCCGTGAACGAGCTAGGCGGTTTGGCAAGTATTTCCCTGACTAAGTAATATGCAATTATGGAGTAAAGGTATGCGTCTAATAATACTTACACCGAAATACTATTACGATAAGGATGTGTGATGACGCAAGATGAGCTTTATGTTTCAGTTGATGTCGAAACCTCTGGACCCATACCTAGCGAGTACAGCTTACTTTCCATCGGAGCTTGTCTTGTTACCAAGCCTGCAACGTCCATCTACCTCGAACTTCGGCCTGATGGTGTGACACACGACCCTGAAGCCGTGGCAGTGTCCGGCCTAAATCTGGAGACGTTGGAACGCGATGGACTCTCTCCGCAAGAGGCAATGCGCACTCTTGAGCAATGGTTAAGTTCGATCTGTTTACCTGGGCAGAATGTGGTGTTCGTAGGTCTTAATGCACCTTTTGACTGGTCGTTTATCAACTACTACTTCCACAAATACTTGGGAAGAAATCCCTTTGGGTTCACTGCAATCGATATAAAAGCCTACTTCATGGGAGCTACCTGCTGTCGTTGGAAGGAGACCAAGTCCTCCCAAATGGCTGCTACGTTCAAACCACGCAGTGCGCCAAATCACAACGCATTGGATGATGCCCGCTTCCAGGCTGAGCTCTTTGCGCTGATGCTGGCGGATAGAGGTAAATACTGACCTGGTGCTTAGATACTCACCTAGTCCAGGCAGCTTCGACATACTTACCGCCCCTAAATGACCAAGCCTTTATCCCTTCGGGCTTAGAGGATGTACCGACAATGATGGCGATTGGATGTGGCAAATCCTGTATATGGTGCGCAGCAAACCTAGAGAAGCTTTCAATATCAGTAAGTGAAATTGCAGGTATGGTCTGGGGGTGCGTATGCCAGTATCCCACCAGACGTAGTCCTTGTGCATTGGCACTCTCAATCTCCTGTCGGCAGCGTCCCGCGTCCAGTTCCAGCCAGGATCTGCCTGCGCGGTCGTTGCGGTGAGGAGGAGTAGCCATGGCAAGCAGTAATCCTGCTGGGTTAATTGGGTTCACGAATAACTGTCCCCCACGTTCGACATCCCACCTCTGCTGCCGGTTGCTATCTAGTTCCTTCGCGACAGCTTGGGACACCAAGAGCTCCGAATCAACCCCGAACCATCTCCATCGCCATGCGATATCTGTCATTCATTTTCTTCCGTTTGTTTCGGCCATTCGCGCTCCAACTGAGCTTGCAGCATCCCTTCTGGCAATTCAGGGCCAAGGTAGTATCCACCCAGAGCCGCGATGTCTTTAGGCCTGTTAATGCTGCTTATCCACGTTGCGTCCCCGACATTGCCGGTCAAGGTGCGTATGGCCGTCTGCGACACCATAGAGGCGATGTTCATCATTCCCATCGACCCACCAGGAATGAAACTCTCCCCACAGCCTGGAAGCGCAACGATACCTCCCCCTGGCCACTCGGTGAACTTATGCCTGAAATCACCGTTTTCTCTGAACAAGTGCCTAGCATCAAAAGCTCCTGTGGGGGCAAGTAGGACGTGTCCTACCTGTGTGTGGGGTTCGCTCCAAGCCTGGAGCAATCCCCAGGACGTGCCTTCTGACTTGGCTTGCCAGAATGTGACTTCTGACTGCCAATCCGCAGTGGTCAATACAACCAGATCAGCTTTTTCGAACACATCGGGGTTCGCATAAAACACATATTCGGCGAAGGTGGTATATGTAGTGACTTCGATGCTAGGTAGATCCCTGCGGATTTTTTCTCGGAGTGCTTCGGCCTTTGCTCTTCCTAGGTCATCCGTTCCCAGAACATGTCTACCAAGGTTGGCTGATATCAGCGTGTCGTAATCAATTATCGTCAAATGACCGACGCCTGATCGAGCCAGCTGCAGTGCCACCGCCCCGCCCAGAGAGCCTGCGCCGATACAAACTACGCGAGTATTTTCAAGATTTTTTGTTGCACCGCTTAGGTCACGAGACAAAATTGCCGTCCGATCAAGCACGTTCAGAGTAGTCGAGCGGATGAGCTCGGGGGGATGAGTAACCGCCATGACCGGTCGTCGGCGCGCAGTACGCAAGTTGAATCTTGCCCCCCGATCTAACGATGCGCCATAGGAGCGGACATTGAGACAGTAGATCGGAGCATTTGTACCCCCTGGAAGCTCCAGGGCAATCCATCGACTGGTTAGCGAACCGCGCTCTCCAAACCAGGAGAGCAACTGCTTGGCATCGTCTGGATCTAGGTGAGGTGTAAGCCATGGTAATAAGTGCCCTGGGGCTGGAATGCGTATGTTCGGATGGCTCCGCAGCTTAACGTAGAATCCGGGGATCTCGGCAGCACGGATCGTTGCGGATCGTCCGACTACGCGCTTGTAGTGTCTCCTAAGTACAGACGTCTCAGTCGCTAACCAAACCGTTTCTCGCCCAGATGGTACAGCTTTGCGTGGATCGCTGAGGGCGAAAAGCTCAGATGCTACTTGGGGCCGATCCAATAGGATGAGATTTTGCAGAGAATGACCAAGCTGCATGGACCAGTATGAGGTGATTTCACTTTGGAACTCGGCATCACGCCTTTCTTTACTCGCACCCATGCTAGCTAGGGATACAATCTTGGCTAAGCGTGCCAAGCTGTCCCTAACGACTAGTTCAGGAGACCCCGTAATAGGGCGCTGCTGAAAACCATGCAGGCACAGCCCTGATTTCATCGCATGCGGCCAGACCAGCCATGGTGAGGGCTCGACATGTAACTGTAATAGCCCTTGCGGGAAGTTAGAGGGAAAACCGATACGCAGGCGCCGTTCTAGTCCTGTGTAATCGACTGGTAGGGGGAAGTAAAAGCTTGCGACTTCTCCTCCCCGCCTAGGCGCGGGCTGAAGTAGAGTAGCAGCAGCATCCTCGCCCAAAATGCTCTGCAGGGCAGCGATTCCGCGCTGCAGAGGCGTATCAGCATATTTAACCAAGGCGTTCAACCGGCTTTATACTCGCCTGCGAACTCTCAGAAGCGGTTGTTCCTCCAAAGATTGCCCCTATCGATATTGTGTTTCGTGTGGTCCCATTTAAACGACCCGGCATCGTCCAATTAGCCGGGATTTCGTTGTTCACCTCTGTGATGAACGTCAGTCCCATACCGAAGTTTTCTTTCACCTCCTTGGCAAAGTCATTTGCAGAGTCGAAACTCTCCAGCCCCAGAGCTACCGACATACTCGCGCTCAAGTGCCATGCATAAAAAGCCTGGCGGTAGCGTTCTCCTTCAAGAGGCCTGTTCCACTTCTCGGCAAAGTTCTCACCGTTATCTTTTGGATTACAAACTAGATAATCATTAGCTTGGTATTTGATGTATTGCGGCATTCTGCGAACAATTTCTAGGATAGCATCCAGCGGTCGTAGCGGCTTCGACTTGGACTCTTGCACCACATCAAGATAGGCATGGGTGGCAAGTGTCGTGATTACGGCTGAAATAGGGCGAAAATCCTCATTTTTGGTCCGAATGGCCCATTCATCGCGATGTCGCTTCAGCAGTTTGATAGTCGCACGAAGTGGATCTTGGTCTAGGTAGTCCTGATAGGTCGGCAAAGGATCCTGCGTTGCTGCCTCAAAGATGCGTTCACTCTTGTTGAGTGCGAGACTATCCATGGCGACTATCTGTTGGGTAGACGCTGCCTGTAGCCAGTTGGAGTAGGGAATGGGACTACTTGCTTTCCAACCAGTTACTCGGTCTGGGACCTCTAACTTACCCTCACCATTCTCTTCGACATTTCCATTTATGGCGCGCGCTGGTGTGACATCGATATGAAAACCTGGGCTCTCATCGGCGTAGACAATCCGGATACCACGACGCAACGGCTGGATATCTTCCTGGACGCGGCTACCCTCTTTGAACCTCGCTTCGATAGCCTCCAAGACCTCATTCGCATCAACCCCTTGTGCATGAGGTAGCCAGATGATTGCATCAGCGTCGATGGTGTTCATATCTGCGAAGGCACCAGAGACGGGTTTGATGGTTGTCTGTAACCGAATGGAGCCTTGAACAAAGATATGTGCCTCAGCCAATAGGGGATTGTCAGAAGCAGAGAGTATCTTTTGTAGCTGAGAGTAGCGTTCGTTGATCTTGCTGTACTGCGGTTCCGACAGTGAGATCTCTCTTGCTGCACGAAGCAGGAAGTGCTGCCAACTGTCGCGTTTAGTTTGTTCATTACTCATGGACATTACTGGGCCCCCTGGGCCTGGAGACCCAAATTTAGTGTTGGCTTGAACTTGTTTTGGCTGTCTTTATCGCGATCAAAGATCAGGTACTGATGCTGATGTTGCGTAGTGAGCAAGGCACCAAACTCGATCGCTAGTGCAGCTGGAATTGCTGGGAACACATGGATCGTACTCGCTGTCATGGCCTCGAGTTGGCTCAAGCGTATCTGGAGTGCGTTGCGGAACGCATGAATCACACGACGGTTCTGGACCATCATATAACTGGGCTCAGGGATAGTCAGCTCTGCGATGCGCGCACCAGGTAAGGCATCGTTTACATCGCGGTGGGGGACTTGTGCGGATATGGATAGGACCAGTGCCAGTGGGGCATCGCCATCTGGTGGGGAAGCAAACAGATACTCCGGCGGATCAGCTGACTGATCGGGCCAACGAAGTTGATACTCGCGATTGAAGGAAAAAAGTAGGCGCTTGGAACGGTCTCCTATGGCCTGCCCCAGTAGCATCAGCGCAGGAATATCGGCTACACCCACAACGGCAATCGCAGGCGTGTCGCTATATATACCTCCACGGCGTCTTAGCTGCTGTTCCAAGTCGTGCAGGATGCTGTCCTTGATATTTTGCCAGTAAAATACATCCCTACCACGAGGTCCTGGTGCTGGAAACGTGATCCTAATTGGGTGATCAATTGCCGTTAATCCTTCGGAAGACATTGCAACCAATAAGTCGCGAGTGTGGATGTCATTAGTCGTTGCGAAGTGCTGACTCAGCACGATCACGGGTATGGCCCGACCACCATTGGGTGTCGTAGCTGCGAGCCTAATGCGGTCCAAGTATGCTTGGTGAAGGCCACTTAAGTCTTCCTCTGGGTAGCCATCTGCGTCACGGTCAATCTTGTCATGACAGCTAGGGCACAGGAGCATCAGATTGGCAGAGTCATTTGTGAGCGCCTGTGCTTTTGCTTCGTCATGATCCTTACGTCCCCTCGGACCCTTTGGGCTAGCTGGCAATACATGGGCAACCTCACCCCACTTCATGGGTTTGCCTACGCGATAGTCGTGCGTAAGATCATTGCCACATAGCTCACAATGTCCAGCAGACTGTATCCAGACGATCCGCTTCGTCTCTTCATTGGTGTTATAGCGCCCATTTGCGGGGTTAGGCTTCTCTAGTTTTTCCACTTCAATCTCCTCTGTGAGACATCCATGATCATTAATTATGAGTCTGTTGAACGCTAGGGTTTGCCATTACAACCACAATATATAGCATTTATTTTTTGTTTTATCCATATATATGGTGTTTTTGAGATGTTTTTGACAAAAGCAAGAAGAGACTTGATTGATCCAGAACATGGTTTAAGAGGAAGGTGATTCATTAAAACTGAAGCTGCCAAATACTTGTTGTGAATCCTGAATTGTTTTTTGTAGTAAAATTACAACCTGATAAGGGGGGATAGGAGTTGACGGTACATTATTATGTCAGCTTATGGGTTATTTTTATGTCAACTTATAGGTTATAAAACTCAAGTAAGTTACTGATTTATGGTTGTGTGTTATGTCAACTTATGGTTTAGACGACATATTCTGTGGTTCAACCCTTAAGCTGACAAATTTAACCCATAAGCTGACAAAATTTGCACCATAAGCTGACATAGCCTAAACCTTGTAGAAAAGCAACGACAAGTTGGTGTGTTATGTACCGTCGGCATCTTAAGCACTCCCGTGTCAAAAACCTCTTCAAGTTCGTTAGCGCTAAGATGAACACCGTCTTTACGGTGGAGTCATCCTTAGAGTTCGATACCTGTTTTCATCTTGAATACTCCTCGACTGTCAAAGAATTCGAAACGCAACCGTTAGGCTACCATTACGAATTTGAAGGGCGTGAAATCCCTTATACCCCGGATTTTCGCGTCGTAGATCATTACGGCAATGCTGGCTTTATTGAGGTTAAGCCATACGATAAAATCGCAGACTCTGATTTTCTTAATCGGTTTCCTTTCAAGGGAAGGTGCGAATAAGTCATATGGCACGAGAGCATTTACTGGTAACCCATTGATATTAAATGACTAAAATTTTCATTTTTTG
>RRZU012567160.1_pt1 | contig 17431 bp, 16 predicted proteins | sample 2165561 | NCBI WGS metagenome assembly RRZU01 (sample SAMN10456909, study PRJNA506462) | wastewater metagenome | isolation source: wastewater sludge | place: USA: Moscow, Idaho | reverse complement strand
GGCGACGTGTCGCTGCGCATCCTCGCCGAGCACGCCCGCACCATGACCTTCCTGGTGAGCGACGGGGTCTTCCCGTCCAACGAGGACCGGGGCTACGTCCTGCGCCGCATCATGCGGCGCGCCGTGCGCCACGCGTATCTCCTCGGGGTCGACGAGGTGGTCACGCCGGCGCTGGTCGACGAGGTCGTCGCCATCATGGGCGACGACTACCCGGAGCTGCGCAAGAACCACGACTTCGTCCGGGGGGTGGTCGAGCGCGAGGAGACGCGCTTCCGCCAGACCCTCAAGACCGGCTCGGTCCTGCTCGAGGAGGAGCTCGGCGCGCTGCCCGAGGGCGGGATGCTCGACGGCAGGGTGGCGTTCACCCTCCACGACACCTACGGCTTCCCCCTCGAGGTGACCCAGGAGATCGCCTCCGAGCGCGGCTTCGAGGTGGACGACACCGGCTTCCAGGTGGCCATGGACGAGCAGCGCTCGCGGGCCAAGGACGCTCGCAAGGCGGCCGGTCCGGCCAGTGGCGACGTCGACCGCTACCACGAGGTGCTCGACGAATTCGGGCCCACCGAGTTCACGGGGCGCATCGAGGACGAGAGCACCGCGCGCGTGCTGGCCGTCACCGATGTGGCCGAGGCCGTGGACGGCCTCATGACGGCTGCGGTGTTCCTCGACCACACGCCCTTCTACGCGGAGTCGGGCGGCCAGGTCGGTGACACGGGCACCATCAGCACCGACACCGGTCGGGCCGAAGTGCTCGACACCACCTACGCGCTCCCGGGCCTGCACCGCCACTCGGTGCGCATCGTCGATGGTGTGCTCAGCGCGGGCCAGGTCGCCACCGCAGCCATCGACGTCGACCGCCGCAACGCCATCCGGCGCAACCACACCGCCACGCACCTCTTGCACTGGGGCCTGCGCCAGGTGCTCGGAGACCACGTCAAGCAGCAGGGTTCGCTGGTCACGCCCGATCGGTTGCGCTTCGACTTCAGCCACTACGAGGCCGTGACCCCCGATGAGCTCGTGGCCATCGAGGACCTCGTCAACCGCGAGATCCTCGCCAACGACCCCGTACGCCACTACGAGACCACCAAGGCCAACGCCGAAGCGGTGGGGGCGATCGCCTTCTTCGGCGACAAGTACGGCGACATCGTGCGCGTGCTCGAGGCCGGCCGGCACTCGGTCGAGCTCTGCGGTGGCACGCACGTGCGGGCCACCGGTGACATCGGCCCGGTGAAGATCGTGTCCGAGGGCTCGATCGGGTCGAACCTGCGGCGCATCGAGGCGCTGACCGGCACGGGTCCCATCGAGCGCCTGCGGCGCGAGGAAGCCGTGCTGGCCAAGGCGGCGTCGCTGCTCGGGGTGCCGCCCGACGAGCTGGTCGAGGGCGTCGAGAAGCGCCTCACCGAGCTCAAGGCCACCCGCGACGAGTTGAAGGCGCTGCGCCGCCAGGCCGCGAGCGGTCGTGCGGCCGAGCTCGCCGCGCTGGCGGTCGACGGCGTGGTCGTGGCCCGGGTGGACGGGGTCGGCCGAGACGACCTGCGCGACCTCACGGTGGCGGTCCGCGACCTCGGCGTGCGGGCCGCGGTCCTCGGCGGGGCGCCCGAGGAGGGGGGCGTGGCCCTGGTCGCGGCCGTCACCAAGGACAGCGGCTTCGAGGCGTCGGCGCTGATCGCCGACGCCGCCCGCACCGTCAAGGGCGGCGGCGGCAAGAGCGCCGACCTCGCCGTGGCCGGCGGCAAGGACGCCGGCGCCCTCGACGAGGCCCTCGAGCAGGTCCGGGCGGCCGCCGGCCTCGCTTGAGCGCTCACGCACCACCGGGTCGGGTCCTCGGCATCGATCTCGGCCAGCGCCGCATCGGCCTCGCCATCAGCGATCCCGACCGGACGGTGGCCTCACCCGATCGGGTCATCACCCGCACGGGCGACCGGGACCGGGATCGACGGGCCATCACCGAGGTCGCGGCCGAGTGGGAGGCGACCCTCGTGGTGGTCGGCCTGCCCCTCTCGCTGGACGGCTCTGACGGACCCGCCGCGACCGCGGCGCGCGCCGAGGCGGCGTTGATCGGTGACGCCACCGGGTTGCCGGTCGAGACCTACGATGAGCGCTTCACGACCGTGACCGCCCAGCGGAGCCTCACGGAGCAGAACGTGCGTGGAAAGGACCGCCGCAAGGTGATCGACATGGTCGCCGCCGCGGTGCTCTTGCAGGCGTGGCTCGACCGACGACCCCAGGACCCTCAGTGAGCAACCCCACCGACGACGGCAGCGACATCCTGGCCGAGCTCCTCGGGCCCCGCCGTGGCCCGTCGTCCGATCCGGCGCCGACGCCACCACCGAGCGAACCCCGACGCCGTCCCGTCGACCCGACCGGTGGCGACGGCGCTTCAGCGCCGCAGCGCCCGCGGACGGGCGAGGCGCCGGCGCCCCCGGCGCCAGGACGCGCCGGCGAGCGCCGTCCACCAGCGGGCGACGGCCGAGCGCCGGCGACCGGTCAGCAGCGGGCCGTGGTGCACGAGCCGCGCCGCGGCCGGGGCTGCCTCGTGGTGCTGGCGGTGCTGGCGGTCTTCGCACTCGTCGTGGCCGGGGCCTCCGTGTGGCTCATGAAGCAGATCAACCCGGGCGGGGCCGGCGACGAGGTGGCCCTCACCATCCCCGAGGGAACCTCGACCAGCGGCATCGCACAACTCCTGGCGACGGAGGGCATCGTCACCAACGCGACCATCTTCGAGTACTACGTGAAGTACCGCGGCGAGGGCACCATCCAGGCGGGGGACTACATCCTTCGAGAGAACGCATCCATGGGCTCGACCCTTGCGGTCCTCGAAGCGGGCCCGCAGGCCCCGCCCTACGATCAGGTCACGATTCCCGAGGGCTACAGCGTGTGGAACGGGGCCGGCCTCCCGGTACCCGGCAACACCGTCGTCGCACTCGACGAGGCCGTCGATCGTTTCACGACGCAGTCGATCAGCGAGGTGCTCCTCAGCGGTGAGCTGCGGTCCCGGTACCAGCCGGCCGACCAGGGCAACCTCGAGGGCCTGCTCTTCCCCGACACGTACCGCATCGAGGAGGAGGACACCGAGACGGCCGTCATCCAGGCGATGATCAACCGGTTCGACCAGATCGCCCAGGAGGCGGGTTACGACGACACCGAGGCCGTCGCCGGCCTGAGTGCCTACGAGACCATCATCGTGGCGTCCTTGGTGGAGCGCGAGGCCGGGATCGACGAGGATCGGGCCAAGGTTGCGCGGGTCATCTACAACCGCCTGGCCGAGGGCATGACGCTCGGCATCGACGCCAGCGTTGCCTACGGGGCGGGGGGTGCGACGAATGGGACGCTGACCGCTTCCCAACTCGAGACCGACACGCCCTACAACACGCGCATCAACACCGGCCTCCCCCCGACCCCCATCGGTCTGCCCGGACGGGCCTCTCTCGAAGCCGCCATGAACCCTGCGGACGGGCCGTGGCTCTACTACGTGCTCGCCGACCAGGACGGCCGCCACTTCTTCACCGACAGCTACGACGAGTTCCTGAACGCCAAGGACCGGTGCCAGGAGCTCGGTCTGTGCTGAGCGGGGACACACAGGTGGCTGCGGTGATCGGCCATCCCGTTCGCCACTCGCTGTCCCCGGCGATCCACAACGCCGCGTTCGCCGCTCTCGGCCTCGACTGGGCCTTCGTGGCCTTCGATGTTGCGGCGGGGGCGACCACCGCGGCCATCGACGCCGTCCGGGTCCTCGGCCTCGGCGGTCTCTCCGTCACCATGCCCCACAAGGACGGCGCCGCGCTCGCGGTGGACCGCTTGTCCGCGGATGCCGAGGCGCTTGCCGCGGTCAACTGCGTGGTGCCGTCGGGCAATGGGGTGCTCGTGGGGGAGAACACCGACGGGCCCGGCTTCCTCGACGCGCTCGCCGACCAGGGTGTGTCGCCTGACGGTCTTCGCTGCGTGGTCGTGGGGGCCGGTGGCGCCGCCCGCGCCGTGATCCGCGCGCTGGCCGGCGCCGGTGCCGCTGAGCTGACGGTGGTCAACCGCACGCCCGAGCGGGCCACCGGCGCGCTGGCCCTGGCGGGCACCGTCGGACGCCCGGGCCCGCCCGAGGCTGCCTCCGATGCGGACCTCGTCGTGAACGCGACGCCGGTGGGCATGGACGGCCGGTCCACTCCGCTCCCGGGCGTCCGCTTCGGCCCCGGGCAGGTGGTGGTCGACCTGCTGTACCACCCGCCGGTCACGCCGCTGCTCGCGGCCGCGGAGGCGAGCGGGGCCACGGTGGCCAACGGCCTCGGCATGCTGGTGCATCAGGCCGCCCATGCGTTCCGCCAGTGGACGGGGGAGGAGCCGCCGGTCGACGCGATGGCAGCGGCGGCCGCGGCCGGGCTTCGGGAACGGTCTGCGGGCACACACTGAATTCCTCAGGGCCTCCTGCCGATGGAAGCGGAGTCAATCCGTCGTTGGAGGTTGCTCCGTGGCACTACAGGGCACGATCGAGACATTTGCGTTGCCCGAGGTTCTCCGCATGCTCGCTTCGGGGGCCAAGTCCGGCCGCCTGCGTCTGAGCGGTGACCGAGGGTCGGGCAGCGTGTGGATCGAGGGCGGGAAGGTGGTCGGTGCGGAGGCGACCGGGGCATCCGACGGTGCGACGTCGGTAGCCGTCATCTTCGAGCTGCTGCGCTACGGCGAGGGCTCGTTCACCTTCGACGCCGACGACACTTCTGCTCAACCAGGCATCCCACAGGACATCGAAGTGGTCCTGGGCGACGCTGAGCGCCGGCTCGGGGACTGGAAGGGCATCGAGGCGGTGGTGCCGTCGTTGGCAGTCGGCCTCGCGCTGGCTCCCGAGTTGCCGAAGGCCGATGTCGTGGTGGATGCCGATCGCTGGAAGGCGATCGTGGCGGTGGCCGATGGCCGGTCGGCCGCTGCCATCGCGCATGCCCTCGACCTCGATGAGCTCGAGGCCTGCCGGCGCGCCAAGGACATGGTGGAGGCCGGTCTCTTGTTCGTGACCGAGCTCGAGCCTCCTGCCTTCTCGCCTGATCGTGGCGCGGTGTTCGATGCGCCGGTGCCCGACGCCGCCCTGTTGCCCGAGGAGCCCGAGCACTCGGACGATGGTGGGACGACGGCGCCTCGGGTGAACGGCTTCGACGCCACCTCGCCCCTGACCGAACCGCTGGGCGGTGCGCCATCCTACGGGGGGGGAGACGTCGGACTGGGCGACCTGTCGGCCACGGACGCCTCGTACGCCGACGCGCTCTACGCCCCGACGGCGGAGCCCCCCGCCTCGGACCCGTACCTCAGCGGCCCCGTGGTCGGCGACCCTTACGAGACCGAACGCGGGTTCGGCGCGCCGATTCCCGAGGCGAGCTCCAGCGCTCGCGCCGAGCTCGACGCCATGGCTTCCGGCTTCGGCCTCAACGAGCCCGCCGCACCGTCCGCCTACGACCAGGGCTTCGGCTCCGATGCCGGCGCGATCTTCGATCAGGGCTTCGGTTCCGAGGCGGTGGGCGGCTTCGATCAGGGCTTCGCGTCGGATCCGAGCGCAGACCCGGCGTTCTCGTTCGCCGCTCCAGAGGCGGCCGGCGCCGATCTGGGTGGATCCGACAGGGCCCCGGACGCTGCCTCGTCGATGGGCGCCGGCGCGGCGCTGTTCGCAGAGGACCTGAACGGAGCCCCGGCGAGCGTGGGAGGCGACGCCCTCTTCGCGGTCGCACCCTCAGGCTTCGATGCGGACGACACCGGCGATGCAGCAGAGGTGGCGCGCCAACTCGCCAACCTGAGCCCGAAAGCCGCCCGCGCGGTCGCCGCTGCGGCCCGTGCCACCACGGCGGAAGAGCGCGAGGCGGCGTTGGCGGAGGTGACCTCCGAGGGCGACGAGCCCATCAACCGGGGCCTTCTGCTCAAGTTCCTGTCGTCCGTCCAGGCCTGAGCCGAGCCCGGCGTCGCGCCGTCTGCGCTCGCCAGTACGGTTCCCGACGTGTCGGATGCTGTCGTCGTCGCGCTCTGCGCGGTTGCCGGGATCCTCGTCGCCCCGTTCCTGACATCGCTGATCGCCGCCGTGCCCGACAAGGGTCCCGTCAGTTGGCCTCGTCCTCGGGACCACCCTCCGATCCTCTTCTGGCTTCGGTCGTCCCCCGACCGTGACGGCGCGGTGCTCGTTCGTTCGTGTGGTCTGACCGTCGAGTTGCTGGCCCCCGTGCTGTTCGCCCTCGCGGGGGTGCGCTTCGGTGCCAGCGCGGTGGTGGTGCCCTTCTGCGTGCTGTTCGCCGCGCTGCTCGTGGTCTCGGTGATCGACATCGAGCACTACCGCATCCCCGACCGGATCGTCTTCCCCACTCTGGCCATCTCGCTGCCGCTGATCGTCGTGGTGTCGCTGGGCCTCGGTCTGCCGGAGACCATCGGCTACGCACTGATCGGCGCCGGCGCCTACTTCCTGCTGCTGTTCGTGGCCCACCTCGTGTACCCCGCGGGCATGGGCTTCGGCGACGTGAAGCTCGCGCTCGTGATGGGCCTGTTCCTCGGCTGGATCGCCCCCGACCCCATCCGCGCCGTCACTCTGGTGCTCTTCGCGCTGATGATCGGCTGCGTGCTCGGCGTCGTGGTCGGCGGCGTCCTCGCCCTGGTGCGTCGCAAGAACGCCGCGTTCCCCTTCGGTCCCGCCCTCGCGGCGTCCACGGTCCTCGCCGTGCTCTTCAGCAACCAGATCCTCGGTCTCGACTGACCCGTCCCTGCTCCGGACTGGTGGGCGAGGCGGGTGCGTCCCTACCATCGGCGGCGATCCCGCCGGGCCGGCGGGCTGATTCGCCGAGCTCCCCGGGGGAACCCCATGGCCGACACCGTGCAGGACACCGACGTCATCACCGAGCTGACCGCGTGGCTCGAGGAGAACTGGAACCCCGATCTGACGGTGGGGGAGTGGTGGGAGCGCCTCGGCCTCGCCGGGTGGGCCGCGCCGAACCTGCCCGCCAACGCCTACGGCCGTGAGCTGTCCCGCAACGACACGGTGCGGGTGCAGGAGGCCATCGCCGGCTTCGGTGCGCTCGGCGCGCCGGGCGGGCTCGGCCTGATGCTGGCGGCGCCCACCATCGCCACGCACGGCACCCAGGAGCAGATCGACCTCTACGTCCGCGACATCGTCACCGGTCAGAAGGCCTGGTGCCAGCTCTTCAGCGAGCCGGGGGCGGGCTCGGACCTCGCCGGCCTGACCACCAAGGCGGTCAAGGACGGCGACGAGTGGATCGTCGAGGGTCAGAAGGTGTGGACGTCGGCGGGCCAGGTGGCCGACCTCGGCATGCTCATCGCCCGGACCGACGCCAGCGTGCCGAAGCACCAGGGCATCAGCTACTTCGCCATCGACATGCACCAGCCCGGCGTCGAGATCCGCCCGCTGCGGGAGATGACCGGCCACGCCATGTTCAACGAGGTCTTCCTCAGCGAGGCACGGGTCCGCGACGACGCCCTCGTCGGAGGGCTCGGCAAAGGCTGGGCCGTGGCCAACACCACCCTCATGCACGAGCGCGCCAGCCTCGGCTCGGGCGGCGGTCACGCTGCCACCAGCGTGGCCGTCCCCGGCACGGTGATGGGCCACCTCGCCCAGCGTGCCGGCGACTTCGTCCGAGCGCCGGGCGGGCAGGCGAAGTCCGGCCGGCGTCGCGCCGGCAACCCCTTCTCGGCCAGCGCCCAGCTGCTCATCGACCTGGCCAAGGGCAACGGCAAGAACAGCGATCCGCTCGTCCGCCAGGACCTCGTGAAGCTCTACACCCTCGGCGAGCTGGGCCGGTACAACGGCCTGCGCCAGAAGGCGCTGCGGTCCCAGGGCAAGGACCTGCCCGGCGTGGGCAACATCGCCAAGCTCTCGATGAGCGAGATGATGCGCGTCTCGCGCGACCTCGGCCTGCGCATCGTCGGCCCGGCCGGCACCCTGCACGCCTACGAGGGCCAGGACGGCGACGCGGTGGTCGACGCCACCGGCAACCCCTTCCTGCCCATCGTGACGGGCACGGCGCTCTTCGCCCAGGGCCCCGCCATCTACGGCGGCACCGACCAGATCCAGCGCAACATCATCGGCGAGCGGGTGCTCGGGCTGCCCAAGGAGCCCAACAACGACAAGACCCTGCCGTTCAGCGAGCTGCCCAAGAACGCGTGACGGCCTGAGAACGGACTCGGGGGTCGCGCCCCCCGGTCAGTAACCTCAGGGACGATGTTGCGCTACCTCACCGCCGGCGAATCACACGGTCAGGCCCTCGTGGTCGTGATCGAGGGCCTGCCTGCCGGCCTGGAGATAACCGAGGCCGACCTCCAGGTCGAGCTCGGTCGCCGGCGCCTCGGCTACGGCCGGGGCCCGCGGATGCGCTTCGAGCAGGACGACCTGAAGCTGCTGGGCGGCATTCGCCACGGGCGCACGCTCGGTTCGCCGGTCGCCATCGAGATCGGCAACTCCGAGTGGGAGCGCAAGTGGACCGAGGAGATGTCGCCTGCCCCGGGGGAGACCGCCTCGCCGCTCACCCAGCCCCGTCCCGGCCACGCCGACCTCGCCGGGATGCAGAAGTACGGCTTCGACGACGCCCGCAACGTGCTCGAGCGGGCCTCCGCCCGGGAGACGGCAGCGCGCGTGGCCGCCGGTGCCATCGCCAAGAAGCTCCTGTCCGAACTGGGCGTCTCGATCCTCTCCCACGTGGTCGCCGTCGGCCCGGTCGAGTCGAAGTCCACGATGCGCCCCACGCCCGCGGACCTCGACCAGATCGACGAGTCGCCGGTGCGCTGCTTCGATGCCGACGCCGAGGCCGCCATGGTCGACGAGATCAAGGCCGCCGCCAAGGACGGTGACTCGCTCGGTGGCATCGTCGAGGTGCTCGCCTACGGCGTGCCGGTCGGCCTGGGCAGCCACGTGCACTGGGACCGCAAGCTCGACGCCCTCTTGGCCCAGGCTCTGATGAGCATCCAGGCGGTCAAGGGCGTCGAGATCGGCGACGGCTTCGAGGTCGCCACCCGGCGCGGCAGCGCCGCCCACGACCCCATCGCCTGGGACGCCGAGGACCACCGCTACGTCCGCGAGTCCGGTCTCGCCGGCGGTGTGGAGGGCGGCATCTCCACGGGCGAGGTGGTCATGGCCCGTGTCGCCATGAAGCCGCTCGCCACCCTGAACCGCCCCGTCCTGAAGACGGTCGACACCGTCACCAAGGAGGAGACGGTGTCGTTCAAGGAGCGCACCGACGTCACCGCGGTGCCCGCGCTCGGGGTGGTGGCCGAGACGATGATGGCGCTGGTGCTCGCCAACGAGGTCACCCGCAAGTTCGGGGGAGACTCCGTGGCCGAGTTGGTCCGCAACGTCGAGACCTACCTGGCCGAGGTCGACGGCGGCGCAGGCTCGCCGAGTGCCTGAGCACGTGGTGCTCGTGGGCATGATGGGATCGGGCAAGTCGTCGGTGGGCCGGCGGGTGGCCGAGGCCCTCGATCGCCCCTTGTTGGACACCGACGCCCTGGTGGAGGAACGCACCGGCCGGACGGTCCGCCAGCTCTTCGACGAAGGCGGCGAGGCGGGCTTCCGGCGGGCGGAGACCGACGCCGTCGCCACGGCGGCCGGCTGGCCCGAGCCCGCGGTCATCGCGGCTGCGGGCGGTGCCGTGCTCGCCCCGGCCAACCGTGCCGCGTTGGCCGACGCCGGCACGGTGGTGTGGCTCTCGGCCACGGTCGAGACCCTGCTCGGGCGGGTCGGGTCCGGGGGCCACCGTCCGCTGCTGGGCGACGACCCCGAGCCGGTGCTGCGACGCCTGATCGAGGAGCGCACCCCGCTCTACGAGGCCCTCGCCGATGCCGTGGTCGTGGTCGACGACCTCACCAGCGAGCAGGTGGCCGAGTGCGTGTTGGCCGCCCATCGCACGGCCAGCGAGGCCGCCGCCCGATGACGGTGGATGACGGCGGTGCCGAGCTGATCACGGTCCCGGTCGACCTCGGCGACGACGCCTACGACGTCCTCGTCGGCGCCGGCGCCCGACACCGGCTCGCGGACGTGCTGCCCACCGGCGCGCAGCGCGCGGCGGTGGTCACCCAGGCCGGCATCGGGGTGACGGTCGACCCCGGCATCGAGCACCGGGTCTTCACCATCGACGAGGGCGAGCGCGCCAAGAGCCTGGCCACCATCGAGCACCTGTGCCGCCAGTTCGCCCAGTGGGGCCTCACCCGGCGCGACGTGGTCGTGGCCGTCGGCGGCGGCGTTGTCACCGACGTCGGTGGGTTCGCCGCCGCGGTGTACCACCGGGGGGTCGGTGTGGTGCACGTGGCCACCACCCTCCTCGGCCAGGTGGACGCCGCCATCGGCGGCAAGACGGGCGTCAACCTCCCTGAGGGCAAGAACCTGGTCGGGGCCTTCTGGCAGCCGACCGCGGTGCTGTGCGACACCGAGGTCCTGGCCTCCCTGCCGCCCCGCGAGTACGCCAGCGGCCTCGGCGAGATGGCCAAGTACCACTTCCTCACCGGGGACGACCTCGGCGCCCTGCCCCTCGACGAGCGGGTCGCCCGCTGCGTCGCCATCAAAGCGGAGATCGTGGCCGCCGACGAGCGCGAGGGCGGTCGTCGAGCGCTGCTCAACTACGGCCACACCCTCGCCCACGCCCTCGAGACCGCCGGGCAGTACGACCTGCGCCACGGTGAGGCGGTCGCCCTCGGCTTGATCTTCGCCGCCCGCCTCGCCCAGCGGCTCGAGCGCGTCGACGCCCAGAGGGTGGACGACCACGAGGCGGTCGTGGCCGGCTACGGCCTGCCCGTCCGCCTCGACGCGGGCCACGACCCCGACGAACTGGTGGAGCTCATGAAGCGCGACAAGAAGGCCTTCGCCGGTCTGACCTTCGCCCTCGACGGGCCCGACGGGGTCGACATCGTCGAGCGGGTCCCCCCAGACGTCGTCCGCTCGGTGCTCGGCGCCTGGCTGGGGGAGGGTGGGGCCTGATGGCCGTCGTCGTGCTCCTGTCCGGGCCCAACCTCAACCTACTGGGCGACCGCGAGCCCGAGATCTACGGCACCGCCACCCTCGACGACCACGTGGACGCCGCCCGCGCCCGGGCCGCGGAGCACGGCCTCGAGCTCGAACACGTCCAGAGCAACGCCGAGGGGCCCCTCGTCGACGCCGTCCACGGGGCCCGCGGGCGGGCGGCGGCGCTGATCGTCAACGCCGGCGCGCTCACCCACTACGGCTGGTCGTTGCACGACGCACTCAGCGCCTTCGACGGTCCCGTGGTCGAGCTGCACCTCTCCAACCCGGACCGCCGCGAGCCCTGGCGCCACACCTCGGTGATCTCGCCGGTCGCCACGGGGCTGATCTCCGGCTTCGGTGGGCACGGGTACCGCCTCGCCGTCGACGCGGTGGCCGAGCTGCTGGGGGTCACCGGTGCCTGACGGCCTGCTCGCCGACCTGCCGGCCATGGAGGTGGAAGGACGGATCGACCGTCTACGCCCTGCGCTCGCCGGCGCCGGGTGCGACGCACTGCTCGTCACGAGCCTCGTCAACATCCGCTACCTGACCGGGTTCACCGGCTCGGCCGGGCTCCTGCTGGTCCGCGAGGACGACCTGCTGTTCGTCTCCGACGGCCGCTACGCGCAGCAGGCCGCCGACCAGTTGGTCGCCAGCGGCGTCGACGCGCGCATCGAGATCTCGGGCACCGGCCAGCGCGAGCTGCTCCGAACGGGCGCCGAGGGAGTGGCCCGTCTCGGGCTGGAGGCGGGTGCGGTCACGTGGGCCCAGCAACGACGCTACGACGACGACTGGTTCCCCGCCGTCGATCTGGTCGCCACCGAAGGCCTCGTCGAGGCGCTGCGCATCGTCAAGGACGAGGGTGAGGTGGCCCGCATCGAGGCCGCCGCCCGCATCGCCGACGCCGCCCTCGCCGAGGTGCGCCACCTGCTCCTCGAAGGCCCGACCGAGTCCGAGTTCGGCCTCGCCCTCGACACCGCCATCCGGCGCCTCGGCGCCGAGGGCACGTCGTTCGAGACCATCGTGGCCTCGGGGCCGAACGGGGCCAAGCCCCACCACCGGCCGGGCGATCGCCACGTGGTCGAGGGGGACCTCGTGGTCGTCGACTTCGGCGCGCTGGTGGACGGCTACTGCTCGGACATGACCCGCACGCTCATGGTGGGGGAGCCCACCCCCACCCAGCAGCGGATGCTCGACGTCGTGGGGGCCAGCCAGCAGGCGGGCGTGGACGCCGTCGCCGCCGGGGTGGCCACCGCCGAGGTGGACGCCGCCTGCCGGCGCGTGATCGAGGACGCCGGCTGGGCAGAGGCCTTCGTGCACGGCACGGGCCACGGCGTGGGGCTCCTCATCCACGAGGACCCGAGGGTGGCGGCCACGGCCACTGCTACGCTCGCACCCGGCCACGTCGTCACCGTCGAGCCCGGCGTCTACCTGCCCGAGCACGGCGGCGTGCGGGTCGAGGACACCGTCGTGGTCACCGCCGAGGGCTGCCGAGCGCTCACCCTCGCGCCCAAGCGCCCGCTCGTCGTCGCCTGACCGGACCACCGCCGCATCCCGACCGCCCGACCGCCCGACTGAAGGACCACCCATGGCCACCATCACCACCAACGACCTCAAGAACGGCATGAGCCTCAACCTCGACGAGGGCCTGTTCCAGGTGGTCGAGTTCCAGCACGTCAAGCCCGGCAAGGGGGGTGCGTTCGTGCGCACGACCCTCAAGAACGTGCGCAACGGTGCGGTCGTCGACCGCACCTTCCGTGCCGGCGAGAAGGTCGAGCGCGCCATCATCGACAAGCGCGAGATGCAGTTCCTCTACCGCGAGGGCGACGACTACGTCTTCATGGACAACCAGTCCTACGACCAGGTGAACGTCACGAGCGCTGCCCTGGGCGACGCCGCCAACTACCTGATCGAAGGCAACGCCGCCGTCCTCCAGATGTACGGCGACGAGATCGTCGGAGTGGACCTGCCCGCGGCAGTCGAACTGGCCATCGCCGAGACCGAGCCCGGGATCCAGGGCGACCGCGTCTCCGGCGCCCGCAAGCCGGCCACCCTCGAGACCGGCCTCATCGTCCAGGTGCCCCTCTTCGTGGGCCCGGGCGACCGCATCAAGGTCGACACCCGCACGGGCGACTACCTCAGCCGCGCCTGAGCCGACCGACACCCTTCGCGCCCATGACCCTCGCCGGAAGCCGCCGCGAGGCGCGCGAACGTGCCCTCGCCCTGCTCTACGAGGCCGAGGCGAAGGCCGAGACACCGGCGGCGGTCATCGCCGGCCTGCCCGTCGAGCCCGACGCCTACGCCGAGCGGCTCGTGCTCGGGGTGGGGGAGCACGGTGGTGCCATCGACGGCCTCATCCGCCGCTACGCGCGCGGCTGGAAGCTCGAGCGCATGCCCTCGATCGACCGCGCCGTGCTGCGCGTCGCCATCTATGAGCTGTTGTTCGAGCCCGGGGTCCCCACCCCTGCGGTCGTCTCCGAGGCCGTGGAGCTGGCGTCGGAGTACTCCACCGACGAGTCCGGTCGCTTCGTGAACGGCCTGCTCGCCCGCATCGCCAGCGAAGTCCGAGACGACGACGGGGTGCCCCTCGACCTGCCCTTCCACGACGAGGTCGTCGCGGACGGTGACGACCTCGACGAGGACGACGTCGACGAGGGGGTGGTCGACGAGATCGTGGTCGACGAGATCGCCGTCGAGGTCGGGGCCCAGGAGGACGAGATCGACGTGGCGGACGACGAGCCCGAGGTCGAGCCGGAGCCCGAGCCGGAGCCGGAGCCGGTCACCGTCGAGGCGGCCGGCGCGCCGGCGCGCCCTCGCCCGCCGTTGTCCCTGCCGCAGCCGCCACTCGGCGACGGCGTGGTGCGCCTGCGTCCGTGGCAGGCCGCCGACGCCTCGGCCCTCGTGGCTGCCTGGTCCGACCCGGCGGTCGTCCGGTGGAGCGCGCCCCCCGCCGCCCGGTCGCTCGTCGACGCCCGTCGGTGGATCGACGGCACGCCGCGCCTGCGCGAGCGGGGCCTGTCGCTCGACCTCGTGGTCGCGGGCATCGGCGCTCGACCCGAGGTGCTGGGCGAGGTGGGCCTGGCCAACTTCGACGATGACGGTGGGGCCGAGATCGGCTACTGGATCGGGGCCAGCCACCGCGGCAAGGGCCATGCGACCCGGGCGGTCCGCCTCCTTGCGACCTGGGCCGTGCACCACCTCGGCCTGCACCGGGTGATCGCCGAGGTCGATCCCGCCAACGGGGCGTCCGTCGGCGTGGCCCGACGCGCCGGTTTCCGGGCCGAATCGCCGGACCGCTGGGTCTATTCGGCCGGCTGAGCGTCGCACGACGCCGTTCCTCGAGCCCGAACGGACGTGCCCGCCCGCCGTCCTGCTACGGTGCACTCCTGACCGTGAAGCGGGTCCTGTGAGGCCCGAACGGACAGAGGAGACGTCGCTTGGCTGAACGCGAACGCCGCATCACGCCCCCCTACGGGGGCGTTTTTGTTGCCCGGGCACGGGTGATGGAAGCCGATGACATCCGCCGGGCGATCTGGCGGATGGCCCACGAGGTCATCGAACGCAACCAGGGCGTCGAGGAGACCGTGGTCATCGGGCTCCAGACCGGCGGGGTGGCCCTCGCCGAGGCCCTGGCCACCGCCCTGCACGACGTGGGCGAGGATCCCGACGCCCCGCCGGTGCCCCTGGGCACGCTCGACGTCGCCTTCTACCGCGACGACATCGGCCTCCGGCCGGTGCTCCCCGAGGCGGTCACCGACATCCCCTTCGACATCACCGGGAAGTACGTCGTGCTGGTGGACGACGTGCTCTTCACGGGGCGCACCATCCGCGCCGCCCTCGACGCGCTCACCGACTACGGCCGCCCCCGGGCCATCCAGCTGGCGGTGATGATCGACCGGGGCCACCGTGAGCTCCCCATCCGCCCCGACTACGTGGGCAAGAACCTCCCCACCCGGCGCGACGAGGTGGTCGACGTGACCCCCGACGGCGTCGACATCGGGGAGATGAGGAAGTGAGATTCGATGCGGCGGAGCCGACCGGAGCTGCGGCACGGCCCGAGCCGGATCCTGAAGGCGCACCCATGGAGGGGGGGCCGGCGACATGAGGGACCTGTTGTCGATCGCCGACCTCGGCACGGACGGGATCGACGAGGTCCTGCGCCTCACCGACTCCTTCGTCGAGGTCAGCGAACGGGCCATCCCCAAGGTCCCCGCCCTGCGTGGCAAGACGGTCGCCTGGCTGTTCTTCGAGGACTCGACGCGCACTCGGCTCTCGTTCGAGACCGCGGCGCGCCGACTTTCGGCCGACGTCATGAACTTCTCCGTCTCGTCCTCGTCGGTGAAGAAGGGCGAGTCCCTGCGCGACACCGTGCAGACCATCGAAGCCATGGGCGTGGACGCGATCGTGGTGCGCCACAGTTCGGCCGGAGCGCCTTGGCAGGTGGCCCGGTGGGCCGACGCTTGCGTGGTCAACGCGGGCGACGGCTGGCACGAGCACCCCACCCAGGCCCTGCTCGACTGCTACACGATCCGCCAGCACCTCGGCTCGTGCGAGGGCCTGCGCATCGCCATCGTGGGCGACATCAAGCACTCCCGGGTCGCCCGCTCCGACGTGCTGGCCTTCACCAGCCTGGGCGCCGAGGTGACGCTGGTGGCACCGCCGACGCTGCTGCCCCCCAGCCTCGAGGGTTGGCCGGTCTCGGTCAGCCACGATCTCGACGCCATCCTCCCCAAGGTCGACATCGTCTACCTGCTGCGCATGCAGCGTGAGCGCATGACGTCGGCGCTGGTGCCCTCCTTGCGGGAGTACACCGCCCGCTACGGGCTCACCCGCCGTCGGGTGGACCGCCTCGACGATGCCGCCATCGTGATGCACCCCGGTCCCATGAACCGGGGCGTCGAGATCGCCGCCGACGTGGCCGATCTGCCCCGCTCGGTGATCGTCGACCAGGTGCGCAACGGCGTCGCCGTTCGGATGGCCGTCCTGTACCTCCTGCTCGGTTCGGGCAGCGACAAGGTCCTGCAACTGGAGAAACCCTCATGATCATCGTCAAGGGCGGCACCGTCGTCGACGCCACGGGCGAGCGGCGGGCCGATGTCGCCATCGACGACGACGGCACCATCGCCGCGGTCGGGGAGAACCTCGACGGCGACCGGGTCATCGACGCCGGCGGCTGCATCGTGGCGCCGGGTCTCGTCGACCTCCACACCCACCTGCGTGAGCCCGGGCGCGAGGAGGCCGAGACCGTCGAGACGGGCTCGCGTGCGGCCGCCCTCGGCGGGTTCACCGCCGTCGTGGCCATGCCCAACACCGATCCGCCCATCGACAGCGCCTCGGTCGTCCGCGAGGTGCTGGAGCTCGGCCGCTCCGCCCCCTGCGACGTCCACTCCTCGGGCGCCATCACCGTCGGGCGCAAGGGCGAGCAGCTCAGCCCGATGGCCGAGATGGCCGACCTCGGCGTCCGCCTCTTCACCGACGACGGCGACGGGGTCCAGGACGCCGGTCTGATGCGCCGTGCCCTCGAGTACGCCTCGGGTCTGCCCCAGCCCGTCACCCTCGCCCAGCACTGCGAGGTCGCCGCGCTCGCTGCGGGCGGCCACATGCACGAGGGCGAGTGGTCGAGCCGCCTCGGCATCCCCGGCCAACCGGCCGAGTCCGAGGAGCTGATGGTGGCCCGGGACATCGTGCTGTCGCGCCTCACCGGCATGCGGGTGCACTTCCAGCACCTGTCCACCGCGGTGTCGGTGGACCTCGTCCGCGAGGCGAAGGCCCGGGGCCTGAAGGTGACCGCCGAGGCCACCACCCACCACTTCACCCTCACCGACGCCGAGGTGGCGTCCTACGACCCGCTCTACAAGGTGAACCCGCCGCTGCGGCCCGACGCCGACGTGCAGGCGGTACGGGCGGGTCTCGCCGACGGGACCATCGACGCCATCGCCACCGACCACGCGCCCCACACCCAGGAGGCAAAGGAGCAGGCCTTCGACCAGGCGCCCCCGGGGATGCTCGGCCTCGAGACCGCGCTGGCCCTCGCCCTGACCGAGCTCGACCTGCCCATCGCCCAGGTGCTGGCCCTGCTCTCGTGGCGCCCGGCGGCGATCGCCGGCCTCTCGGACCAGCACGGCGGACCGGTGGCCGAGGGGCGCCCCGCCAACCTCTGCGTGATCGACCCCAGCGAGACCTGGACGGTCGACCCGGCCCGGTCGGCGAGCCGCAGCCGTAACAACCCCTACGCCGGGCGGACCCTGACCGGCCGGGTCCGGCACACCTTCCTGTTCGGAGAACCAGTCGTGATCGACGGAGAAGCACAACGATGACGAACCCGATCCGGCCGGCTCTCCTGGTCCTGGCCGACGGCACCACCTTCGAGGGGGAGGCCATCGGCGCCGACGCCCCGGGGGGTGTGGCCACGGGCGAGGTCGTGTTCAACACGGTCCTCACCGGCTACCAGGAGGTGATCACCGACCCGTCGTACGC
>RRZU013611975.1_pt1 | contig 17432 bp, 16 predicted proteins | sample 2165561 | NCBI WGS metagenome assembly RRZU01 (sample SAMN10456909, study PRJNA506462) | wastewater metagenome | isolation source: wastewater sludge | place: USA: Moscow, Idaho | reverse complement strand
GGACTGGCATCTCGACCAGTACAACGTCGCCGCAGCCTCATCGTGGGGAGCAACCTTCCTGGAGACATGCCTCGCTCGCCGCTCGGACGGAACGGACTCGGCGCGCCGAGCAAGCGCGGCGAACTATGTGTCAGGGAACCCTGATCCTGCTTGCGGTACCGGCGACAGCAGGAGTGAACTCGCAGTCAGCTCCGTTACCTACGCCGGGCTGGCCACCATCGTCGAGGGAGTTCCCACCGCACGGTTCGTCAGCTTCGATGTCACCTACGGCGACGGGCGCGTGATCCGTGCGGTCACCCCTATCAACCTGACCAACCCCGCAACAGGGGAAGGCCCGCGAGTCATTGGCCACACGGGGATCGTGCCCGTGCCCGCGCTGGGGGCCGCACCGACGGGCAAGCCGGCGGACACCCAGGTCAACGACGCGACCCTGGCGAGCAACCTTCAAGCGCAATACCTGCCCGACGTGTTCACGGCTTGGGCGGCGTCTTCCACTTCGCTGTCGCAGTTCCTGACGGGCGACGCGTCAGCGTCCGCCCGTGCAGGACTGGGCGGGTTCCTGGGGCAGCCCAAGGTCGGCGCCGTCACCGTTGCAGTGCCTAAGGAGCTGGTCCCCACGTCCGGAGGGTTCACCTACCCCGATGGCTCCAAGGTCACAGCCACCGTGAACGTCGCCTTCACATCCACCACCTACCCGGCAAGCGCGGCCGCGTACCGGGTGGCGCTCGTTCGGGTCGGCGGGCACTGGCTGGTGAACGACATCGCGGCAGGCGACGTGCTCCTGGGCTCTGGCACGGGCAGCGTCCCTGAGCCATCGCGCGCCCCGACGGCCACTCCCAGCCCCACCTCTACCCCTTAGAACCACCACAACAGAAAGGCTTGGCATGCTGCAGTCATTCTTCAACTCTCTCCGCGACAACATTACGGAGATTTCGTCGACCATCGCGGTGATCGCTCTGATCATTCTCGGCATCATTGCCATGGTTAAGTTCAAGCAGGGTGCCATTCGGGAGACCCTGAGCGGCCTCGGCGTCATCATTCTCGGCATCTTGCTGATTTCCGCCTCGGCCGCCATCGTCACCATGTTTATGGCGGTTGGCGCCACGCTCAAGTAACACCCTCTCAACGTCGGAGACCCCCATGCTTATTGCTCACGATCACACAGGCATCATCAAGCACGAAAACAAGCTTTGGTCCGTGGAGGACTTCCAACTCCCAGGGCTTGGCATCGCGAGGCTTGTCGTGGCCGCAGTTGTTGCCATTGCTGTATTCGGACTGACCACGCTCCTCAACGCCTGGCTGAATGCTCCGCTTCTGCCCTTGGTGGGCCTCGCCGCCGCGTTGGTTCTCGGGGTGACGGTCTACTTCGTGGCAGGAAGGCTGGACCGAGACCACATGGACCTGCTTGCCGGTGCTGTTGTGCGAGCTGATTGGTTGTTCCTGCAGCCCCGCCGTATTGCGGGTTTCGGCGCACACTCGGAACCCGACTCGGTCCGCCTGCAGGTCATCACATGGGAGCCGACTGACCCTGCATGGACCAGCTACTACCAGAAGGGGATTGCGTAATGCCTTTTCCAGTGATCGTTAGTTTGGTGGGGGTTGTGGCCCTCGCTGCCGCTTGGTACCTGATTTTCAGGAAGGATGTCGTCCAGAAGGGCAGGAAGGGCGACGCATCGGGGCGCAGCCAGGGGCGTTCCGGCGGGAAGGAAGCGAAGCGTCTTCCCTACAGGTTCGACTCGGGGAACCTGTTTGTGTGGGGGGAAACTGTCTGGGCTGGTTGGCGTATCAACGGTGCGTCCGACGGGTTCCTACCGGGTGACCGTCTTGAGATGCTGGCGACGGCAGCCACGAATACGATCAACAGCTTGTCGAAGGACGACAGGCCTGTGAACGTGCAGGTGCGAGTTACGCATAAGCCCTTCTCGGCGGAGGACTGGTACCAGCAGCTCGTCGAGCGGGCTTGGAACCCGTCTCCGATGTATAAGAGCTATCTGCGGGTGATTGCAGGGCTGCTGCGCTACGCACGGTCGACGACGCCTACGACGTACATCTTCGTCGAACTGGACAAGGTCAGCCTTGACTTGGCCTCGCGTCTGGAGGAAGCAGCTGACGCTGCGCTCATGGGACACAGCGACGAGTTCATCGCACCCGCCGAGGCCGCAGGGTGGGCTCGGATGGCATCTGCAGTCGAGGCAAAGTTGCGCGGGTTTGGCGTCACTCGGACCACGCGCGATGACCGTATGTGGCTGATCCGCAAGACCTTGTCGGGGCACTTTCTCCCGGCTATGGGGGACTTCCCGCGGGCGAAACCGTGGGGGGCCGGACAGTTCCTCCTCTGGCTGGATTTCGAGGCTGACAATCTGGGTTCCCATCTGGTCATCCACACCATGAACGAGCACGTCGCTGAAACAGATCGGGTTCCGGGCTCGGCGTCGCTTACCTCCTACACGGCTTGCTTGGCAGTCGCGGAGTGGCCAGAGGAACTGGTCCTCAATGCGGGGTCCACGTGGCTGAGGTGGCTGGCCGCGAGGCCAGAGGAGCCGGAGGTTGCCTATCGCATCGAGGTGGTCCCCCCGAAGCAGCATCGGGCTGCCCTGCAGAAGGCGGACCGGAACCTCAACGATGAACGGAACAACCTGCAGAAGCATGGGCGCCGCGACGACGTCTTGGAAATGGATGCGGGGCGGTCCGCTGACTTCTTGCTGAGCGCTCGTACCTCTCCCCAGCCGGGCCTCCGCACTCAGGTCCTCATCCAGGTGTCGGCTCCGAGCGAGGAAGAACTCGACGGGCGGATCAGTTCCATCAAGGAAGCGATGAAGCGGGAGGTGGACGACAAGATCGAACTGGTGCGGCCGCGGCGGTGGCAGTGGCGGATGGTGCAGTTGATGCTCCCCGGGTCGATGTCGAAGCTGCCTATCGGCATTCCCTACATCCGGACCACCGACAGTGCCATGTTCGGGGTGGCACTGCCCAACGGGGGAGGCGTGGTCGGTGACCGTCCGACGCTTTCGCACTCGGGGGCGACCCTGGGATGGGTTGGGCACTACATCGGGAGCGTGGGCGAACACCTGGCCTTCTTCTCCCCCATGGTTGGCCCAGCCAAGAATGCCGGTGGTGGGGTAGCGATCCTGGGTGCCTCGGGATCGGGCAAGTCCAACTTGGCCATGCTGAACTTCTTCCTCGAATCAGGGGCAGGCACCGAATGCACGGCACTTGACCCCAAGGGCGACTTCGCCCAGTTCGTGTATTACCTGTCCTTCGGAGCGCAGGTGAATGACCCCAACTTCGCTGCCGAGGCCGACGCTGGGATTCTGGGCACTCCGCAATCGCGATTTGAGCCGGTCAACAAGGAGTTTTGGGACGAGTCGCAGGTCATCAACGTGACGCAGTCACGCGGGGGGGTCCTGCAGCCTTGGCGGGTGGAGAAGGACGACGCAAGTGCTCAGATGCTGGCCATGGACCTCCTGCAGATGTTTCTGGGCCCGGACTGGGACCTGTTCCGCCCGTACGTACAAGACGCGATGGCAAGCATGTTGGCCGAAGCATCGGCTTCCGGGGTCCGGCCGTCCATGGCAACACTGGCGAAGGCTATCCGTGAAGAGGGCCGCGCTGTGAGGGCCAGGGCCGACGGCGAGGGGCGCTCTCTCACTGATAGCGAGATGAAGCGGCAGACCTTGGGTCTCGTCATGGAACAGCTCACCCAACTCCCGTATGCGTCGCTGGTGTTCGGCGACGAGCCTGATGCGGAGATCGAAACGGCTGCGAAGCGACGGATCATCTACGTTCTCCGCGGCCTGCAGATGCCGAAAGCGGGCACCGACATCGAGAAGCTGAACGCGTCGGGCCGGTTTGCGGCAGCGATTATGTTCCTGTTGACGAAAGTCGCGTCAGCGCGGATGTCGGTCTCGATGACGATGAAGCCGGGCACTAGCGAGATGGGGAACGCACCCAAGCTGCTGTTCATCGACGAGGCGAACATGGTGGTTGGGTTCGAGGCCGGCGCCCAGATGGTCAAAGAGACGTTCGGCAAGGGGCGGTCGTTCAACTTCGGCACAGTCCTCATCGACCAGCAGGCCGGGCGGATCGCCGCCATCGAGGAGAACGGCGAGACCGACGCTACGGCCAACCAGCTCAACACAGTGTTCGGGTTCAAGGTGAAATCACCTGCAGAGGGGAAGCGGATGCTGCCACTGTTCGGCCGGGACCCGGCTAACCCGACCCAGGACGATCTGGTCCTGGCTAACCAGATGCTGGAGTACCCAATGGGCCTGCTGTCGACCGGCAGCGCCTTGATGCGCGACGCAGACGGCAACATCGGGTTGTTGAATGTCGATCTTGTCTTCCGGGAGCTGGCCGCGGCGATGGACACAAACCCGATGACTCGAACTGCTTCCCAAGCCGAGTGGGTCTCGCCAGACCCAGCCGACTGGAGCGCGTTGACGTCGGCCGAGGTGGAGGCGTCCAGGCGGGCAGCCATGACGATCACCGGTGAGTCTGAGGAGGCAGCATGAAGCGCCTGACCCGAAGGGTCGCTGCCGTCGCGGCAGCCATCGTGATTGGTGGAAGCGTGAGCACGATGGCTGCTCCGACCGCCCAAGCGGACCTGCTGACCGACGCCGCCTGCGCGGCTACCGGTTGGGCCGCGGGTTACGCACCAGTCACCCCTAACTCGTTCTGGGCAGGACCCGACCGGACCCTCGCAGAGAGCGGCACGGGCGTGTTCACCGACGCCGAGATGTGGGACTCCACCACGAACACGCGCAACCCCAAGTTCACTGCCTGGGAGATTTTCGGAGACGGGGGCATCCAGTTCTCTTCATCGACTTATACGGCCGTCGAGAAGGAGCGGAGGTGTGACCTCGGTTTGAACACCCAAAACGTGGTCGCCAACGGCCTGTTCAACATCTCGAAGTGGGAAACCACGTTCGCTCTCTCAGTGCGGCAGATGTCCGCGAAACCACAGTTCCTCTCCGACATGATGGCTGACGCTGCCACTGTGTCGGGGTCCCTCTACACGGGGCTCTATGTGGGCGCCGCCGCGATCATGCTGATGGTCGTGGGCCTTTGGATGCTGTTCAAGGCTGGCGGGTCTAGCCGCCGGGAAGCCCTTGCGGGCGGCCTGTGGGCGTTCCTGTGTGTGGCATTCGGAATCGTGATGATGACGCCAACCCCCACCCCCGGGTGGACAGGCAGCACGAACCCGCCCCGCATCTACGGGTGGACGCTCAACGCCACGGCGATGGCCAACACGGTGGGCGACGGGATGGCAAGCATGCTCGTACCCAAAGAGGTGAACTCGGCGTTCTGCGATCTTCCTCAGGATGCCCCTGATCGCGGCCGCCGTATGGCTGACTGCGCCATCTATTACCGAGTGCTCGTGGAGCCGTGGGGGAACGCTCAGTTCGGGCCTGCCATGCCCACAAACGCCTATACGGTGAGCGCGATCTCAGGAGACTTGCGCTTGGCTCAGATCAGGGCTCAGGCGTACTCCAAGGGCGAACTTGATGCTCTGTCGTCGGCGGAGGCTTCCAGCAGCGGTGTGACAGGAGTCAGGGCGCGAGGGGAAGAGAAGATCGACAACAAGGACACCTCAACGACGGTGGGCCAGTGGAACGCTGTCGGTGACTTCCTGCTCGACACGTCCAAGCCCTACGGTGCTGCGACGACGGCGGCGTACAGCGACTGGGCGGGGCACAACCCCATGGATCGGATCGGCGCAGCGGTGACCTCGGTGGTGGTAGCGACGCTGGTGCTCGTGTTCATCGTGGTCTGCAGCCTTCTGTCGCTCATCTGGGGTGCGGCGCTGGTGGGCATGGTGATGACGCTGCCCTTGGTTGCGCTGCTAGCCATCTGGCCGCCAGCACAGACACTTGGCCGCGCGTGGGTGCAGACGTGGGTGAAGGCCATCATCCTCACCGCGGCGTATCAGGTGGTGCAGGTAGGTGCGTTGGTGCTCACCGTCGCCGCGTTGACGTTGCCGAACGTGACGATGGGGTGGAAGGCCATCATCATGCTGGTATTCCTGTTCGGCCTCTATCAGGCTTTGAAGGCGTTGGGTCGGGGCGCGGGAACTCCGAACTTCGGTGGGGGAGAGGCCACGCGTCACTTCGACATCCAGCAGCAGCTCGCGGGAACGGACCAGGCGATGCGTGCAGCGGGCAAGGGCCCCGTGGCCCGCGCCATTGGCGCGGGGCTGACCGCGGCTGGCGCAGGTGCCCTCGTGGGTGGCCTATCGAATCGTGCAGTGAACCGGAAGGCGGATAGCGAGCGCGCCTCCTTGGTGAGCGGCGAGGTGGATCAGCGAATGCGAGCTGCCCAGGAGCAGTTCGCGGTCGACCACAAGAAGCCGATGACCAAGAAGCAGGTTCGTGATCTGCGGGCCCACGTGAAGGGCGAAGTCGAGAACGAGACGGCGGCAGCGCCGCATTTGGGGCTGCAGGACGCGGCCAAGGCGAGTATGGCTGGTGCCGCGGCGGGGCTCGTTGCAGGCGGCACGAATCGGACCGGGAATCCGCTCGTGACAGGCGCTGCGGCTGGCGGACAGAGGGCTTCGGAGTTGGGCGCGGCGACGCTGGCAGCCAGAAGCCAGCGTGTGCAGGCACAGTCGGCGCATGCGGCCGCGCAGGCGGCGTTCGAGACGGAGTCAGCCCAGTACCGAGCGTGGATCAGTGCGGGGCGCCCGGCGGCTGTCGATGGGAAGCCTGTGCCGGCCGAGTGGTTCGGGGGAGCGCCTGTTGCGCCCGCACCGTTGGCGTCGGCTCTGGCAGCGAGTTCCCGCAGGCCGCTCACGCAGGAAGAGGTGGCTCGTGTGGTGCGGGTCCGCACTGAGCAGAGTGCAGCGAAGTTTGAGGCGGAGAGGGCCGCATTCGACCGCTGGAAGGCGGCCGGAAGCCCCGAGACGTTCAATGGGGAGAAGATTCCTGGGAGTTGGACACGGGGAGGCCCGCGTCCTGCGAAGCGGGACGTCCTTGGTGAGTTGCAGATCGCGGTCGAGGGACTGAGCGACGTGCATATCCCGAAGGGCGTCACCTATCGCGAGCTGATGAAGGCTGCCCTGACTGCGCGCAACGCCGAGCAAAGCGCTGCAGCGGCGCGGGCCAGCTACGCCAGAGCGCAGGCCTCAGGCGACCCCAGCACGCCAACCGCCCAGGCCAAGATGAAGCAGGCGGAGCAGGTAGCGCGATCCGCGCTCAGCCTGCTGGAGAAATACAAGGCGGGGATCAACAAGCCGAGCGAGTGACGGCCCCGGCGGACGAGGACCCCCCAGATCAGTGCGCGAGTGCCGATCTGGGGGGTGTTCGCTGTCCAAACGCCTAACGATGATGGTGGTACCCAAAGAGCCGTCGTAGGAGGAAGAGCATGGTTGGGCTAGGTCGGCCTGGTGCAGGGCTGCGTTCCATCTTGGAGCGTCGTGCGAGGTCGGAGAGCAGCGACAGGGCTGACACCGTGGCCTCGTTCATCCTGGTGGGCGGCGTGGCCGTCTACGCAGTAGCGACGTTCGTTACGGGGCAGGCGGATGGACGCTTCGCGGTGGCGCTCGTCCTGGTTGTCGCCGGCATCCCGCTCTCGGCGCGTATGTTCCGCAGCGTCGACGTGACCGGAAGCGTGGTGGGTGTCGCAGTAGGGCTGGCCGCCTACGGGTGGGGGACGCCCTGGGCTCGGAGGTTGTTTCTTGGCGACGCAGGCGCCGCGCTGGTGTGGTGGCCCGCCCTCGTGATCGCCGCGGGTGCCCTGCCGTTCATGATGCGCCCCTCGGCCGCGCGCCGGTGGGTCACGTCTCTGCTAGCGCAGATGGTCGTAGTCGTTGGAGGCGTACTAGTCGGGTGGTTTCCCCCCGTATGGGTGGGGGGAGCGACGCTTGGGCTGGTTCTCGTCGTGGTGTGGCTCCGGGCATCCGGGTTTGCGTTGGTTGGAGCACTCCGGGCGCGCGCAGGAGGGGTGTTCACCGACTTCGCGTCTGCCAGCGCGCCGGTGGCCGTGAACCTGGGGCGGGAGAGCAAGTTCTCCGAGCAGAACCTCACTCGGGGCGCCGCGGCGGAGGAGGCAACCGGCGACACACTCAGCACGCTGCCGCTCCCTTGGCGCGTGCTGTACTCCCGGCGTATCCCTGGCGTAAATGCTGACATCGACGCCCTCGTCCTCGGTCTTCCTGGGGTCTTCCTAGTCGACACGAAGGACTGGGCTGGCTCGGTCAGCCTCGGCGCCGATGGGGAAGTCATGCTGAATGGTTCGCAGGAGCGCATGACAGCCCTGCTACGGCCTGTCGCCCACGAAGCAACCCAGGTAGCAGCCCGTCTGGCGTTGGGGCCGCAGGGCGTCCGCCCTGTGGTGTGTTTCGACTACCGGATGGACCTTCCCGAGCCGGTGATCGAGGTCGAGTACGGCGGGATGGTGATGGTTCTCGTGCTGCGTTCGTCGCTGCTGTGGTACCTGACGGGGCAGCCCGATCTGGTGTGGCGCCGGGGCAATGCCTGGACGCGGATGCTGCACGGAGACGCCGCGCAGGCCCATGCCAGCGAACGGTTCGTGCGGAACCTGGCCCAGGCGGCGGCGTACGCCTTGCCTCCTGCAAGCTGATCCCGACAGAGAACGAAGGGGGCCCGCGTGATGCGCGGGCCCCCTTGCTGTGTGCCTACTCACTCTGTGAGGTGTGAGCGGCAGCGAACACGCCTTCGCTGGGTCTTCGGCTGTCGATGGGCGCGTTCGCGTCGAGCGGCTGGCCTCGGAGCCGGAAGAACCGAGCAACGTCGTCGACGGCAATCTCGAACGTCTCCCTCACATCCACACCAACAAGGAGGGCGACCGCCACGTAGACGAAGGCCGCAGTGGGCGACATCGAGTGGAGCACGTAATGGACCGTCAGCAGGCCCGCGCCCAGCACCAGACGGATCACCATGGACGCCGAGCCCGTGTCATAGGGGGAGAGCCGGCGACGCACAAGCGGGACGGTAATGAGCAACGCGAATAGCGCCGCCAACCACCCAACAACCTCAGCCATGACCTTTACCTCCTCCATCTGACAGAACACTTCCTGTGTCTCACACAGTAAACAACAACCCGTGCTATCTCCAGGAGTGCGGACAGGCCAGTGTGCGCGTAGCTCAGGTTAGGGTGACAAGGCCAGAGGTTTCTTGGAGGAGGCGGAGTATGGCGAAGCGAAGATCGGCCGCAATGGTGGCCCTGGGGGTTGCCGTTGCGAGCGTGCTGGCAGGCTGCGCAGTCGCACCGGAGCCGAACCCCACACCGACGGCTTACGCCACGATGCAGAGCGTCCCGGCCGCCGGCTATGCCGCCGCGCCTTCTTGGGTTCAGGAAGGTGAGTTGTGGATCGCCGGGACGGGGCTGGTCGAATCGAATGGCCGACTCCTCATGCTCACCCGTTCTGCTGCTAGCTCCGGCGCCGAATCCGGCGTCATCACCGTGGCTAGCTACAGCATCGCGAACCCGAACGACCCACCCCAGACCGTCGCTCAGTACGAAGGCGTGTATGCCCAGCAGACCCTCCGGAAGGTGGGAGACAAGCTGCTGGTGGTCGACAAGGCTGCTGCGGCGGTGACGGCCACGTTCTGGGACATCACGGGGAACACACCCACCCGGCTGGCGGAACCCACCTCCACCGAGATGGGCGAAGGAGCCACGCTGGCGGGGACTGGCGAGGGGATGCTGGTCGTCAACCCACGCACGGGGATCACGCGATGCCTCAATGCGGACACCCAGCAGTGGTTCACACTTTCCACCCCAGTCGGTATGACCCCCCAGTCGGCTGACTGGTCCTGCAGGCTCGTGTTCGGCAGGAAGACCGCTGATCCCACCAGCGTGTGGCAGGCGCCCGTGCTCGCCCAGAATGGGCAGGCACTGGACGTCGCGTTCCCTTCGGTGGAGCAGCGCGCGTCGCGACGAACCGAGCAGATCACCGGCTCGTACGTGATGCCCGCCGGCGTTCTATTGGCCTGGTCATCCACGGAGGGGAACCGATGGGTGACCTTCACTCCCGCGGATGGGGGTGCTTCGGAGACGTACAAGGGCGCCTGGCTGGTTGCCCCCGATGCACTGCAGAACCCGAGCAGCGGCCAAGTGCTGTTGGCAGGCCGTTGGTGGAACCCGGCGACGGGGGAGTCCGTGGCCGAAGTCGCGGGGCCCAGCGGCACCTGCGAAGGTCGGGTGTTTGGGGAACGGCTGTACGCCCGCAACGCGATCTGCGCCTGGACAGCTGGGGCGGCGCCTCAACCGCTCGCGTCGTGGCCAGCACGAGTTGGTGGTGCGGGCACGTTCTGGGACCTGCCGGTGTGGGTGGCAGGGGAGTGGGCGTACTTCACATTGGCCCCGGCCAAGGACGGTGAAGCCGTCGCTCTTGCACGTAACCAGGTGACGGACTACTAGGGCACCTAGAAGCCCGCTCGCGGACGACAGGTTGGCTGTTCACGGAAGCCAAGGAACTGATGAGGGTCCGGTTGTCGCCGGGCCCTCATCTGCGTGCTGGGGCGCGGAACGCGCCCTTCCCACAACACAGCTCCGGGGCGGCGCCCATCTGCAGGCGGGGTGTTTCCTCGGCGTTGTGAGGCCCGATCAGGTTCCCGATCCAGCAGTTACGGTGACTCAGTACCGCTGCCGCACGGAGCGGGGATGGGCAACTTCGGAGGGCACCAGTGACGCTGATCGTGGGAACGGACGGGGCCTGCAAGCCGAACCCGGGACCGTCAGGCTGGGCGTGGGTCGTTGATCGTGACTGCTGGCAGTCGGGCGCTGTGGGGAAGCAGACCAACAACATCGCTGAACTTCATGCCATCCTCGCCGCGCTGGGTGCCATCCCACGACAGCAAGATGTCCGAATCCTCACCGACAGCCAGTACGCAGTGAAGGCACTCAACACGTGGGGGCCCGGATGGCGTAGAAACGGGTGGATGACCCGCGACGGGAAACCAGTGCAGAACCGTGAATACCTGCAGCTCATCGGAGACGTGATCCGAGACCGCAGCGGATCAACGCTGGTGGAGTGGGTTCGTGGGCATGCAGGGCATCCCCTCAACGAAGCTGCGGACAGGCTGGCTGTTCGTGCACGAGAGCAGAGCCCCGCGGCCGCGGCCGTGTGGGGTCCTGGGTGGGTTTCCCCCCGGCTGGCGGCGAAGGGATGAAGGCACTCGGCGCTGGCGCAGTTGAGCTGCGGGCTTGGCAGGCGGCAGCCCAGACTCAGTTCTTCGATCTTCGCCAGCGAACCTGGCTGACGACGGCTACGCCTGGGGCGGGGAAGACGACGTACGCGCTCTCGACTGCGCGTCGCCTGTTCGAGGAAGGGGTCGCGCGACGGCTCTACATCGTGGTGCCGACGGACCACCTCCGAGCCCAGTGGATCGAAGCAGCGGCCCGGTTCGGGTTCGACCTGCGGCCTGTCGCAAACGAGACCAAGCTGCAGCCCGAAGCCGACGGGGCGGTAGTCACCTACGCCCAGGTCGCCCTCAAACCAGCCGTCCACGAGGCGCGGTGCCGATCTCGGCAAACCGTTGCCGTGCTCGATGAGGTACATCATGCTGGCGACTCGAAGTCGTGGGGGACAGCCGCCACGGATGCGTTCAACTCCGCTGCAGTCCGGTTCCTGCTCACCGGAACCCCATTCCGATCCGACGACGCCCAGATCGCGCATGTCCGCTACGAAGACAGCGGAGATGGTGAACGACGATCCGTCGCCGACTTCACCTACGGGTACCGGCAGGCCCTCACCGATGGGGTGGTGCGGCCTGTCGTCTTCGCCACTTACGGGGGAGACGCCACATGGCAGACGTCCATGGGGGAAGTCCGCGCCGCGCGGCTGGGAGACGCGAAGATGACCCGGGCGGACGAGGACGCCGCGTGGCGGGCTGTGCTCGATCCTGATGGGGAGTGGATTCCGCACGTGCTTGCCGCGGCGTGGGGGCGGATCAACGACCTGCGGACAGGCAGCATCCCCGACGGGAAGGTACTGATCCCCGCGTCCAGCCAGGAGTTGGCACGTGCGTACGCGGACGTGTGGCGGCAGATCACCGGGAACGAAGCCGTACTGGTTCTCTCTGATGATGACGAGTCCTCACAGAAGATCAGGGAGTTCCGCGACGATCCAGACCAAGTGTGCTGCGTGTGTGTCCGCATGGTCACCGAAGGAGTCGACATCCCCGCGGCCGCGGTGCTGGTGTGGGCCACGACGGCGTCCACCCCCATGTTCTTCGCTCAGATGGTGGGGCGAGTGATCCGGGCCAGGAACCGGCAGGAACGAGCGACCGTGTTTCTGCCCGCAGTCGGGAAGCTGATCGGCCTGGCGTACGCGATGGAGGTCGAACGTGACCATGTGATCGGTCGTCGCCAGACTGACAGCGACAGCGACAGCGACGAGGTGGCGGTCGTTGACCTCCCTGCCTCCGAGGACGAAGAGGCGCTGGAGAACGAAGGCAAGGGCGGATGGCGGCCCTTGCACTCATCGGCGGCATTCCGGGACGTGATTGGGTCTGGCACCGAAGAACTGTTCGGGTTACCTGGTCTCCTCAGCGCCGACCAGGAGAAGGCCCTGCTGCGGGCTCGCGATGCGGAGAACGCAGCCAAGGCCCGGGAAGTCGCGAAGGCACGCGCACGCCAGGACGCTGCAGCTCATGCTGAGCGGCTTCACCTGCTGCGGACAGGCCAGGCGCAGCACCAACCCCACCGGGAACCGACGACGCGGATCGAGAACGCTGCGGACGAGGTGGCTGACCTGCGGAGGAAGATCGCTGCGCAAGTTCACGGGTACGCGGCCACCAAGAACCTCACCATGCCGCAGGCCTGGGCCGAGTTGTACCGTCGCTGCCCAGGCCCGAAGAACCCCGAGGCGTCGCTGGAGCTGCTGCGACGCCGGTGGGGGGCCGTGCGCCGCATGTGACCTACGGCGCGCGTAGGCCGGCGGACAGGCGCGGTGCCGACTGGGGCCGGTATCGTTCGGGAAGTCGTTGAAGGGAGACGCAGGTGTGTCGGCGCAAACCAGGACCTCGTTGCCATAAGCACTCGCGTGCGCACCTAGATGCCACGACTCAGCGAATGGAGACGGCCGCACTCAGGGTGAAAGCGGCGACGAACCCCATGGCGCGGCAGGCGGCTGAGGAAGTCCTTCGAGAACGGATCATCGAGCATGCCTGGGCTCAGCGAGAGTTCGACGGCACTCGCACCGGCGCAGAGGCCGTCCGAGCGGCCATGGCGGAAGCTGAGCCGGGCTCTGACGTGCACAAGCGTCTGGAAGGCCGTCTCCAGGCCGCTGGTGCCCTCAGGGAGGCCCGTAGAGAGCATGCACGCATGATGCCGCCGTCTCCCGGTGCGGAGGCCACGAGCGGGCAGACAACCGCGTATAACAACCTCGGGAGGGCCCGCGAGGACCTAGCTCGGTGGGATTCCGCCGATGTGCTTGGGGAACACACGGATGCCGACGCCGCGGCGAAGACTCGTCAGCAGCTCGACACACGCGTCTACACCGCAGACGTGACCTACCGTGCCAGCTCCAGGGTCGCTGACCTTGCCAACCTCGACCCAGACGAGGTTGCAGCGATCGCCACAGCACCTCAGGAGTTAGCCGACCGGATCGTGTTCGCTTCCCATGCTCGGGCCGCTTTCCGGACAGGTCACCACGGCGAGCACCTGGCGCAAGCGCTTGCCTCCCAGGACAAGCAGTTGTCGAACGACATCGCAGAGCACCAGCGCGCGGTGGAGGCTTCCCAGAGGGTGCAGGGCAGGTACGCCGACCAGTCGGCGAAGCGGAGAGCCGCCACGTACCCGGAGCCTGGTACGCGGCAAGGGTCTACTGACGCTGCAACCGCGCGCCGGCGTCGCGCGGCGTTGATGGGGCTGTCTCGCCTGCTGCGTGGCGGATCGACCAAGAGCATCATCCCGGAAGTTCTGATGGACGATGGCCCGGGCCCGAGCGGGCCCGTGATCGGCGAAGGTCTCCTGGTCAAGTAGCCGTTGCGATCATCCAGCGATGGTCGTGGTAACGCGGTATACGTCAAGGCCGTCCTCGGCCAGCCAGGCATAGATGTCATCCAGGCTCATGGCGTCCAGGGATTCAACGTCATCGGGAAGGTCGGTCATCCCGACTTGTTCGAGCGCGAGCTGACGCAAGGCACTGTCGCGTGCCTGTGCTGAGCGGTACACCCCCTGCATGCAGAGTTCGCCGTCACGGATAGCGGTCAATGTGTAGAGGTCCATGGCGCTGCGTCCTCCTGGAGTGAGGTTCCGAAGATCAGGCGGCGAGGACGATCCGGACGCCCCGGTCCTGGCAGGCGAGGTTCAGCGACAACGACTTGCGGACGTAGGGCGAGGTGTCCAGGGCGAGGGTCGCCTGAACATCGGCGTTGATGGCCGGGTTCTGCGCCAGCACGGCCCGGACGCGGGAGGATGCGTCCTGGGCGAGGGTCGCCTGCGTGTCAGCGTCCAGCGTGAGGTTCGAGGCGAGCCCCGCACGGACGTCCTCTGCGGTGTCGGTGGCAAAGGCCTCCTGCGTGGCCGAGTTCGCCGGACCGCAGGCAAGCGCGTGCCGCACGTCGTCGTCGACGTCGACGGTCAGGAGTGCCTGAGCCTCCGCGCACAGCGCCGGGTTGTGTGCGAGGTTCCAGCGGGCGCGCTGGTCGGCCCGGGCGGCGACGGCAGTTTGCAGGGAGGTGGCCAGGTAGGGGTTCGTGAGGTCCCGCCAGGTGAGGTCGGTGACGATCCGGCCGTCGGTGGCGTCGATGGTGGTGATCGTGCGGGACATGGCGTTCCTCTCAGGGGGTCGTCCTTCTTGACACCCATCAAGCTACGGATCAGTCCTCGTGTCGGGGAGCCCCCGAAATGGGGGCTGCGCACTCCGGCGTGGTGACGGTGTGTGGGGGCCTATGGCTTCGCTGAACGCGCGGAGAAGGTGCGCGAGAACCCGGGATTGGACAGAGCAGAGTGCTTGACGGCGCGGGCGAGTTCGCCGTCGATGCTGTCGAGGTAGTGGGACAGGGTGGCGATGTTCGAGTGGCCAAGTAGCTGGGCTACGACTTTGACGTCCCAGCCCTGAGCGAGCATCAAGGTGGCGCAGGTGTGGCGGCAGCCATGCGGGGTGACTTCGCGCGCATGGGATGGGGCGGCGGTGAGGACTTTGGTGTAGGCCCGGTCCAGCATGCGCTGGATGTCGCGTGGGTTCAGTCGCCGACCGCTACCGGTCAGGATGAGCGCCCGCCGGGCGTCCTCAGCGGCCGCGGGGGACAGGCTTGGGTTGGGGGCGGGGCGAGCCTGTTGGTAGGCACGGTGGCAATCCACCAGGTAGTCGTTGTAGGGCACGGTGCGTGGTTTGTGGCCCTTGCCGATGATGCGGAGTTGCCATAGTTCGACGCCCGGTTCTGGCTCGGTCGGGGAGAGGTCTTCGAGGTTCGCCGCGGTGAGTTCGCTGACGCGGGGCCCCAGGATCAGCAGCAGGGCAATGAGGTAGCGGTCCCGGGCCCAGTTCTGTTCGTGCGCGGCGGCTGTGGCGACGTCGCCAAGGCCAGCTCCGTGTGTGATGTAGGCGAGCGCCTGCGGGCCGGTCAGGCTCTCTCTCTTGGTGGGGAGCGCTTCCTTGGCGGGGTCCGGGTCGATCCGGGCCCACTGCATGGGTGAGACCTGGACCCATCCGGCGGTAGCGCAGTGCGCGAAGAACGCGGACAGGGACTGGCGGAGCCGTTTCTGCGCTCCGAGGCTCTTGTGGGTGTTGGCCTGGGGCGAGTCGGCCTTCCTCCGGCGGTCGCTGGTCATCGCGTACGAGGTCACCGCATGGTCGATGTCTTCGCCTGAGATGTCATCGGTGATGATGTCAGCTCCGACGATCCGCACGAACTCGTGCAGGTCGGCGCTGTAGTTGGCGACGGTGCTGCTTTGCAGCGTCCTGGATGGGATCAAGGCGCGGCAGGCGTCGAGGTAGCGGTCGACGGCGGCTGTGAGCGGGATGCGGACGGGCTTCGGCGGGGCGACCATCGTCACCAGTCTCCGCCGGTGTTCGGGATGCCGTCGATGTCGGCCAAGATCGCCTCTTGGCGTTCCATGCCGCCGCCCGCGTCGAAACGACGATCACGGGTGTGAATCACTGACAGTGCGCCTCCCATGGACACCAGCGTCAGGGACCGCGGCCATCGCTTGGCAAGTCGCTGTAGTGAGCGAACCACGGACGCTTCTTCCGGTGTCAGATCATCGGAAGAAGCGGTTGGGGAGGTGGCCATCAGCTTCTCCTAGCATGTCGTCCTATGCACATACTACGACACGCGAAGCGCGGGAGTGCGTTGGCGCTTCACGAATGCTGCCCCCTCGCGTCCACCAGGTGTGCCTGGCTGCGGCGATGGATGCGCAGAAGTCCGTCGGCGGCTTGCCTGCGCGTTGGCCACCGGTAGTAGACCAGGCCGTTCAAGGAGTGGTTCCAGGGGTCTCCGGACTCTCGGAACACTCGCCCGATGGCGACGCCGGCGGCGCGGTCGAGGACGGTTCCGTCTCGGCGGGTGCGAGCAGGCGCCAGGTCCCTACCCGTGGTGAAGGAGGCGTATCCGCCACCGCTGGACGGTGTCATGGGACACCCCCAGACGGCGGCCCGCCTCGGACAGCGACAGGTCCGCGGTCGCAGTGATCGCCTCAGCCATGCTCGTCCATCCCCGCGCGACCGCTCGCGCCTCCACCTTGGCCTGGGTGCTCGGAGCACCCTTCGGCGGCGCGAAGTCAAAGCCGATCTCGACCAGCTTCTCCCGCCGTTGAGGAGACAGGGTCCCGCGATTCGCCGTCGCGCGCTGATATGCCGCCCACCGTGCCAGGGGGCGCTCCGCTGCGACGGTCCGCAGCGGGGCACGTTGGTGGGTCCGCATGAAGTCCGCGAGAGCCTGCATCTGGTCCAGCCACTCCCCTTCGGCGGGCAGGTCCACTGCCGCCACCCGGCGGCGCGGCTTCTTCACGACTCCCGCGACTGCGCCTGCAGTCCGGGACCGTGCGGCCTGCGCGGCCAGTTTGCGGGACTCGGGGTTGGTGGCGTCGCGGCGCTTCTCGAAGCGCTTCCACGCAGGCGTGCCGAGCTGGGCCATCGAGTGCGCCGAGATGATCTCGCTCAAGTCGGTGCTTACCAGCGGAGTCTTCGCCGCCAGCTGGTGGAGGTCGCGGTACTCGGGCACCGTCATGTCGTGGGTGAGGATGTGCCTCCCCAAAGCTTTGAACCATCTCCCGCACTCGTGGCACATCAGGTGCGTCGCCGTGCGGTCCATTACCCCGAGAAGGCCGTAGCCGCTGGCCTGCAGTCCCACGAGGTCGTGTGGTTGCACCATCGGCTCCCCGGCGAGCTTCCGGGACTGGTGGACCCCGCACAGCCCGCCCGCGCCGTATCGCGGCTTCCGCGCACAATACGGGCAGGTCTCACTGGGCATGATCGCCTGCTTTGCGGACAGCGTTCATCACTTCGGGGGTCAGTCGTTTTC